>Ga0182030_10009878_pt1 | contig 19476 bp, 21 predicted proteins | sample 812S3MmetaG_FD_121299 | JGI IMG/M metagenome (GOLD analysis project Ga0182030, IMG submission 121299) | Permafrost microbial communities from Stordalen Mire, Sweden - 812S3M metaG (Illumina Assembly) | ecosystem: Environmental > Terrestrial > Soil > Wetlands > Permafrost | place: Sweden... | reverse complement strand
GCTGCCGTCAACACTGTAACCGCTGTCATGCTGGGTCTCACACAGAGTTTCCCAACCGGTAATGCAGTGTTCGCAGCAGCCGCAGGCGTCATGCAGCCAAGCGATGCCGACGGGATCACCCTCTTTCAGCGTCGTAACGCCGGCGCTTACGGCCGCCACAATTCCAGCGCCCTCATGACCCGGGATGAACGGCGGCGTCGGCTTTACCGGCCAGTCACCGTCCGCCGCGTGCAGATCGGTATGACAAACGCCGGTTGCCATGATCTTGACCAGAACCTCGCCGGGCCCCGGCGCCGGAATCGGAACCTCTTCGATGTTCAGAGGTCTACCGAATTGTCGAACCACCGCAGCTTTCATCAACTTGGCCATCACGAGCCTCCAATCCTTCACTGTCAAACCTTGATTGGAAGATGGAAGCCGGCGGTGTGTTGATGCGGATCAAGCTGTGGAGATTGCCTTCTCGATCTGCGACTTGACCTGCATCAAGTAGACGAACGTCCGGTGGCGTAGCCTTAAGACATGTTCTTGGCCGCTCGATAGTTGGAGCATATCAATGCGCGCACATCAAATCATGACCCGCAAGGTCATTTCGGTGAAACCCGACACGGCCATTGCCGATGCCGCCGACACCATGCTGCAGCAGCATATCAGCGGGCTCCCGGTGGTCAGTGAAACCGGAAAACTCGTCGGTATCATATCGGAAGGTGATTTTATCCGACGCGCGGAAATCGGAACCCAGCGGAAACGCGGTCGCTGGCTAAAGTTTCTGGTCGGACCAGGTCGGGCTGCCGCCGATTACGTGCGTGAGCAAGGCTGCAAGGTCGGAGAAATCATGACCCCCGATCCTCTCACCGTGACGGAAGATGCCACGCTCGAAGAAATCGTTGAGGCGATGGAAAAGAATCATGTGAAACGCCTGCCTGTTTTGCGCGGAGATCAACTGGTCGGGATCGTGACACGCGCCAACCTGCTGCAGGCCGTCGCGGACCTTGCTCGCGACGTGCCGGATCCGACCGCCGACGATGATCATATCCGCACTCGTGTGTTCGCGGCGATCGAGAAAACCGACTGGAAGCCGATTGCGCTCAGCGTCACCGTGCGCGACGGCATCGTGCACCTCAGCGGCGTCATCTCGGAGGAACGATCCAGGCAAGCGGCGATTGTTGCTGCCGAGAACGTCTCCGGCGTCAAGAAGGTTCACGATCATCTTTGCTGGGTCGAACCCATCTCGGGCGCATACCTTTACTCCGCCGAGGATGAGCAATGGAAACGGGCGATCTGATTCGCCAGCGCTTGCCTGTACCATTCGCTCGATCGCCCCTGCGGGTTGCCGCCAATTCGAACCTTCGGCGGGGGCACGACTTCCACCATGGATGTCGCCCCAATACGCGCATTAGAGATCATAAGGCCGGCCATGCCAAATCCTGAGCAAAGCGGCAATGCGAATTATGGACTTTCTCGCCGTTCGTTCGTTCGCGGATCGGTACTTACTTCAGCAAGCGCAGCCATGATCGACACGGCATCGGCCATTATCGGAACTGTGGAGGCGAAGGAAGCCAACGCCGCGCCGTTGATCGGGCCGGATCCGGTTCCGATCGTTCTGCGGGTCAACGGCACGGACCGGATACTTCAGATCGAACCGCGGATGACCTTGGCGGAGGCCTTGCGCGGCCCGCTTGGACTGACCGGCACCAAAATAGCATGCAATCGAGGCGCCTGTTCGGCCTGTACGGTGTGGCTTGACGACGTCACCGTCTGTGCCTGCATGATGCTGGCGATCGAGGTCGGCGCGCGCAACGTGACGACGATCGAGGGACTAGCGGTCGGCGACAAGCTTCATCCGGTGCAATCCGCATTCATTGAGCATGACGCCCTGCAATGCGGCTTCTGCACTCCCGGCATGGTGATGAGCTGCGCGGCGCTGCTGGAACACAAACCCAATCCAACCGCTGACGACGTCAATGCGGCGATCAGCGGCCATATCTGTCGTTGCGGCAGCTATCCGCATGTTGTCACCGCGACGCTCGCCGCCGCCAAAGCGCGGAAGGCCTGACCCATGGCTACCGACCCAACAATTCGCACCGAGAAATTTCCCTGCGGTATCGTGGGCGTCGGGCTGAGCGAAGTGGAGCGGCAGATCCCCGCCGATGAGCCGCCGGCGCTGGCCCCCAACGCTGCTCTCACGGTGATTGGCAAGCCGGTTCCGAGGCAGAATGGGCGCGCCAAGGTCACGGGCGCAACCCGCTTCACGGTCGACGTTGCCCTTCCAGGCATGCTGCACGGCCGGATCTTGCGCTCGTCGCGGCCCCATGCCGAAATTCGTAGCATCGATAGCGCGGCCGCCGCGCGCTATCCCGGTGTTCGGGCCATTTTCACCCTCGTTACTCCGGGCGATCCAGCGACAGCGACCGTGCGTTATATCGGCGCTCCCGTGGTGGCGATCGCCGCCGTGTCCATGGCCGCCGCTGAAGCTGCGCTGGGCCTCATTCGCGTAGACTATAAACCACTGCCATTTGTCGTGGATCTGGACAGGGCACGCGAGCCTACAGCACCCGCGGTATACGACAGCGCCTCGGCCCCCGCAGGGCAGGCCTCGGGATTTCCGGCAGCGGCGGGCCTGCCGCTCAATGGCAATATTCGGGGACCCGCGATCGATGGCCGCGGTAATCCCACAGAAGGCTTCACACAAGCGGATGCCGTGGTTGAAGGCGAATTCCGCACCCAGGTGCAGACGCATTGCTGCCTGGAGCCACACGCCATCGTTGCCGACTGGCGCGCGGACGGGCTGACGGTGCACATGTCTACCCAGTTCACCGCGGGCGTGCGGCACGAACTCGCGGCGGGCTTCGGTCTGCCGTTGAACCGTGTCCGCGTGATCGTCGATGGCATGGGCGGCGGCTTCGGCTCGAAGTCGTCGCTCGGCAATTATGGCCGTATCGCGGTCGAGTTGTCGCGCCAGGCACAGGCGCCGGTACGCATCATTCTCGACCGCCAGGAAGAGCAGACGGATGCCGGCAACCGCCCGGGCACGTGGCAGCGTCTCCGCATTGGCGCCAGGCGCGATGGGTCGCTGACCGCAATCTCACTCGTAAGCTACGGCACCGCAGGCGTCGCCGTCGGAGCCGGCGTCGGCAATGTGGCGCAGGCGATGTACGCCTGCCCGAATTACGAGGCCGCGCAGCACGATGTGTTTATCAATGCCGGACCCGGCTGCGCGATGCGCGGACCCGGTAATACGCCGGGCGCCTGGGCTGTGGAACAGACGATCGACGAACTGGCCGAGCGGCTCTCCATCGACCCGCTCGAGCTGCGCGACCGGATTGATCCGAGCCCGGTTCGCCGCGAGCAGCGTCGCATCGGCGCCGAGCGGATCGGCTGGCAGCGCAGACACGCACCCGGTGCCGATCCCGGGCCGATCAAGCGCGGTATAGGGGTCGCGCAGTCGCTCTGGGGTGCCAATGTGCAGACCAATTGTGCCTGCGAAGTTCGCATCATGCGCGACGGTTCGGTGGAAGTTCTGTCCGGCGTGCAGGACATCGGAACCGGAATCGGTACGGTGCTGGCGCAAGTCGTCGCCGAAGTGCTCGGCCTCAATGTTGACCGGATCACGGTTCGGATCGGCGACACCGAATTTCCGGCCGGTCCGCCTTCGTATGGCAGCCGCACAACGGCCTCCATTACACCCGCGGCTCGCACCGCCGCCGTGCGGGCGCTGCAGTTGTTGCTACGCGAAGCGGCGCTGGCCCTGAATGCCGGTCCGGAAGATTTGGTCGCGCGCGAAGGACGCATCTTTGTTGGTGCGGACCCATCCCGCAGCATGGCCTTTACGGCAGCCGCTGCCCGGTTGCGCACGGACCGCATCAGTGCGGTCGCTTCCCGCAGCGATGATTACGGCGGCTTTCGCCGACGGATGGAGGATGCCGCCATCGCCCAGCAGGATCTCGGCGGCGTGCAGTTCGCCGCGGTCGCCGTCGATACCGAGACCGGCATCGTGCGGGTCGAGCGCGTGGCGGCGGTCCAGGATTGCGGCAGGCCGATGAATCCCCTGCTGATCGAGAGCCAGGTGCAAGGCGGCGTTCTGATGGGAATGTCCTATGCCCTGTTCGAGGAACGTATCCTCGATCAGCATACGGGTGGAATGGTCAACGCGAACCTCGAACAATACAAGCTTGCAGGCCCCCGCGAGACGCCGGCGATCGATGTCGTCGTGCTGGAAAACTATCAGGGCCGCAGCGCGACCGATGCCTACGGCATCGCCGAGCCGGCCAGCATCGCGACCGCCCCCGCAATCGCAAATGCGGTCTACAACGCCATCGGCGTGCGTCTTCGTTCGTTGCCGCTGACGCCTGCCGCGATCCTGGCTGCGCTCGGCAAAATCCCCTCGGGGAGTTCGCGGATATGAACCGTTTCGGCTGGACTGGTGCGGGGACGATCTCCGAGGCGGCGGCGGCCGCATCGACCACCGTGGCCGACGCCATGACGTCTCGCCCCGACGTCGCCAGCGCAGGCGAGACATCCATCGTGAAGGCCGGCGGCATCGATCTTCTCGACCTGCTCAAGGAAAATCTGCTGGCTCCGACCAAACTGGTCAGCCTGAAGGATATTGCGGGACTTGCAACCGTTACCGAGCAGGCCGGAGGCTTGCGTATCGGGGCGATGGTAACTCTGGCGAATCTGGCCGCGCACCCCTTGATACGACAGCGCTATCCGGCGCTCGCCGATGCCCTGCAGGACTCGGCGAGCCCGCAGATCCGCAATGTCGCAACTTTGGGCGGCAACCTCCTGCAACGACCGCGCTGCTGGTATTTCAGGGCGGCGGAATATCACTGTCTCAGAAAGGGCGGCGGCCACTGCTTCGCGATATCGGGCGAAAACCAGTACCACGCGATATTCGATAACCAGTCTTGTGCCATCGTCCACCCCTCCACGGCGGCGACGGTGCTGGTGGCGTTGGGAGCAACGCTCGAACTCGCAAACGGCGAGGGTGCTGCCCGGACCATCCTGCTTGAGGATTTCCTCGTCCCGCCGGATCTGGATCTCCAGCGCGAGAACGATCTGAAGCCGCACGAAATCCTCACGGCCGTGCTGTTGCCGGCGTCGCCGGCCGGGCTGCGCATGGCGCATCTCAAGCAGGGCGAAAAGGATTCCTTCGATTGGCCCCTCGCCGATGTGGCCGTTGCCCTCAATCTCGACGGCGACGGAAGCTGCAAGAGTGCCTCCATTATCCTCGGCGCCGCGGCACCCGTGCCGCATCGGGCAACGGCGGCCGAGACCATTCTCGTCGGCAGACATGTTGACGAAGCCGCGGCCGGTGAAGCGGGCCGCGCCGCGTTAACCGGCGCAACCCCGCTCAGCAAGAATGCCTACAAGCTGCCGCTGTTTGAAACCCTGGTTCGGCGCGCCGTTCTGAAGGCGACGATCCGCCAATGACACGCAATGACCTACGAGGATCACGATGATAACGCGACGCCAGGCCAATGCCGGAATTCTTGCCAGCGCGGCGCTCGCCGCTGCTCCCGCATCCGCAATCGCGCAGGAACTCAAGCCCGGGGACTTGCCGCCGCCTCGAAGCGAAGGCGGCCAGGCCCTGACCGCAGCCCTCAAGTTGAGGCGTTCGACGCGCGAATATTCCGATCGGCAGCTTCCGCCGCAGGTGCTGTCCGATCTGCTGTGGGCTGGGTTTGGCGTCAATCGCCCGGCGAGCGGCGACCGCACCGTTCCCTATTGGCGCCATGTCATGGTCATCGATATTTATCTCGCGATGGCCGATGGCGTATGGCTGTACGAGCCGAAAGCCCACAAGCTGCTGCCGCATTCAAAGGAAGATCTCCGCGAGCAGACCGGGCTTCAGGACTTTGTCGGCACCGCGCCGCTCAACCTTGTGTATGTCGCTCACGGCGAACGCATGACTGACGTCTCTCCGGAAGACAGACGTCTCTACGCGTCGGTCGACGTCGGCTTTATCGGTCAGAACGTCTATCTGTTCTGCGCTTCCGAAGGGCTTGCTACGGTATTTCGGGGAGCGGTCGACGGCCCGAAACTCGGTCAGGCCCTGAAACTCCCTGAGCAACAATTCGTGACCTTTGCGCAGACCGTCGGCTATCCGCGCGGCTAAAACCGTTTTGAAAATCCTGTCATCGCATTCTCGACTTGAGCTTGAGGGTATCGCCATCCACCACGAACTTGCCATATCCGTGATGGTGGATGGTCTTCGGATTTCGCTGTCCCGGATCGGTCCAGGCCTTTAACACCTCGAGAACGAACAGATTGTACGTGTTCACGAGGCGGCTGTTCACCACTCTGCACTCGAGATTGGCGAAGCACTCGGCGATTAAAGGCGCTTTTACGCACTCGGCCGGCAGCGGGGTCAGGCCGAATTTTTCGAACTTCGCAACGTCACGGCCCGAGCAATTGCCGACGTCCGCGATTTTTTGTGCAAGGTGCACGGCCGGAATCGCGATGACGCACTGTTTTGTCGCCCGCAGCGCCGCAAAGCTGTAATCGGCGCTGCTGACGACGCAGGCAATGAGCGGCGGCTCAAACTCGACCATCATGTGCCAGGACATCGTCATGACGTTGGCGCGGCCGTTACGGACGGTCGTCAGCAGCACGACCGGGCCCGGTTCAAGCAACTGATAGACTTTCGGCAAAGGCAGATTTTTCATCATTCGTGCGGCCTATGTATCGCATAAAATTACCTGGATCGTCTTGTCGCCTGGCCGCCCATCTCCGGTTCGGAGCAAAAACGCTCTCGAAACAACGGTCTCGAAGATGTGATGGCCAGCCAAACACCAGAAGAATGCCTCCGGTTCATTACTTAGGGGGGCCTCCCTAAGATAACAGGCGGAATTTCAAGGAGCGGCGCTCTCAAATAGGAATTGGCCATCAGCCGACAGGAGATGGCACATGCTCGCTCAATCACTCAGCACTTCCGTCATAGGTAGCAAAGTCAGCCCAGCCGCCCTCCCCGCCCACGACCAGTTCCATATCATCGCTGGCCAGGCGGGCCTTGTGGCAACGGAATTCTCCTACAAGAAGGACGAGGAGATTTATGGGGAGGACGAAGCTTCCGACTATGTCTACCAGGTTATTCGCGGCTCGGTTCGCAGCTACAAGCTGCTCTCCGACGGCCGGCGCCAGATTGGCGCGTTTTATCTTCCCGGTGACGTGTTCGGCCTGGAATCGGGACCGACGCACCGCCTCACCGCGGAAGCCATTGTCGATACGACCGTGCGCCTGGTGAAGCGGCGGAGCCTGGAGCAGGCGGCCGGTATTACCGTCGAAGTGGCCCGCAGCCTTTGGTCGATGACCGCCGGCGAACTTCGACACGCCGAAAACCACATGCTGCTTCTCGGTCGCAAAAGCGCGATGGAACGGGTCGCGAATTTTCTTCTGGAGATGGACCGCCGCCTGACCGTGACAGGCATGATGGCGCTGCCGATGTGCCGCCGGGACATCGGCGATTATCTGGGATTGACCCTCGAAACCGTCTCGCGAGCGCTGTCGCAGCTGCATAGTCAGGGTGTGCTCGGCTTTTCCGGAGCGCGCCAGATCGTGCTGCGCAACCGCCAGCGCCTGCGCAGCATGGACGCCTGAGAGCCTTTCCAAAGTCGATCGTCCCAATTGTGAACCCGTGGAAGCGCCAGGAGGCGTTGATGAATTATTCGATTTACAGCGCGGATCGCACGACCCATCTGAAAATCGTGATCGTTGCGCTGGCGGCGAGTATCGGAATTGCAAGCTTTGGAATCGCGGCCCACTTCAAGGACGGCGATCAATATTCCCAGACGGCGCACGCCTCAAAGCCGGCAAGCCGAGCTTAAGGTTCGCCGACGGGTGTTGGGCGGGGCAAGACCTCAATTTCCGATTCAGTTGTCAAACAGCCAGGACGCGATCCATAGAACCGTCATCCTGAGGTGCACGCCCGCTTGGGTGCGCTTCGAAGGATGAGCCGCTCGCACCCGGTCAATCATCCTTCGAGGCTCGCCCAGCGGTGCAAATGCACCGCAAGGCTGGCACCTCAGGATGACGGATTTAACATGCGGATCCGCATTCCCGCGGCGCATCGCACCCGGGTTGTGCCGGAATGAATGCCCTCGAAATGAGAGGGCGCAGGGAAAGCCGGGTGCCCGTTGCACCCGCAGCCTCGCGTGCAAAATAAATAAAGCACACGAGCATAGTCACCACAGATCCACCGGAACACCCGGCCTTCCCTGCGCAATGGTTTTAACGGTTTCCTTCGCGCTCTCCCCGGTGACCGGGCTTGTTTGCCACCGTCGCCCCCAAGAAGCCTTGCTTCCCGAGAACTTGACGCCAGCGTCGGGGCGTCAGGACCACACGACTTCGCCGTCCGCAAGCCAGCGCTCTCGTCAGCAGCGCCGCCTGCGTCCACCGCATCCCGCACCCAACGTCCGTGACGATCGCGATACGCCCCTCTCTCGGGACGGGATGCAGGGGATGTAGAAGTGATTTGGGCAAAAAGAGAACAGGAATATTTTTGCGGTGGGGGCTGGACAGGCGGAGCAGCGATTTGCCCGTCAGGCGATCGGGCCGCGAATGGGCTCGGGAAACTCGGGCGGTGGCTGCATCGAGCCCGACCATCCGGCACCCTACCCATTCAAAAACGACAAATGATTTGAACAATTTGCCCCGCAGTTCGTCTTCACATTAGGCGGTCCGCCGGGGCCGCTCCGTTCTGGCAGAGGCGGGGTTCCATGTGCGAGAAGTGTGTCGAGATCGACAAGAAGATCGAACGATATCGCCGGATTCAGCAATCGATACTCGATCAGGTCACGGTAGATCGGACCAGGGAACTGATCGCCGATCTGGAGGTCGAGAAGGCAGCGCTTCACCCCGAGCGACAGTAAGGCCACCCTTTGACGGCGGGTTATGCAGCTCGCCGGTCGAACCGGATATCTGAAATCAGGGCCAATTTTGTGCCCGAGGTTTCGCATTTGGATATTTTTTACCGAACATCGCCTCCGGCAAATTTTTTTAGCAGACCCCCTTGAAACTTTTTTCGAACTTTTTTATTTCGCTTTCCGTCAGGTGCTCAGTGAGGCCTGATGCAGGCGCCTGTGGTGTCTGGCGTACTGCTTGTAACCACCTTGCTTCCAGGAGGATGTGGCTATGAGGACTTTCGACTTTACCCCGTTTACCCGGTCGGCCATCGGGTTCGACCACCTGTTCGAACTGCTCAACAACCAGACTGCCGAAAGTGTTGAGAACTATCCCCCGTACGACATCGTGCGTACCGGTGAAGATACTTTCCGCATTAACCTGGCCGTGGCTGGTTTTGCGCCCACCGACATCAACATCACCGCGCAGCAGAACCTGCTCATCGTATCGGGCCGGAAGACCGAGACCGAAAAGGCCGAATATCTCTACCAGGGCATTTCGGCTCGCGCGTTTGAACGGCGCTTTAACCTCGCCGATCACGTAGAGGTTGAAAACGCATCTTTCGAGAACGGCCTGCTTCAGCTCAACCTCGCCCGAAAGGTGCCGGAAGCAATGAAGCCGCGCCGGATCGAAATCAACGCGGCAATCCCCCTGAATGAAAAGCGATTGAGCAGCACCAAGGCTGCTTGATTTCCGATGGAGTCGGGAGGTGGCCCCCGTCACAATCGGCCGCCTCCGTTTCCGAAGGAGGGACAGATGAAGGAAAAGATCAGAGATGAAGTTTTCGATCTGAATGAGCTACTGCACCCGGCCGATGCGTTCGAGCATCCGTCCGAGGTGGTCGGCGATCCCGACCTCACGCTCAACGAAAAGCGTGCGATCCTGTCTTCGTGGGCATCGGACGCTTGTGCGCTCGAAGCGGCACCGGAGCTTCGCGAGCTTCCGCGCGGCAAGGTCGTTCGGTTCGACGACATCATGGATGCGCTTCGGTCCCTGGACAGGGACGAAGGACCAGCCCTGAGAAAATATCAAAAGCTTGTCCGCCGCCGCGACATCTTCGGTCGCTCTCGCGGTACCGAAGGCAGCGGTTCAACGGCGTCATAGCGGCGTGGGCGTCGAGGGTTGTCGCAGACCCTCGACGCCGGCACGCTGTTTTAATGTGGATGTTGGGTTGGTAACCGGCGAGCACGCGCATCTGAACAGACCGGCCGCGACCAGCACTCGCTCGTCCCAGGCCGTGAACCTATAAATCTGCCGGGCAGTCCGCATGCCAGAGTCCGCTATGCACCGATAGCGACCAAATTCTGCAGCGCAGCTAAATGACGCGATGTGCCAGAAGCAGAAATCGCTCGCCTGGTAAGAAGCTAAAGATTCTTCAACGGAGACGGTCTCGGGGAATGATCGTCTTGGGTGTCACCCTTCAAGGAAGTGGCCAAATGCAGCCAGGGACTGAATACGGTCGCAGATGATCTTAGTAATCGCCAACATGGGCATAGCCAGGATAGCGCCTGGAACGCCCCACATCCAGAACCAAAAGACGAGCGAGAGGATGACGAGGAAGGGATTGAGGGTGAATCGTCTGGCCAAAAGCATCGGCGTTACAGACTCGCCCTCGATCAAATGAAATCCAAGGTAAAGTCCCGCAGGTAGCAGCGCTTGCCAAAGCGGATCATGGGTCAGCAGACCTGCAAGAAGAAAGATCAATACGCCCAACGCTGGCCCGAGGATCGGCACATAATTCAGCAGAAAAGCTACCGATCCCCAGAGGATTGGGTCACCCACCCCCGTGAGCCACATCGCCAATCCTGTCGCGATACCTACTGCTGCGTTCATGATCGTGATCGTGACCAGATACGCTGAGATGTCGCTTTCGATTTGCTGCGCTATATCGACTACCTGCCGCTTGCTGCTGAAGCGCGGCATTATCTCGACGAGACGATGCAGGAAGATATCGCCAGAGACGAGAAGGAAAAAAAGAAACAGCACCGTCGTGAACAAGCCGTTGGCAAAGTTTCCAGCGCCCGTGAATAATTTCGACAGAAGAGTTGGACCTTGCGCCGACGCGGCCGCATTTGTTGATGATCCCGTTCCCCCAAAATCCTCCACCTGCTGCAAAAACTTCTGCAGTGCATCGATAGGCTCTCGCATGAAACTCAGCCGTTCTTGAAGCCGAGGAATGCCCTCTGGAAGCTTTGCTGCCCAGGTGCGTGCAGGGTTAGAAATGGCCGTACCCAAGCCAACAATTGTTCCGAATAGCGTAAGGATGAGGAAAAGCGCCGCGATTGTCCGCGGTACGTGCAAGCGTTCCACTGCGCGTAAGGCTGGCTGTAGCAGGAGCTTGAGAGTGATAGCGAAAATCAATGGCAACGCGATCTCACTCGCAACATAAGCTGCCGCGAGCAGCGCAAGGACGAATAGACCACCAAGAAATGTGGCTTTCCGATCTGAGGGTAGCGGCATTTCCTCCAGCACTTCAGCCGGCAGCACAACCTCGGTCTTCTGATCGGCGGACACCATATTCAACACCGCATCAATAGTTGAGCATTCACCACACCCACAGCTGCGCCACTAACCAGCGTCACGAACTCGCGCCGTTTCATGTCCACCCGCAAAGGTCCACGAGACTGCATCGTAGCCGGTCGAACAAGCACTTTGATAGGGGGTTAAATCATCAGTTCAGTCCGCCACGTCCGAAAAGCGCCAATGATGGAGGTTATCACTCGATCGGCGCGAGCTTGAGGCGAGTAAGTATCGCGGCCAGTTCCTCATATTTGAATGGCTTTTTTAGCACCGGCCGGTCGGAGTAGCCGTCACTCAAAATCCGACTGGTGTTGCCGGTCGAATAGAAAAACGGTATTCGGCGCGCCGCAAGCGCCTCCGCCACTACATGGCTATCGTTACCATTCAGGTTCATATCCAGCATCGCGACGTCGAAGACTTGCTCATTGATCAAGGCAAGGGCCTTATCGACCGTCGCGGCAGAGGTCACCGACTTGCACCCGAGGTCAGCAAGCATGTCTTCAATCATGATAAGAACGAGCATTTCATCCTCGACCACGAGGACCCTGCGACCTGAAAGCAACTTATCCATCGCGAGCACCGGTTGGTAAGGGAATGTCCATCGTGCAGACAAGACCCTCCGGCCTGTAGTCGAGATGTGTGGTGCCTTCCAACTCATGGGCCAGACCACGTTCGATCACACGCGACCCAAAGCCCTTCTGCGCCGGTGGCTTGACTAGGGGGCCACCCTTCTCCTTCCAGCTCAGAAGAAGCCGCCTTCCTTCCGGTGAAGTCTCTATCGTCCACTCGATCAGGATTGAGCCCGTCGCGTTTGACAATGCACCGTATTTCACAGCATTCGTCGCAAGCTCGTTGAACGCTATGCCAAGAGCCAAAGCTGCCTTTGGCGGAAAGCGGATGTTCTCACCCATGATAACAATACGATCCGCCCGACCGCCCGAGACCCCGAATGGCTCCATGGCATCGTGAGCAATATCGAGCAGCCCGGCACTTTCCCATTTCTCACGGGTTAACAGATCGTGCGACCGGGAGAGCGCAAACAGCCGGGACTCGATGGATTGCCGAATGGCCTTGGGGTCGGTGGTCGTTCGCAACGTCTGCCAGACAATCGATTGCACCGTAGAAAGGGTATTCTTGACGCGATGGTTCAACTCGTCGATGAGCATCTTGGATCGAACTTCATCGTCCTTATGTTTGGTAAGATCAGCGAACGAGGCAAAATACTGGATAACATTACCGCCCGCATCGCGAACCGGACTGATGAAGACCGCAGACCAGAATTCGCTTCCATCCTTGCGGCGGTAGAGAATCTCCGTCCCGCTATTTGACGAACCCTCGAATTCGGCCTTGATCCTCGCCAGCGCCTCAGCATCGGCACCGTGCGCCATCAGAAAATTGAAGCTCTTGCCGAGCACCTCTTCGCGCCCGTACCCGGTCAGGGAGAGAAAGCTGTCATTGGCAAAAATGATCGGATTGTCGGGTTCCGTCGCATCCGTAAACACCATCGCCATTCGGGTTGCTTCAGCGGCAACGACAAACGGGCCGAGGTCCTTCCGAAAGCTCTCGACTTTGGCTTCGGCGCCTTTCTGCTCGTCCGACTTCTTTGTTATTTCCGACATGCCACGGATCGATCAATCTGTTTTACAGGTAATGCCGGGGTAACCGTGGCGCGGAACCGGGGTGGCCTAACTGCCCCTGACGACCAGCAACCACGGCGAAGATGCTTCGTATTCCACGATGTACTGATCGACGTTGTTGCACTTTGTGCACTCGAATGTGCGCAGATCGTAGCCCGGCTTGTCTGGCTCGATGCGAGCAAGCGTCATTTTCGCGCCACACCTCGTGCATGGAGCCTCCATCAGGCGACCACGAAATAAGGGTCGGACTCGGGGAGAAGCCGGCATGAATGCTCTCCGGACCAGGCGCGGACACAACAGTCTTGTACACCACCGAAAAGGACAATCAGAACAATTAAAAATGGAATCAGCCCCATCTTTTTGCTCCTATGGAAATCGAAGCTCAGCGTCTCCCGCGTGGACATCAAAGCCGACCGAACCAATCACACTTTGAAGACGTATATGCTGGTTGAGACAGTGAATTGACCTTGGTCAACGTGAGCGCGCGGCGAACACAATCAATTTAGACGCCGTAGATTAGTCGGCTTTTTTCTCACCGGCTTTGCCTCGTTCGACAATGTCACCTTCTGTGAAGAGGATTTCCTTCAGCTCTGCCCGCCAAATTGGTTTGCGGCGAAGTAGGAATTCCAGGTCCATTCCGAAGTGCTTGAATTCTTCCTTTTGCGCGCTTTTCATGATCGCTTGCGCTTCTTTGTCTGTCTCAACTGATATCCGTTGCTCATACCAACCGATGGCTTCTGCTTCTTCTATGAGCGAGGTAATCATACGGGCGAATGTCCTATTTTCCTTTGAAAGCTCGCCTGGCGGTTCGTGATATTGGTCAAAACCCATTTCTTAGCTCCTTTTCTGCCGATGGACCCTCAATGCTTTTCGCAGGCCTCAAGGATGAGCTTCGCGGCAAATAGACATTAGGATACATGCTCCACGGTTTTGCACGTCAACGCGCGCTTCGGGCCTAGCCCAGACCTAAACTTATGTGCGGGCGGGACAGTGGACTTGATCTTGATCAATTTGAACGCGGCGTCACTTTCAATGACCCCCCGGTGTCCTCATTTGCGGAGACACGGAGAAACTGCCCGATGTCCGATTTGGGTCATTCGCGACCAGATCGAGCCAACAGCAAGCCCGGCCAAGTCCGCTATGCCGCCGAAAGCGGAAGCGAATCAGAGCATTAGGGATCATCAAGATATGAGTCGCTCACGAGGCGGCCTGACGAGCAAGATTCACGCGGTGGTGGATACCAATGGCCTGCCGGTCCGGTGAGGCGCACGACAATCGGCTGTGTTCGGTTCTCCTCAGCGCCTTGCATCCACAAACGATGTTACTCGCGGATCGCGGATACGACGCGGATTGGATCCGGGAGCTTGCCCGTCAGCAAGGCGCGTGGGTCAATATTCCGCCGAAACGCAATCGCAAAGGCCCAATCTGCTTCGGCCCGTTTCTGCATCGCGCGCAACTTGATCGAACGGTTCTTCAACAAGATCAAGCAATGTCGGCGTGTCGCGACCCGATATGACAAGCTCGCAGCCAACTATCTGGCGTTCATCAAACTCGCATCAATCCGAATTTGGCTGCGTGCCAATGAGTCGGCCTCCCAATTCAAAGCTGTCTCCATAATCTCGACCAGCGGTGGCGGCGTGCGCGGGGCGCCTCGGCGTAGCGGAGCGCGGACCATATTCGTCGCTGGCCACCCTCCCCGTCATCCCTGTCTCCGTCCCGGGGAAAAATGCTCGCGGCCGGCCCTGATCACAGGTGCGAGCGGCCAATGCCAGCTTGATAGAACGCTATCGCCGATCTAGACTTGGCAACCTAAACAAAGACAGCCGGATATCTCAAAACCGAGCTGCAATAACAGGTTCAGGGGAGGTCCAGTTCAATGAGCGGATTCATTACGCGTCGCACTCTGTTGGCCGGCAGTACGGCCAGCCTGCTGGCCGCCCCCTGGGTGGCCAGGGCAGAGGCCAATACGTTGCGCATCGGGATGCAAAGCATCCTGTCAGGACCGATCGCGCTGCTCGGCACCTCGTCCCGCAACGCACTGATGATCGAGCAGGATCGCATCAATGCCGCCGGCGGCTTTCTCGGCCGGCAGATCGAATTCGTCTTCCGCGATTCAAAGGGCCAGCCCCAGGAGGCCGCTCGCGTGGCACGCGAGTTGGTAAATACCACCGGTTGTGAGCTGCTGGTCGACGCCGAAGCCTCGTCCGCCTCGTTCGCGGTCCAGGAAGTCGTGCGCGACCTCGGCGTCGCTTGCATCCACACCAACAGCGAGACCTCGTCGCTGACCGCCGATCCCAAGATTCGGGCGCCCACCGCCTTCCGCGTCGCGCGCCAGGGCGTGCACGACGCCGTGGCCGGCAGCATCCACCTGGCCGAATACGCCAATGCCAAGAAGCTTGACAAGTGGGCGACCTGCTCGCCGGACTACGCCTACGGCCGCGACACCACCGCGCAATATCTGCAGTTCTTCAAGCAGTTCAAGCCGGACGTCGAAATCGTCGCCGATGCATGGCCCAAGCTCGGGCAGCCCGACTTCACCGAAGTCATCACCAAGCTGATTCAGGCCAAGCCGCAGGCTCTGTTTACGCTGCTCTATGCCGGCGACCTTTCGGCGTTCGTGAACCAGGGCAACATCTATGCGCTGTTCTCGCAAATGACGGTGGCGACGCCCAACGTCGACTATCCCGTGCTGGCCGCCATCAAGAATCTGCCGGCCGGCATTCAGTCGGCGACGCGCTACCTCGAGACCTTTCCGGATACGCCCGCCAACAAGGAATGGGGCCAGACCTACTTCAAGAAGTGGAACGAGCGTCCGACCAACTGGTCGTGGCAAAACTCGGTGGCGATGCATTTCTACGAAGAGGCCATCAAGAAGACCAACTCGCTCGACGCCAAGGCGCTGGCCGCGGCGCTCACGGGCATGAAGATCAACTCGCCGTTCGGCGCCGACGGTACCATCACCATGCGCGATGACCACACCACGATCGGTTATGCCATCGGCTGGGGCCAGACCACGCCGAAGGAGCCGTTCATCATCGACATAAAGGCCGCCGACTGGGGCAAGATCCTCGAATACGAGACCGAGTGGAAGAAGCAGAAGAATTACATCTGAGCTTCAGATGGATCTCGACGCGCTGGGCGCCTGCCTCATGACATCGGCTTGCGTGGTCACCCAGGCCACCAGCGGGTTGATTGTCGGTATGTTGCTGTTCCTTGTCGCCGCGGGCCTGACCCTGATCTTCGGCGTATTGAAGATCGTGAACTTCGCCCACGGCACCTTCTACATGCTGGGCGGCTACGTCGCCTATACCGCGCTCGGCGCAACCGACAGCTACACGCTCGCGGTGCTGTCGGGAACGCTGGCGATGGCGCTGTTCGGCGTGCTGTTCGAACGCGTCCTGATCAGTCGCGTCTACGGCTCCAACGTGCTGATGCAGCTCCTGATCTGCTACGCCGTGGTATTGATCTTCGACGACCTCGTGAAGATCGTCTGGGGGCCCGAGTTCCACGCGATGGGGATGCCGGCGGCTTTCCAGGTGCCGCCGCTCTTCATCGCGGGCGGCGTGGTGCCGCCGTTTTACGCCGTGCTGATCGGCGTCGCCGCGCTGATTGCGATCGTGCTTGGCCTCGGCCTATCGATGACGCGGTTCGGCAAGACGGTGCGCGCCGCCGCGATCAACCCCCAGATGGTTTCGGCGCTGGGCGTCAACACGACGTTGCTTTTCGCGATCGTGTTCGCCATCGGCGGCGGGCTGGCGGGACTGGCAGGCGCGCTCGCGGCTCCAGTGCGATCGCTGTCGCCCGGCATGGGCTTCTCGATCCTGATCGAGAGCTTCATCGTCACGGTGATCGGCGGCATGGGCTCCATCGCGGGAGCTCTGGTCTCCGCGCTGCTGATCGGCATGGTCCGCGGCTTCGGCACCATCGGCTTCCCCAAGTTCACCGATGGCCTGATCTACATCGTGATGATCGCCATCCTGCTGCTGCGTCCGCAGGGCCTGTTCGGCCGCCGATCATGACGAAGTACCCTGCGTTGCGCGATGTGGCGATCGCCGCCGTTGCCCTGATCGTCGTGCTGGCGATCCCGCTGTTCCATCGCAGCCCCGCCTTCGAGGATTTCATCATCCGCCTGAGCGCCATGGCGCTGTTTGCAACCTCGCTCAACCTTTTGGTCGGAAACACCGGCATGGTCTCGTTCGGCCACGGCATGTTCTACGGCCTCGGCGCCTACGCCTTCGCTCTGATGATGCAGATGACCGACCTCGTTTTGCCCGTTGCCGCCGCGCTTGCGGTCCTGATCACGACCTTTGCCGCGTTCTGCGTCGGCGCCATCTGCGTACGCCTCGGCACCGACTACTTCGCCTTCATCACGCTCGCGATGCAGATGCTGTTCTACAGCGTCATCATCTCCTGGCAGAGCCTCACCGGCGGCGACCAGGGCCTGCGCGGCGGCATCCCGCGGCGGGAGATCTTCGGCCTCGAGCTCGCCTCGCAGCTTCATCTCTACCAGTTCTGCACCATCGTGGCGGTGCTCGGCCTGCTGGCGCTGCGCCACGTCTCGGCGAGCCCGTTCGGCCAGACGCTGCGCATGATCCGCGACAACGAGAACCGCGCCAGCTTCACCGGCGTCGTTCTGTGGCGAGCCCGGCTCTGGGCATTCACGATCGCCGGCGCCTTCGCAGGATTGGGCGGCGTGCTGGCCGCGCTGTTCGTCTCGGGCGCCTATCCCGAACTCGCCGACTGGCCGAATTCCGGCCAGGCGATCTTTGCCGTCATGCTGGGCGGCATCAACAGCTTCCTCGGACCCCTGCTCGGCGCGATGATCCTGCTCGCGCTGAACGATGTGGTGACACGCTTTACGGAATATCAGGGGCTGGTTCTCGGAATCGTGATCCTGGCCTTCGCGCTCGGCTTGCGCCGCGGCGTGCTCGATTTTCTCAAATTCGCCTGGCCCGGACGCTCGCGATGAAGCTCGAGATCAGAAACCTCACCAAGGCGTTCGGTGGCCTCAAGGCCATCGACGATGTGTCGCTTGGCTTTCCGTCGGGCTCGCTGTCGGCGGTGATCGGTCCAAACGGAGCCGGCAAAAGCACCTTCTTCAACCTGATCAGCGGCGCGTTCCCGCCCGACCATGGCCAGGTGCTGCTCGACGGTGAGGACATCGTTCGTCTCTCCAGAAGCGAACGGATGCACCGGGGCATCGGGCGGGCCTTTCAGGTGGCAAGCTGCTTTCCGACCATGACGGTGGCTGAGAACTTAATGGCCGCCGTTACCGCCCATATCGGCCGGTGGGGCAATCTCTCCCGCCGCTTTCCGCCGCCCGGCGTGCGCGAGCGAGCCGAGGAAGTGATGGAGCTGGTGGGCCTGACCCAGGTCCCGAATGTAGAGGCCGCGATCCTTTCCCACGGCGACCAGAAGCTGCTCGACATCGCCATCGCGCTGGCGCTCGAACCCAAGGTGCTTCTGCTCGACGAGCCGACCGCCGGCATGGGCCCGGACGAGCGCTGGCGCATGATCGAACGCGTGCGCGGTCTGTGGGAACAGCGCCAGCTCACGCTGATCTTCATCGAGCACGACATGGACATCGTGTTCCAGGTCGCCAGCACCATCCGCGTGCTGTGCTACGGCCGCGTGCTGGCCGAAGGCACCCCGGACCAGATCCGCAACAACAAGGCAGTGATCGAAGCCTATCTCGGCACGGAGGCGGACGCGACATGACGGACCTGCTGCGCGCCGAAGGAGTGAGCGCCTTCTACGGCGCAAGCCAGATCCTGTTCGACATCGATCTCGCGTTAGCGGAGAAGCGCACGCTGGCCCTGCTCGGGCGTAACGGCGCGGGCAAAAGCACGACCATGAAGACGCTTGCCGGAATCATGCCGGCCCGAAGCGGCCGCATCTTCTTCGCCGGGCGCGACATCACCCGCGCGCCGCCGCATGCGCGGGCCCGGCTCGGCCTCGCCTATGTGCCTGAGGACCGGCAGGTGTTTCCCGAGCACAGCGTGGAGGACAATCTCCTGATCGCGGCCAAGAACGGTCCTGACGGACGGCGGGACTGGACCCTGCCGCGTATCTGGGAGACCTTCCCGCTGCTGGCAAAACTGCGGTCGCGCGACGCGGGTCGCCTGTCAGGCGGCGAACAGCAACTGCTGGTCATCGCGCGCGCGCTGATGGGCAATCCCCTGGTCCTGCTGCTCGACGAGCCGAGCGAAGGACTGGCCCCCATCGTCGTCGCTACCATCGCCAAGGTATTGCGGGAACTGGGAGCGAGCGGCGCCACCATCCTGCTCGCCGAGCAGAACATGCATTTCTGCTTGCGGATTGCCGAGGAAGCCCTTGTCATCGACAAGGGAAAGGTGGTGCATCGCCAGGATACGGCCGGCCTCGCCAAAAATGAAGATATCCGCCGGCGTTATCTCGCAAT
>Ga0182030_10009877_pt1 | contig 19478 bp, 14 predicted proteins | sample 812S3MmetaG_FD_121299 | JGI IMG/M metagenome (GOLD analysis project Ga0182030, IMG submission 121299) | Permafrost microbial communities from Stordalen Mire, Sweden - 812S3M metaG (Illumina Assembly) | ecosystem: Environmental > Terrestrial > Soil > Wetlands > Permafrost | place: Sweden... | reverse complement strand
GATCTGCTCGGTGTAGTTGATGATGATGCGGCAGGTTGGCGTCCAGATGACCAGGCATCCGGCGTTCGTGGGCGGCGTCCAGGTCGGGCTGGTCGCGGCGGAGAATTCGGCGTTGATGGCCTGATACGTGTCCTGAATCGCCGTGCCCTGCTTGGCCACGGCCGGGTTGGTCCACAGGTCGGTGTACAGCACATCGCGGGTAGGCATGTCCGTCAGGCAAAACGGTGAGTCGCCTTTGCAGCTGGCGTAATGCAGCGTTTCCGCCATGGTATCGCCCTGATCATACGGAGTCAGGGGTTCAGTGCCGTTGATGGCCGCGTAAGTTGAGAGCGAATCTACGAACGCCACACCCGCGGTGCCACCGGCATAGACGGAATTGAAGGCGCCCTTGCGGCCATGCGAGACCGCGGTCTGGGCCGCCGCCGGCGTCTGGGCGGAGGCCGGAGTATGACAGCCATTGCATTGCACCGTCTCGCCCGGCTGCAGCTGCAGCCAGGCATCATGGACCGGCGAGATGCGCCGGCCGTTTGCATCCAGCACGCTGATCATGAAGGCGACCTGCGCCGGTACCTGTACGACCACGGAGCCGTCCGGCTGGATGGGCACATAACCCAGGATCTCGCGCATGTAGTTGGTGGCGCCGAAGGCGGTTGCCGGCAGTGCCAGTGTCTTCTGGTCAGGAATTGAGACGGCTTTTTCGAGGCGGATGAAGCGCGCCTTGCGCATATCCGGTGGCGTCTGGACCGGATCGGCAACGCCCGCGATGTTGGGCACGGCGGTGTCGACCCCGTCGATGTCGTAGACACTGCGGATGTCGATTTCGCCGACCCCGTTGTCGTACATGGTCTGATCCAGCGTGACGCCCGGCTCCTGGTCGACGATCTCGGCCGGCAGCGTGCGCGGCTGCGCGGCCACGACATCCGTGATCATGATGCCGTCGGTCGGCTGCATGATGGGCTGCAGGGTGTTCTGCGTCGGGTCGAACATCCACAGGCTGAAAATCGGCGGTGCCGACTGGGCGTTCGGCGCGGCGAGTGCGGTGGACGTGCACGGAATGATGGTGTTGGGCGTGACGCTGGTATTCAGCAGCCGGCATTGCGACCAGCTGACGATGATGCGGCCGGTGCCGTCCCACAGCGGAAAGCCGCCATAGAACCGGCCGCCGGGGGAGGGACCGGGCACGGTCAGCACCGGATTGCTGGTGGCGCGGGTCTGGGCCGGTCCGGCGAAGCCGGAGCCCGCAACGGCAGGCTGGGTGTTTTCCACGTAATCGGTGGTGTCGATAATGATGAGGTCGCCGCCCCAGTCATTGACGTTCGGATAGGTGTAGGGGCGAATCAGCGCCAGGATGCGGCCGTCGGCCATTTCGTGTGTTTTGACGAACTCGATGGTGGCACTGTTCGCCCCATCGGCGGTGGTCCCCGTGGCGTGGCTGTTGGCGCCATACAGCAGCTGCAGGTCCGTGCCATCGGGATTGGCGCTGTACAGGTGCATGCCCTTCTGCGCCGGCGGCGCGTCGTCCCACCGCGACCACATGATCCGGCCATTGGCGAGCACCGTCGGGTCGCGGTCGTGGCTCTGGTTGAAGGACACCTGGTGGATGTTGGTGCCATCGCCGTTCATCACGTGCACGACAAAGGCGGGCTCGGTGCGGGCCTCATCCTCGGCGATGAACAGCGGCATGCCCTCGTCGAGCAGGATGCCCTGCGACTGACGCTGCCGGGTCGAACTGAAGACGATGCGGCCATCCGGCAGGAACTGCGGCGAGCCGTCGTTCACCGTGGCCGGGTCCGGATCGGTGGCCGGGTTGACGACCAGGCTCAAGGTGGCCGTGGCGATGACGTACTGCCAGATACGCCACGACGGTGCCTTGGTCTGGTCCATGTTTGCCGTCAGCGGCCCGCGCATGGCGAACAGGATGGTCGTGCCGTCCGCCGCGGCGCTGACATCCTTGATGTCGTAGTTGGCAGCGCTGGTCGTGCCCGTGCCGGTGATGCCCTTGGTGAGGTTCACCTCGGTGCCCGAGGGTGACGCATTGGTGCGCATGAACAGGTCGGCCGAGGGTACCGCAAAGCGCAGCATGCGCAGATCGTTGGCATCCGGCTGCAGCGGCACCGAATAGCGCTTCACGTAGAAGATCGGGAAGTCGATGGTCGCCGGGTCAGTGCTCTGACCGCCGGCGGTCTGGACGTGGCCCGCGCCGCTGCTGCAGGCCGCCAGGGCGATGACTAGGCCGCACAGCAGGCCTGCCCGCAACCCCCGCCAGGGATCGGAATGTTTCCACACTTTCAAATTCGCTCCACGTTGCCTGAGGCCAGCCTTCAGGAAACCTGACGTACGGCACATATTACGTAATCCGTGCGTGCCAGATCGGAATTCTGTCGGATATGTCACATCGCAACACAGCCGGACGCGCTCTTCTGCCGTCGCCGCTCGGGTGCCGGATCAGGCCCGCGCAGGATAGCCGCAGAGCTGTTTGAACCGGTATGTCTGCGGCACGCGACGTCGGTTGGATGAGACATCCAAGAGCCTTGGAAGCTGTGCGTATAGTCCCTCCGCACAACGTCATCAGGCGGGAGTTCAGTGGCAGCCATGAACGCGAAATTCAGCAACATTGCGCACGGTCGACGCGGTCTTGTCGCCGCGGTGGTTGCCGTGCTGTGTGCGGGTCAGGCAGTCGCGGGTCCCAACGAGCAGGCGACGCGCATCTTCGACCGCATCGCCGGCGTCCCGCCGAGTGCCACCGAACTGGCCACGATGTCCGGTTACCTGCAGAGCGGGGATACCACGGACGCCGTGAACGTCGCGTTGAACGCACCGCCGTTCTACAACACGGTGCTGAAGAACTTCGCGATGCCCTGGACCAACCGCGACCAGACGACCTTCGCGCCCCTCAATGACTACGTTGCGACCTTCATCGGCATGGTGCGCGATGACGTCGCCTTCAATACCGCGTTGTCGGCCGACATCCTCTACGTGAGCAACGCGTCCGGCCTGCCGGCGCCGTCGCCGGCGAACAACGACCATTACGCGACCGCCGAAACCCAGGGCGTGGACCTGAAGTCAACGCTCGTGCAGACCACGCAGTCCGGCGTGTATGGCATACCCACCACCGCGACCGCGGGTCTGATGACGACCCGTGCTTCGACATCGTCCTTCTTCATCAACGGCACCAATCGCGCCATGTTCCGCTTCACGCTCATCGCACACCTGTGCAATGACCTGCCGACGGTGGAGGACATCACCCGGCCCCCGGATCGCATCCGCCAGGATGTGAGCCGCTCGCCGGGCGGGGACAGCCGCGTGTTCCTCAACAGCTGCATCGGTTGTCACAGCGGCATGGACCCGATGGCGCAGGCGTTTGCCTACTACAACTTCGCCGGCACCGTCGTCGGCGACGGCACCAACACCGGCGCGCTGCAGTACACCCAGGGAGTGACCCAGGCCAAGTACCACATCAATACCGGCAATTTCCCCCAGGGGTTCGTGACACCGGATGACAGCTGGAGCAACCGCTGGCGTACGGGCCCGAATTCGGCCCTGGGCTGGAATGGGTCGCTGCCGGGCAGCGGCAACGGCGCCAAGTCCCTCGGCCAGGAACTCGCGGGCAGCCACGCCTTCGCCAGCTGCCAGGCGCAGAAGGTGTTCCAGGCGGTGTGCTACCGGGCACCCGCCAGCGCCGCGGATGTGTCGCAGGTCGCGACCATGACCCAGACCTTCCAGAACGGCGGCTACAAGTACAAGCAGCTGTTCGCCTCGGCCGCCGTCTATTGCATGGGCCAATGAGCACCGCAATGAACAACCAACATCTCACGCGTATTCGCACAGTGCTGGGCGCGCTGGCGGTCCTGGCACTGGCTGCCTGCAGCGGCGGCGCTGCGACCACGCAGAATCCGGTCACTGCCGTGGCCACCGTGGCGAATTACAGCGGGCCGCCGCCGGCTACGGCGGATGTCCAGGCGTTCATGACCAACCTGTGGACCAATATCAAGGCCACCAACCGTTGTGGCGGCTGCCACGTCCAGGGCGGCCAGTCGCCGCAGTTCGCGCGCACCGACGATGTGAACCTCGCCTACCAGGCCGCGCAGACCGTCGTGAACTTAGGCCAGCCGAGCCAGTCAACGATGGTGCAGAAGGTCTCCGGCGGCCACAACTGCTGGCTGGCCTCCCCGTCGGCCTGCGGTGACACCCTCACGGTGTGGATCACCAACTGGGCCGGATCCTCGGCGACCGGCACCACGCAGATCAAGCTTACGGCGCCGCCGGAGGAAACCGTCGGTTCGTCGAAAAGCTTCCCGACGGACCCGACGCTGTTCGAGAACACCGTCTATCCGCTGCTCACCAAGTATTGCTCGCGCTGTCATTCGCCCTCGGCCGTGACGCCGCAGCAGCCGTATTTCGCCAGCAGCGATCCGGTCGAGGCGTACTCGAACGCCCAGGCGAAGATCGATCTGGCTGATCCGGCCCAGTCGCGATTCGTGGTGCGGCTGGGGACCGAGTTCCACAACTGCTGGGATATCTGCGCCAACGACGCGGCGACCATGCTGGCCGCGATCACTTCGTTCGCCAATCAGATCCCGCTGACCCAGGTGGATCCGACCCTGGTGATCTCCAAGGCGCTGTCGCTGTACCAGGGCACGGTGGCCTCGGGCCAGAGCCGCTACACGACCAGTCAGATCGCACTCTACGAATTCAAGACCGGCAGCGGCACGATCGCCTACGACACCAGCGGCGTATCGCCCGAGCTGGATCTGAACCTGTCCGGCAACTACAGTTGGGATCAGAGCTGGGGATTGGTGTTCGCGCCGGGCTCGAAGGCCCAGGGCATCACCACGGCGAGCTCGAAGCTCTACAACATGATCTCCCAGACCGGTGAATTCAGCATCGAGGCCTGGGCCGTGCCGGCGAATGTCGCGCAGACGGGCGCCTACATGGTGAGCTATTCGGGTAGCCCCACGACCCGCAATGCGACGCTCGCGCAGCAGGCCTTCCAGTACGAGGCCTTCACGCGCAGCAGTAAGACCGACACCAACGGGTCTCCCCCGCTCGTGACCAATCCGGATAACCAGCTGGCGCAGGCCGCCCTGCAACACATCGTTCTCACTTACGACGGTGTGAACGGGCGACGCCTGTACGTCAACGGCGTGTTCACCGGAGATGTCGATCCGCAGGGCGGGGGCACCCTTGCCAACTGGGACAACACCTTTGCGCTGGTGATGGGCAGTGAGACTTCCGGCACCGCCAATCAGTGGCAGGGCGAACTGCGGATGGTGGCGATCCACAATCACGCGCTGACGCTGGCCCAGATCCAGCAGAACTACGCGGCCGGTGTCGGACAGCAATACTTCCTGCTGTTCGACGTGTCGAGCCTCACAGGCGTGAATCAGAGTTACATCATGATGACCGTCGGTCTGAACGACAGTTACTCCTACCTGTTCGACAATCCGACGTTCATCAGCCTGGATCCGAACGCGACGCCAAACAACATTCCGATCCAGGGCATCCGCATCGGTATCAATGGCGCCGAAGCGCAGATCGGCCAGAGCTACATTCCGCTCAACACGACGGTCACGTCCGCCAACTACAACAGCTCGACCGGGCAGCTGCTGTCGAGTGTCGGCGCCGTCATCGCCCTGCAGAATGGTCCGGCTTCGGACCAGTTCTTCCTGACCTTCGCGCAGATCGGAACCAATTCCCGCGCCTACACCGAGCCGGTCCTTGCAGTTCCGGCGCTGATTCCCGGGCCGGCCAGCCCCGACCTGGGCGTGCGCACCTATGAGCGGGTGAACCAGACCATGTCGAAGCTCACCGGCGTCCCCATGCAGACCGCGAGCGTGCTGCAGACCTACACGCAGGTGCAGTCGGCGCTGCCGCCGGTCCCGAACCTGCCGGCATTCTCCTCTGCCAACCAGACGGCCGTCTCGCAGCTGGCAATCTCCTACTGCGCGGCACTGGTGAACACGCCGACGCTACGCACGGCGTTCTTCGGCAGCAGCTTCGACCCGACGCAGGGCGGCAGCTACTTCAGCGCGCCGATCAATTCCGGCAGCAACCGCGACACCGTCATCAACTCGCTGTACCAGAACCTCGTTGGCGGCACCATCACCACGAACATCCTCACGCAGCCCTCGTTCGCGAGCGTGCAGTCCGAGCTTGATTCGCTCATCACCAACCTGATTGCTGCCTATCCGAATACGCCCAATCGTTCGGGTGTCGTCACGGAGGCGGCGTGCGCCGCGCTGCTCGGCAGTGCGTCCTCGCTGGTCCAGTAGCCTTCGGAAGCCTCAGGAGACCGTCATGATCATTCGCAAGAAGCCGCCCCGAAGCCACAAGCTGCACGAGCCGATCCGACACGCAGGCAGTCACCCGCGCCCGGTCACGCGGCGCGACTTCCTGGCGCAGGGTTTCCTGGCCAGCCAGGCCACCCTGATCGGCTCGTCGGCAATGCTGGGGGCGTTCTTCAATCCGCGCTCGGTGTTTGCCAGCACGACCACGCTGGCCAGTGATATTACGACCCTGCAATCCTCCTGTGGCATCGTCACCAACGGCGCCGGCAAGATTCCGTTCATCTGCTTTGACCTGGCCGGAGGCGCCAACCTCAACGGTTCGGAGGCACTGATCGGTGGCTCGGGCGGGCAGCTCGACTTCCTGACGACGGCCGGTTACGGCACCCTCGGCCTGCCGGGCGATATGCTGCCGAATTCGCCCAATCCGGCGGGCGGCAGCTACGTCGATACGTCCCTGGGTATGGCCTGGCACTCCGACGGCGCGATCCTGCGCGGCATCAAGTCGATGGCTTCCACGGGGGCGATGGCGGGTACCAATGGCGCGGTGATCGCCGCGTCGTCGCAGAACGACACCCAGGACAACCCGCACAACCCCATGTACGGCATCTATGATGCGGGTGCCAACGGTTCACTGCTGCCGTTGATCGGCACCATGCCCTCTGTTTCCGGCGGCAATTCCGAGGCCCCGTCCGCGCTCATCAATCTCACCGTCAGCCCGACGCTGGTGACCCAGTCCAGCAACATTACCGGCCTGGTGAACACCGGGCAGCTTGGAACGATCTTCAGCAATCCGGCTGATGCCGTCTCGGTTCTGGAATCGACGATCCGCCTGAGCGGCGGCAGCACTGTCGGCACCTACGGCGGCAAGCTTGGCCAGGTGACCGCCATGCTCGATGACCCGACCGCGGACGCGGCGCTGAAGGAGGCGGCGCGCTGCGGCTACGTGAAGTCCACCGTGCTGGTGAACCAGTTCGGCGATCCGACGACGTTGAACCCCGACATCGATCCGCAGATCGTCGGCGCTACGAACAGCATTTTCACGGCCGCCCAGTACCAGGACAGTGATTTCATCATGACCGCGGCAGTGATGAAGATGGTCGTCAATGGCCTGGCCGGGGCCGGCACGATTGCCCTGTCAGGGTTTGATTATCACGACGGCACCCGTGCGACCGGCGAGACCCGCAACTACCAGGCGGGCCAGTGCATCGGTGCCTGCCTCGAATATGCCAAGCGGGTCGGTGTGCCGCTGATGATCTACGTCTTCAGCGACGGCTCGCTCAGTTCGACCGGCATGATCGATACCTCGGCGGCGGGGCGCGGCAAGTTCGGCTGGCAGGGTGATAACGCGTCCACGGCCGCGACGTTCTTCCTGGTCTACAATCCGGCGGGTCGCCCGACGGTGAATCCGTCCGCCACGACGGCGAACCAGATCGGCTCGTACACCTCGGGCGGCGCGGTGAACAGCTCCTCGAGCCCGGCGGCAAATGCCGTGAACCTGCTGGTGAACACCGTGATCCTCAATTACATGGCCCTGCATGGCCAGCAGGGGGCCTTCGCCAGCACCATTGCCGATAATGGCCTGGGGACCGACCTGGAACCGCTCATTGCTTTCGAGCCCGTCGTGAACGGGGTGATCAGCTGACACTAATTGGAATTGGGTACACACCGCTTCCTGCGCAAATGTTAAATTCAGCCTGCGAGGGCCGCCAGGTGCCGGGGCGGACCCATGGATGACTGTGCGTGAAGTCTTTTCGCGGTTGGACCCTGGCTCGACGCTGCATTGCGGCTGCGACGCTGACCATCGTGTGTCTTGTGGCGAACGCCCAGGGCTTCGCTCTCTTGGGCCAGTCAGCACCGGATTTCGCGTTGCGGTCGTTCGGCGGCACGAATGTGCGGATTTCCGAGGACCGCGGCGATGTCGTGGTCCTTACATTCTGGGGCAGCCAGTGTGGTGTCTGCCGCCGGCAGCTGGATATGTTGGATCGCAGTTTCACCACGTACCGCTCCGCCGGTCTGCACATGTACGGGGTCAGCGTGGATGATGATGCGGCCCACGCGCGGCAGTTCGTTGCCGCGCATCCGCTGGGTTTCGTGATGCTCGAGGATCCGGCGAAGGATGTGGCGCGCCTTTACCAGATCGACAATCTGCCCACGACCGTGCTCATAGATCGCAGCGGCATCGTCCGCTATGTTTACCGCGACTTCGGCCCCCGGGACGAGGCGCTTTACCTCAGTCAGCTGCGCGAGCTGCTCAACGAATGACCGGAAGTGCCATGCAGATGAAGAACAGGATCCTGGCAATGGTGGTGGGCATGGCCTGCAGCTGCGCGTTGCTGTCGCTGAACGCTGTTGCCGTGGCTGCGGAGGCTGCCTCCTCGGCACCCCCGCCCCAGAGCCCGGCTCCCAGTTCAGCTCCGACGTCCGCTGCCGCCGCTGCGGCTGCCGCCAAGGCCAAGGCGATAGGCGCCCAGGTCGAGGCGGCCCTTGCGGCAGCCGACAGCGGCGCGCCTGCGAGCCCACCGGCACCGGCGAGCCCTGCTGCAGCCGGGGCACCCACCGGCGCCCCGGTCACCGCCACGGCGCCACCCGGAGTAGCCGACACCCGCAGCCTTGATGAGGGTACCCAGCAGCTCAAGAAAGACGTCGTGGATCTGAACCGCGACCTGTTCGTGCTGGAAGAGGAGCTGCTGTTCCCGGCCAACACGCAGGTCGCGGTGTACGTGTCGATGGACGTGGGCGAGTTCTTTGCCCTCGATTCGATCACGCTCAAAATCGACAACAAGGAAGTGACCAACTATCTGTACACGCCGCGCGAGGTGGACGCGCTGCTGAAGGGTGGCGTGCAGCGCCTGTATCTGGGTAACCTCAAGGTCGGCAATCACGAGCTGGTGGCCTTCTTCTCGGGCAAGGGGCCGGATAACCGTGATTACCGGCGTGGCGCCTCCCTGAAATTCGACAAAAGCATCGGCGCCAAGTACCTGGAGCTGAAGATCGAGGACCGGCAGCGCAAGATGCAGCCGGAGTTCGAGATCAAGGACTGGGAGTAGCCGCTCGCGATGCGAGTTCTGCGCCAATTCGCATGCGTCCTGCTGGCTGCGCTCGCGAGCGTCGCCCAGGCGGCTCAGCCGCATGATCCGCAGAAGCTGGCGCCCATCCGTGTTCAGGATCTGCAGTACGGCGATGTGCTCTTTCATTATTATCAGCAGGACGACTTCGAGGCGCTGACGCGCCTGCTCGCCTACCAGCACTGGAACCAGCTGCCGCACCATGAACTGGACTCGCAGCTGCTGCTCGGCGGTCTGTATCTGTCACTGGGCCTGTACAACGAGGCTGGCGAACGCTTTTCGCGGCTGCTGACGCCGGATGTGCCACAGGGTGTGCGCAACCGCGCGTGGTTCTACCTGGGACAGATCTGGTACGCCCGCGGCTACCTCGACAAGGCTGTCGACGCGCTGCGCCAGGTACAGGGTCAGTTACCGGCGCAGCAGGCAGCGCAGAGGGTCCATCTGCTGGCCAATGCGCTGCTGCGCCAGGGTCACTTCGATGAGGCCATTGCGCTGCTGAAGTCCTTCAACGGACCGCCGGACTGGCTGGCGTTCGCGCAGTTCAATCTGGGCGTTGCACTGGTGCGCCAGAACCGCATGCCCGAGGCCGACACCAATCTGACCGCGGTGGGCACGCTGGCGAGTTCCCAGCCGGAACTGCTGGCGCTGCGCGACCGCGCGAACCTGGCGCTCGGATTCGCCTACCTGCAGGCCAATCAGCCGGACAAGGCGCGCGTGCCTCTGGAGCGCGTGCGGCTGAACGGCGCGTATTCCAACAAGGCGCTGCTGGGTCTGGGATGGGCGGATGCCGCGCTCGGGGACTATCAGGCGGCCCTCTCGCCCTGGACCGAACTGCGCAACCGCAGCGTGCTGGATTCGGCAGTCCAGGAAGCATACCTGGCAGTGCCGTATGCCTACGGCAAGCTCGAGTCCAATGCCCAGGCGGCGCAGGATTACGAATCGGCGCTGACCTCGTTCGCCGCGGAGCAGAAGGCGCTGGATGGCGCCATCGATCGCATCCAGTCCGGACAGATGCTCAAGGAGCTGCTCGCGGGCGATGAGCGGACCCACTATGGCTGGTTCTGGCAGCTGCAGAATCTTCCCGATGAGCCGGAGTCGCGCTATCTCTACGCCATCATGGCGGGTCACGATTTCCAGGAGGGGCTCAAGAACTTCCGCGACCTGACCTTCCTCGGCTCGACGCTGGATGTCTGGTCGGACAGCACCCAGGCGTTCGGCGACATGATCGATACGCGCGAGCGCGCCTATGCGCAGCGGCTCCCCCAGGTCGACCAGCTGCTGGCCTCGGGCGCGGTCGATCAGCTGCAGCATCGCCGGGACGACCTCGACGCGCGCCTGAACAGTATCGAGGCCCGACAGGACGTGGCCGCCCTCGGATCTGCGCAGGAGCGTGCGCGTTGGGAGCAGATACGGCAGCTCGAGGATGCGCTGGCAACGGCACCTCATGATGAACAGAACGATGCCCTGCGCGAGCGTCTGCGACTGGTCAAGGGCGTGCTGTTCTATCAGCTCAACGATGCCTTCAAGGCGCGTGAGTGGCAGGAGCGGCGCACCCTCAAGGACCTGGACCTGGCATTGCACGAGGCCCAGAGCCGCTGGATCCGGGTCGATCGCGCGCGCCGCAGCGTGCCCACCAACACCGGGGAATTCGCCGCCCGACTTGCTCTACTTAAGACCCGGATCACCGAACTGCAGGCGCGCCTGGTGAGTGCGGAGCAGGCCCAGCAGGCTTATCTGCAGCAGATCGCCGTCGCGGAGTTGTCGGATCAGAAGGTCCGGCTGGATGCGTACGAGGTGCAGGCGCGCTTCGCGCTGGCGACCATGTACGACAAGGCCGCCAGCGAATCGGCGAAACCGCCCGCCGGAGCGCCGAAGTGAGCACGCGGGGCGGACAACGCCGTGCGCCGTTGCGCGCCGGACTCGGTGCTGGCGTGTGCCTGTTGACCGGCCTCGGCGGCAACGCGTTGGCGGCAGATCCGCCATCGAGTGCCCCTGCAACCATCGGGGACCTGGTCCGCAAGGCCCCCGTACCGGTGCAGAAGAACACCTCGGCGGCAGCCGACGCCGCCAAGGCGATGGCGAATTACAAACGCTTCCTGGAGCTGCAGCGCACCGACCCGAACCTGCGCGCCGAGGCCATGCGCCGCCTGGGCGATCTCAACCAGGAGGGCGACCAGCTCGACAACCTGGACAAGGATCTGTCGCAGGTGGACCTGATGAGTGCCGAGGCGATTCGTCTGTATGCGCTGCTGCTGAAGGCGTATCCGGACTACGCCCGCAATGACCAGGTGCTGTACCAGATGGCGCGTGCCTACGAGGCCACGAGCAAGCCCGAGCAGGCGCTCGCCACGCTCGATCAGCTGATCGCCCGCTATCCCAACACCCGCCTGCGCGACGAAGTCCAGTTCCGGCGCGGTGAACTGCTGTTTTCCGCCAAGGACTACCGCCAGGCGGCAAGCGCCTACGCCGTCGTGATCAAGCTGGGCCCGACCTCCGGCTTCTATACCCAGTCGCTGTACAAGCACGGCTGGTCGCTCTTCAAACAGTCATCGAATGAGGACAGCCTGCCGTCCTTCGCCGGCGTGCTGGACCAGGAACTGCTCGGCGGCGTGAAGGGCGTCCCGATGCGTCCGCTCGAGGACCTCTCGCGCGCGAATCGCGAACTGGTCGATGACACGCTGCGGGTGATGAGCATCGCCTTCTCTTATCTCGATGGCGCGCCAAGCGTGGACGCTTTCCTGGCAACTCGCGGCAATCCGGCGTACGCGTATCTGCTGTATTCATGGCTTGGCGATCTGTACGTGGACAAGCAGCGCTACCAGGACGCCGCCGGCGCGTACCGGGCCTTCGTCGGTCGCGATCCGAACAGCGTCCATGCGCCGGGGCTCGCCATGCAGGCCATCGAGGCCTACACCAAGGGCGGTTTCACCGACCTCGTGATTGATGGCAAGGGCGAGTATGTCGAGCACTATGACTTCACGGCGCCGTTCTGGAAGGGTCGGGCGCGGGCGGACTATCCGGACGTCGTCAAGGAGCTGCAGGCCAATCTCAAGGACCTCGCCACGTTCTTCCATGCGGCCGCGCAGCAATCGAAGCTGCCGGCGGACTACGGTCAGGCGGCGCGGTGGTATCGCAGCTACCTCACGTCGTTCCCCGATGCACCCGATTCCGCGGCGACCAACTACCTGCTCGCCGACGCCCTGTTCGAGAGCCACCAGTATGGCGAGGCGGCGACGGAATACGAGCACACCGCCTACGGCTACCCGAAGGATGCGAAGTCAGCCGCCGCAGGCTACGCCGCGATGGTGGCTTACCAGAAGGGCGAGGCGGGGCTCACCGGCGACGCCCGCAGCACCTGGCACGCGCGTGCCATCGACGCGGACATCAAATTCGCGCAGACCTTTCCCGAGCACCCCGAAAGCGGTGGTGTCCTGACGCGGGCGGCCGAAGATATATTTGCGGCACACGACCTGCCGCGTGCGCTCCAGGTATCGAAGCTGCTGCTGGCGCGTAATCCGCCCGTGGACGCCGCGCAGCAGCGGATTGCCTGGAACATCATCGGCCAGTCCCAATACGAGCTGGGTGCGTACCCGGAAGCCGAGGCGGCCTTCATGCAGGCGCGTGAGCGGGTCCGGGGCCCCGATCCGGCAAACGTGAAGCTGCGCGCCGACCTGGACGAGCGGATCGCGGAGTCCGTGTACCGACAGGGCGAGGCGCGGCAGAAGGCCGGCGATGCCACCGGTGCGGTGACGGATTTCCTGCGGGTCGCAAAGGTCGCGCCGGATTCAAAGATCGTCGGTACCGCGCAGTACGATGCGGCGGCGGCGCTGATCAACCTGAAACAATGGGACCAGGCCATCGCGGTACTGGAGCCGTACCGCAAACAGTTCCCGGATGCGGCGAACGCCGAGGATGTGACCCGCAAGCTCGCGGTCGCCTACGCCGAGAGCAGCCGGCCGGCGGATGCGGCGGTGGAGTTCGAACACATCTCCAGCAGCACCACCGAGGAGCCTGCCGTGCGGCACGAGGCGCTGACGCGCGCCGCCGATCTGTACGGCAAAGCCGGCAATGATCCCAGGAGCGTCGCCATACTGCAGCGCCTGGTCGCCGAATATCCGACACCGGTCCCCGCGGCCATCGAAGTGCGTGAACGGCTGGCGCAGATGGCCGCCAAGTCCGGTGATACCGCGCGCGAACAGCAGTGGCTGCGCGAGATCGTCCACGCCGATGCGCAGGCCGGAACGGCGCGTACCGACCGCACCCGCTATCTGGCGGCGACCGCGCAGCTGAAACTCGCGGAGCCGTTGCGCGATTCCTTCCGCGCGATCCGTCTGGTGGCGCCCTTGAAGAAGAGCCTGGTCGCCAAGCGCCAGTCGATGGAGGCCGCGCTGGCCGCCTACAAGGCGGCATCCGAGTACCACGTGGCCGAGGTCACGACCGCCGCCACCTATGAGACGGCGGAGCTGTACCGCAGGCTGGGCAAGGATGTGCAGAATTCCGAACGGCCGAAGAACCTGAACAAGGACGAGCTGGAGCAGTACGAATCCCTGCTCGATGACCAGGCGTTTCCTTTCGAGGAGCAGGCGATACAGATTCACGAGATCAACACAGCGCTCGCCCGCAACGGCGTCTACGATGACTGGGTGAAGAAGAGCTACGCGGCCCTCGCCGAGCTCAAACCCGGCCGGTATGGCAAGACGGAGCTCACCCAGGATGTGGTCACTACGCTTGAATAAATTCGGCGTGTTGATTGCCGTGGGGGTATTGGAGGCCGCCTGCAGCACCTCGCAGGCCACCCGCGGCGGCGATCCGGCGTCTGCGCAGGTACCGGCCACTGCGCCGGCGGCATTGCCGCAGGCATCGCTGCCGCCGCCGGCGCGCGCGAGCGCGGACTTTGCGCGTGCGGTGGAGCTGGTACGGGCCGGCAAGGACGAGGAGGCGCAGCTGGCGTTCCAGCAGATCGCCACCGGTTACCCGATGTACGCGGGTGCGCTGGTGAATCTGGGAATCCTGTACCGCAAGCATGGCGACCTGGCGAAATCCGACGCGGCACTGCACTCGGCGGTGCAGCGTGACCCCGGCAACGCCGCAGGCTTCAATGAGCTGGGTGTGACGCTGCGGCTCGAGGGAAAATTTCATGAAGCCGCGGATGCGTACAATCAGGCCATCATGGTGAAGCCGGACTTCGCGCCGGCCTATCGCAACCTGGCGATCGTCCTGGACCTGTACCTGGGTGACACCGCGGCGGCACTGACTGCGATGGAGCATTACAAGGATCTGGCGACGGACGACAAGGCCGTCGCCGGCTGGATCGCTGATCTCAAACAACGCGCCGGCAAGAACGCCGCGCCCGCGCCTGACAAGGCTGGAGACTGATCATGAGAGTATTGAGAGTGATTGTCATCTCGCTGGTCTGTGTCATGCCGGCATTCGGCCAGGCGCAGCACCCGGATGATCTGCAGCCAGGTGTGAATACCTCGGCCATGCCCGCGCAGCCGGCCCCGACGCCCCCCGCGGCCAAGGCTGCCAGCGCGGCACCTGCCGCGGCGAGCGGCACGAGCACTGCGGCCAAGGCCGCAGTGCCTGCGGGGGCCGGTAAAGCCGCCAAGACCGGCAAGGCGATGGACCGTATCGACCTGGACACCACCCAGATCACCGGCAACAAGGAGTTGCCCAAGGTCATGTACGTGGTGCCGTGGAAGCGCGCAGACCTGGGAGATCTGACCGGGAAGCCTGCCAACAGCCTGGTCGATGAGGTGCTGCAGCCCGTGGACCGTGACGTTTTCAACCGCGAAGAGCGGTACTACCACACAGTTGCACCAGAAAAGAGCTCGGCGGACACCCAAACGGGGTCGCCCGCGGCGCATTGAGAGCGGCGCCTGCAGCGTTCGCGTACGGGATGAGAATTAGGTCGTAGCATTTTGCGGTTATGTCATTAAGTTGGGGCAGCTTGTCGAGGTCCGCCTGCTGTTTCGGGAGTCGATGATGAATATCTGGGATACTTTGGTTAGGTTTTTTCAAGGTGGCGGGAATTTCATGTTCCCGATTGCCGTAGTGCTGGTGGTCGGCCTGTCGATCGCCATCGAGCGCTACATCTATCTGGTGCGCGTCTCGACGCGTAACCGGCAGCTGTGGAATGAGATCGTGCCCATGCTGTCGCAGGGTAATTTCCGGCAGGTGGTCCAGATCACCTCCAAGAACGAATCGGCCATCGCGCAGATCCTCAATTACGGCCTGGCGCGCATCCAGGCGGCACGCCGCCGTGACGATATTGAAAAGGCGATGGAGGAGAGCCTCATGGAAGTGGTGCCGCGCCTCGAGAAGCGCACCCACTATCTGGCAACCTTCGCGAACCTCGCGACGCTGCTGGGGCTGCTGGGCACCGTCATGGGCCTCATCAACGCCTTCCGCGCGGTCGCCACGGTCAATCCGGCCGAGAAGGCGAACCTGCTGTCGGCCAGCATCTCGGTCGCAATGAACTGCACGGCCTTCGGCCTGATGACGGCGGTGCCGCTGCTGTTCATTCATGCCTTCCTGCAGACCAAGACGACTGAACTCGTCGACAGCCTGGAGATGGCTTCGGTGAAATTCCTGAATGCCGTTACCGAGCGCCGCCCCGAGGCGCCAGCCCCCGCCGCGGCCTGACGCGCGGCCGGAACCACATGCGCCGTTCATACGAGAACCGAAAGCTCGCGCGCCGCAACCGGCGGCCCGCCGAGCTGCTGCTCGTCCCGATGATCGACATTTTCACCGTGCTGGTGACGTTCCTGTTGATGACCGCCGTGTTCTCCCGCACGGTGGTGCTGCAGGTGGACCTGCCTACGGCATCGGCGCAGATGCCGGAACTGCCCAAGGATCTGCAGCTGGAGGTGCTGGTGCGCCACAACCTGCTCGAGGTGGCCGATCGGAATACCGGACCGTTGAAGGATTTGCCGAATACGGCCCAGGGCTATGACTACGACGGTCTGACCGAGTTTCTGAAGATGGTGAAGGCAAAGTTCCCCCAGAAGACAGATGCCTCCGTGCTGCTGGAGAAGGACACATCGTATGACACCCTGGTGCAGGTGATGGACCACGTGCGTGTGTTTGAAGCCACCAATGGCTTCTCGAGCACTCAGGCGGAGCTGTTCCCGACCATTTCCGTGGGAGATGCCCCGCCATGATGTCCAGTCGCGCGCGGCGCATGGCTGTGCACCATCAGCGCCACCAGGCCGGCTTCGAGCTGAACCTGATCCCGCTCATCGACATCCTCTCGGTGATGGTGTCGTTTTTGCTGGTGTACTCGACGGAAGTGGAGGTCATCCAGAACAGCAAGGGCATCGAAATCCCGCAGTCGATTTCGCAGACGGCCCCGAACCACTCGGTCGTGGTCATGATCACCAAGACCGACCTGTTCGTGCAGGGTGAGTTCGTTGAAAGCCTCCGGGAGGTCCAGGCGGACCCTGCGGCAACCGTTGCGCGGTTGAGCGCAGCGCTGAAGCGGCCGCTGCTGGTGGGCAAGGATATTTCCGAGGCCACGCTGGCCGCGCGTGAAATCACCATCATGGCCGACAAGTCGCTGCCCTATGAGATGCTGAAGAAGGTGATGGCCACCTGCACCGATGCGGACTACGGCAAGATCTCCCTGGCCGTGCTGCAGAAAGAGAAACCGGTGTCCCTGAACCAGGCTCCGGGGGCGTAGGGCGACACATGCTGGCACCGTTCTACCGAAGTTATGAACTGGCCTGGGAAGGCGACGAGGAGTCGCAGGTCCGGTTCAAGCGCATCCTGCGTGTTGCCGTCGTTCTGCTGCTGGCCTTCGCGATCCTGATCGCGCTGCTGCCCGCGCCCCGCACCCCGCCCGGCGCGGCGACCGTGCCGCCACAGCTGGCGCGCGTGATGATTCAGGAGCAGCCGAAGCCGCCGCCGCCCCCTGTGCCGAAGCCCGCAGTCAAACCGGTGCCGGTGGTGAAGCGGGTACCCACGCCGGTGCCCCAGGTGGACAAAATCGAGCAGGCGCGGCGCAAGGCCGAGAAAGCCGGCATCGAACAGTTCAAGGACCAGCTGGCGGATCTGCGCGAAAAGACGCCGATCGATGAGGGCCAGACCAAGAATCTCACCGGCGCCGTCGGCGCAGACTCACACGCCGAGCGCTCGCTGATCACATCGAAGGTGGGAGCGGCCAGCACTGGCATCACCTCCACCAGCAGCCGCGGGTTTGGCAGTGGCGCGGGATCATTGACGGGTCACGAGACCGCGACCGTCACCTCCGCCATTGCGCATTCGGGTCTGGATGACCGCGGTGCGACACGCACCGGCAGCAGCGGCAAGGCGGCCCGCAGCCGTGAAGAGATCGAACTGGTGTTCGATCGCAACAAGGGCGCCATCTACACGTTGTATGCGCGTGCGTTGCGCGAACATCCCGAGCTGCAGGGCAAGCTGGTGCTGGAATTCACGATCGCGCCATCCGGAGAGGTCACCATGTGCCGGGTGGTGTCCTCCGAGTTGCACAACGAAGAGCTTGAAAGCAAGATTGTCGCGCGCGTGAAGTCCTTCCGCTTCGAGCCCAGGGACGTTGAAACCATCACCACGACCAAACCGATAGACTTCTTCCCCGCCTGAGGTTTTGAGCGCGTATGAATCTGCAGTCCGAGATCGAATACTTCACCGAGCTGCGGCTGATCGACAAGGCGCGCTTGCTGAACCTGTTCCTGCACGAGCTGGCCGAAGAGGCCCGCACGACCTACGGACCGGGCAGTGAGCAGGTGATCGATACCGCGCATCTGCGCTTCGTGAATGAACTCGTGCACCGCCTCACGCGGGTCATCGAACAGCTGATGGCCGAGGATGCCGCACGACCTCCCGACGACATCGTGCTGCGCATGCTGCTGTCCGCCCGCGCCGACAAGGTGGCCGAGCGGCTGGTCTTCAATGCCTACAAGCGCGCGATCCAGGGCTTTGAGAGTTTCGATACCACGGTCCTGATGAACAACTGAACCTAAGGCGGTGGGCGAATCCTTCGCGGAGATGCCGATAAGATGGCCGCGAGATGATTGAACAGCCCCTTACCCAGGTCCTGATCATGCTGGCCGCGTCGGTGTTCGTCGTGGCCCTGGCCCGACGCATCGGCTGGCCTTCGATCCTGGGCTACCTGGTCGTAGGCATGGCGCTCGGGCCGCCCGCATTGCGGCTCATCACCCAGGCGAACATCACCAGCGATCTGGCCGAGCTGGGCGTCGTGTTCCTGCTGTTCACCCTCGGACTGGAATTCTCGCTGCCGCGCATGATGGCGGTGCGCCGCGAAGTGTTCGGCCTGGGAGCGCTGCAGGTGGGTGCAACGATCGCAGTGATCGCGTGCATCGCCCGCGGCTTCGGTCTGCCCTGGCTCATCGGCTCGCTGGTGGGCGGGGCGCTGGCGATGAGTTCCACCGCCATCGTCCTGCACACCCTCACCGACCGTGGCGAAATAAACCGTACGCACGGTCGGCTGGCTTTCAGCATGCTGCTGTTCCAGGACATGGCCTTTGTACCGCTGCTGGCGCTGGTGTCCGCGCTGGCGGGACATCGCACCGATTTTTCCGCAGGCGCGGTGGCGGGACGCTGGCTGCTGCGACCGTTGTTTCACGAAATCGCGCACAGCCGCCTGCGGGAGCTGTTCACGCTGGCCGTGCTGCTGGTGGTGCTGGCTTCAGCCTGGACCTCATATCTCGCCGGGTTGTCGCTGGCGATGGGCGCATTCCTGGCCGGCATGATGCTCGCCGAGACGGAGTACCGGCACCAGATCGAGAGCGTCATCCGACCGTTCCGCGACATCCTGCTGGGACTGTTCTTCATCAGCGTGGGGATGCTGCTGGACCTTTATCTGCTGGTGACCGAGTTCGTGCTGATCTCCGCGCTGCTCGTCGGCTTCCTGCTCATCAAGGCGGCCGTGGCGGCGCTCGCGACGCGACTGTACGAAACCTCCACCTTCAAGGCGGTGCGCACGGGCATCGTCATGTGCATCGGCGGTGAATTCGGGATCGCTCTGTTCACCCTGATCCTGCAAAGCGGGGCGGTGCCGGTGCGGATTGCCCAGGCGCTGCTGGTGGCAGTGGTGCTCTCGATGGTCATCAGCCCGTTCATCCTCGCCAACAACGCCCGCATTGCG
>Ga0182030_10009876_pt1 | contig 19479 bp, 17 predicted proteins | sample 812S3MmetaG_FD_121299 | JGI IMG/M metagenome (GOLD analysis project Ga0182030, IMG submission 121299) | Permafrost microbial communities from Stordalen Mire, Sweden - 812S3M metaG (Illumina Assembly) | ecosystem: Environmental > Terrestrial > Soil > Wetlands > Permafrost | place: Sweden... | reverse complement strand
TGGGAAGTCAAGAAACCAGGCCGGTGGTCGCCAGCCGCGATGCGTTGTTTCAACCCTTCACCGTCAAGTCGCTTAGCCTCAGGAACCGTATCGTGATGTCGCCAATGGGGCAGGCCCATGCGGTCAACGGAATTCCCGAACCCGGCTATCCCGCCTATTTCCGCCGCCGCGCCGAAGGTGAGGTTGGACTGATCGTCAGCGGCGCAACGGCGATTGCGCACCCTAGCGCACATATGGACCTGAACGAGCCGCATTTTCACGGCGACGAGCCGTTGGCCGGCTGGAAGCAAGCGGTGGACGAGGTTCATGCCGCCGGCGGTCGAATGATCCCGCAGCTTTGGCACTCGGGCCTGCATGGCTTGGCTTATGTCCCTCCGACCTGGGAAATGCATGGTCCGTCGGGCGTCTGGTTTCCCGGCCCGCAGGCGGACGGTTCGGCAGGGCCGAACGAAGTCCGCGGCAAGCCAATGAGCCAGGCCGATATCGATGCGGTGATCGCGGCCTTCGGTGAGGCGGCTGAAACGGCTCAACGCCTCGGCTTCGACGGCACCGAGATTCATGCGGCGCATGGCTTTTTGATCGACCAGTTCTTCTGGGAAAAGACCAACTTGCGCAGCGACGGCTATGGCGGAGACTTGCGCGACCGCACGCGCTTTGCCGTCGAGATTTTGCAGGAGGTGCGCCGCCGCGTCGGGCCGGACTTCCCGATCTTCATGCGGATATCGCAGTTCAAAATGATGGATTACACCGCCCGGCTTGCAGACACGCCGCAGCAACTGGCAGCATTTCTGGAGCCTTTAGCCGATGCCGGGGTGGATGTATTCGACTGTTCGCTGCGGCGGTTTCAGCAACCGGCCTTCGACGGCAGCCATCTTAACCTCGCGGGCTGGGCCAAAAAGCTTTCGGGCAAGGCCGCCATGTGCTGTGGCGGCATCGGGCTGGGTGCGGGTTCTGTCGATTTCGGCGATGCCGATGCCTATAAGGCGACCGCGACCGCTTCCCTCACCGACTTGGACAGTCTTTGCGAGATGCTCGATCGCGGCGACTTCGATCTGGCTTCGCTGGCACGCGCCATTTTGGGCGATGCGGCCTGGCCGGCCAAGGTCCGCGCTGGCCGCGAGCATGAACTGAAGCCCTTCACTGCCGATCTGATGCTGTCGCTTTCATAGGAACCGGCGATGAAATTGTGGGCCAAACTGCCGATAATCTTGTTATTTTTCGTTGGATCACCCTTGTCGTAGGTCGCCTTCGGGGCGGATCCGTCCCCTGATAAGACCCAGGATAAGCGCTGGAACGAGCCCGACCTTCTACCGTTCGTTTCCTCCTTGGGCGGGAGCGGGTCGCCGACCAAATTCGACAATCTCGCGAGTGTGAGGCAGTTCGAAATTCTGCAAACCTCCATGGAAAAGCTGAAGGAAATGGTGCTGCACGATGCAGCCAATGAGCAGGAAGCCGGTGAAGGTCTGCGCGGGCTCCTGAAGATTCTGTCGATGGAAATTACCGACACGATCAATTCCGATTACCGCAACCCGTTGTTCAAAAGGGTCGACACCAGGCACCGGGAAGTAGGCGCCTTCAACCCGGACGCCGAATACGATCAGACGCGGATCGACGGAACTTACGACTACGCGATCACAGGAAACCTGGGAACGGTCCGCTATGTCAGCATGACAGTCAACGGGACAGGCGAAGATGGAAAGAACAAGATCGTCGGCTATATGGACAATCAGGACATCCGCAAGTTGGCTGATGCCAACGGCAATTTTACAATCTGGCTGACCAAGGAAAAGCCGACCGAGCTGGGCGGCTGGATACCGATTACAAAAGACGCGTCGGGCATGGTAGCGCGCCAATATATCGCCGACCGACATAAGGAAAGGATGGCGACATTCGCCGTTGCGGCGGTTGGCGCGAAATTACCGGATATCAACCAGATGTCCGACGATGAGATTGCTTTTCGAATCGGCAAGGTCGCCAGCGCCCTGCTGGTGAACGCGACTTGGCACCGGACGCTGATGCCCTATGCCATGGGGACGCCGAACAAGTTCTTCGAACGCAGCGGCGCCGCAATTGGTGGCAATGTCGCGAACACCGAAAACCTCTACGACATGGCGCATTACCAGATCGGCGATGACGAGGCGCTGGTCATCGATTTTATGCCACCCAAAACGAAATTCTGGAACCTGACCTCAGCCACCTTTTGGCATGAATCGCAGCACTATCTAACGGAGCCGGTGAGCCTCACGCTCGACGAAGTCACCAAACGGACGGACGGGTCTGTCCGCTTTATCCTGTCAGACAAGGACCCGGGCCTGCCCAACTGGATCAAGACCTTCCACCACAACCACGGCTTCCTCATCATGCGCTTGGTACGCGTTGACACCAACCCGGTGCTGACGATCACGAGGGTAAAAGTCGAGGACCTGCCGAAATATCGGTGACGCTTAAATGGTCTCAGACTCCTCCACGATGAATAGGCGGGTCTTGCTGCGGTCGAAACAATTTTCCTCGTCGGCGGCGACCAGCCTGCCGGCATCGCCGTCGTGGGCGGAGATCATACGTTCGTAGCCCGCGCGATCCTGGAACCAGAGTTCGGTGACGACGTCAAAATCCGGCTTCGATGCCGCCGAACCCAAGATCGCGCCGGTCATGTCGATGAAGTTCCGGCGATATTCGACGATCCAGGGGAACAGCGACCAGATCAGCATCGAATGCTGATTCTCGTAATAATCGACGAAATCCGCCTGGGGCATGCCGGGCTTGCGGGTAAGAAGCGCGATTACCTTGAACATGCCCTCGCCAGCCAAACGGCCGTAAGACGGGACCAGTTCGGAGTCGGCATGTTTCGCCCCGCGTTGATCGACGATGAAAAAACGGGTCATCGACTGATCGAGGAATTTCCGCTCGTCGGCCTCGATTATGTCCTGCACACCGGCCAGGAAATGAGTAGACAGCATCTCGTCATAGGCGGCGCGGTCGCGGTACCAGATTTCGGTGACCGAATCGAAATCCGGCGCAGTCGTGCCTGGGTATATGAACGCCCCCTCCAGCTGTATGAAATTCCGCCGGTATTGGACGATCTGCGGGAAGCATTTGCGGGCCAGCGGGGCGTGGCCGGTTTCATAATGTTTGACGAACTCAGCCCGCGATAGCCCCGGCTTGCTCTTGATCAGCGCGATGACCTTGAACATGAACTTCCCCCATATCGTTGATTATTTGCGTTCGGAATGGCCTGCAGCAGCATCGGCGAATTTGGGCATCTGACCGCCGCCATCCACCGCCAGGCTGGCGCCGGTCACGAAGCTGGACAGCGGTGAGGCCAGATACATGCAGGCGTTCGCCATGTCCTGCGGCACTGCCATGCGCTGCAGCGGGATGGTCGAGGCTACCTTCTTGATGCCTTCCTCGTCGCCGTAATGCAGATGGGCGAGTTCGGTGATGATCAGCCCGGCGATGATCGCATTGACCCTGACCTTGGGCGCCCAGGCCAGCGCATGGGCGGTCGTCAGATTGCACAGCCCGGCCTTGGCCGCGCCGTAGGCCGCGGTCAGCGGCTCGGGCCGCGGGACGGTCACGCTGGCGATATTGACAATGCTGCCGCCGGTTTCCTGTTTTTGCATCACATGGTTGGCGGCCTGCGACACGAACAGAGGCGCCAGCAGGTTCAGCTTGATGATCGATTCAGAAAAGCGCGGCGACACGGTCGACGGGTCGGCGGGCGGGGCGCCGCCGGCATTGTTGATTACCACGTCCAACCGGCCGAAGCGCTGCTCGATCTCCGCGATCATGGCGTCCACCTGCGTGGCGTCGCGCACGTCGGCGGCGATGAAATGCGCCTCCCCGCCTTTGCCCGAACTGGGCCTTTCGGGTGCGTTGCGACCGCAGATGACGACAGTCGCGCCGTGGTCGAGGAAGCTTTGGGTGATGCCGCGGCCGACGCCGCGTGCCCCGCCGGTGACGAGCACGACCTTGCCGGTGAAATCGAGAATATCCATGCTTAACGCTTTCGGGATCAGGAGTGGGTTGCGGTCCCGATCATAGCGGTTTCCCCGGCCTTGGCGAGGCGAGAAGGGCGCTTACCGCGCCATCGACCGGCAGACAGACGCCATTGATGAAGAAAGCCTCGTCTGTGGCCAGAAAGGCTGCGGCAACGGCGATATCTTCAGGCGTGCCCAGGCGGCCAGACGGAACCTGTGCCCCGAAGGCCTGTGCGCCGCCTTCCATCGTATCCAGCCAACTGTGCATCAACTCGGTTCCCATCGGTCCGGGCGATATGGAATTGGCGCGTATGCCCATGCCGCCATATTCTATTGCAATGACCCGCATCAGATTGATGACCCCGGCCTTGGCCGCGCCATAGGCGGCCAGATCGGCAACTCCGTTCTGGCCGGCGCCAGAGGCTGTGGTCAGGAACAGGCCGGACTTCTGCCGCATGAAGACTGGCAGGGCCGCATGAATGCCATAGAAGACCGCATCCATGTTGAGTGCCACCACTTGGCGATATTCCTCGACGCTCGTTAGGTGTGTCGCCTTCGGCATCGAGCCTCCGGCATTGGCATAGAGAACATCGAGCCGGCCGAACTCCTCGACCGTGCGATCGACCATCGACTGTACCTGGGCCGGGTCGGTGACATCGCATGGATGGGCAAAAGCCTTGCCGCCGGCAGAAGTGATTTCGCCGACCACGCGGATTACATTTTCAGATCGGATGTCGTTGACGACTACGGTTGCGCCTTCGCGCCCATAGCGCAACGCACATGCCCGGCCGATGCCGCGGCCCGAGCCGGTGATAATGGCGATCTTGCCGTCCAAGCGTTTTTTCATGGTTTCCCCGTTTGAGTGTGGGGCGGTGTGCCGCCCGCTTGGGTACAAAGTCGCGCGAAGTTCCCGCCGCCGCAACACCAAAAGGAGACGGATCTAAAACTTCGCTAGATCAAACCCTCGCACGCCTCCAGTATGTCGTTAATAACCCGACATTTCCGGCCAAAAAATGCTAAGGGCAAGCCGACAATGTTTCATCAGCTTCTGACACCCGTCGGTGGCAGCCTCACGCTCTCGTTCATCGTCGCCGCGCTGCCGATCACGGTCGTATTGTTGCTGCTGGGAATTTTACGCCGCCCGGGCTGGCAGTCGGCACTGGCAGGGCTAATTGTCGGGCTGGTGGTCGCGCTCGCCGTCTGGGATATGCCATTAGGACTGGCGTTGGATGCAGTTGCAAACGGAATGGTCTTCGCCCTGTGGCCGGTGATGTGGATCGTGCTCAACGCCCTGCTGCTTTACAATGTCGCGGTTCGCTCCGGCCGGTTCGATGCTTTTCGCGAATGGATCGTCGCCTATCTGCCAAACGACCGGCGAGTCGTGCTCTTGGTTGTCGGATTTTGCTTCGGGGCGCTGCTGGAAGGTATTGCGGGTTTCGGCGCGCCGGTTGCGATCACCAGTGCATTGCTGATCTTGGTCGGCTATCCGCCGCTTGAGGCCTTAGTGTTTGTTCTGATTTTCAATACAGCGCCAGTAGCCTTTGGGGCGCTGGGCGCCCCGGTCACGGTGTTGGGCGCGGTGACCGGGCTGCCCGCTGCGGTGCTGGGTGCGATGATCGGGCGGCAATTGCCGATCATGGCGCTGATACTACCCTTTTACGTCATGGCGCTTTATGGCGGCCGACGGTCGATCGCGGCGCTGTGGCCTATATTGTTCGTCGCGGGGGGCAGCTTCGCTCTTTCGCAATTCATTACCTCGAACTTCATCGATTATGCGCTGAGCGATGTTTTGGCTTCGTTGGGCTCACTTTTCGTAACATTGCTGTTCCTGCAGGTATGGAAGCCCACTTGCGACCCGGAGTTTGCCATAACTGGGCCGGCGATCCGGGGGCTCCAGGACAGCAAGGTGCCGGCATGGCAGGGCTGGGTGCCGTGGCTGCTGGTATCGGCGGTGGTTATTGTTTGGACAACGTTCAAAATCGCGACGATCGGCCAAAACGCCATCGCTTGGCCCGGCCTGCACAACGCGATCGCCATCACCCTCTATAACGACAAGCCCTATGCCGCGATCTGGAGCTTTCAGCCATTGGCAACCGGGACCGCGATCCTGGTTTCGACGATAGCGACGGCTGCGCTTTTCCGGGTGTCTCCCGCGGCATTTCTATCTTGCGTCTTGCAGACGATAAGCCAGGCGTGGCTCGCGGTGCTGACGGTAATGTTCATCGTTGGGCTGGCGTATCTGATGAATTATGCCGGGTTGGCCTATACGCTGGGCAAAGCAGTCGCTTCGACCGGCCGTGTATTCGTAATGCTGTCGCCATTCTTGGGTTGGATCGCGGTATTCCTGTCGGGCAGCGACACATCTGGCAATGCGCTGTTCGGCAATTTGCAGGTGGTTGCCGCTAAGCAGTTGAATCTCAGCCCGGTGCTGTTCGCTGCGACCAATTCTTCCGGCGGCGTGATGGGCAAGATGATCTCACCGCAGAATATCGCGACCGGTGTCTCAGTGACCGATCTTAAGGGTCGCGAAGGTCTCGTCTTCGCACGTACCTTTTGGCACAGCGTGATCCTGACCTTGATTCTCGGGCTGCTGGTCGCTTTGCAGCAATATGTGATCCCGAGCGTTATTCCGGGAAACTGAACCCTGGTCTTTTCGCAAGGCCAAAAAAGGCGCAAAATCCAAGCAAAATACGACCGGCATAGTTCCTATTGCGGGGCTCCACTTGTGATTCGAAAACCTGTCCTGTAGAGGATAGTTCGCTTTATGCGGGTCAATGAGGTTTCGAACGCATCTGGCGAATCTATAGGTGCAACGCGTAAAAAGCTTCCGGTGAAATTGCGCAATCGATTGCGAAGTTCCATCAATACGGCCTCACTGGCCGATTTGCCGGGCATGCATTTGCCGCCGGCGATCCGGTCAGCGGCTTTCCGGTCGTCCATGACACAAAAGATTAGCGGGAAGAGTGCATGAAAGCCGTCTTGTGCAAGGAATTCGGGCCGGTCGAAAATCTCGTTATCGAGAACGTCGCGCCACTTAAAGCCGGGCCCGGCCAGGTTGTCATCAGCGTCAAGGCCTGCGGCATCAATTTCCCCGACGGGCTGATCGTCCAGGGCAAATATCAGACCAAGCCGCCGCTGCCGTTTTCGCCGGGTCTGGAAGTCTCAGGCGTCATCCGCGAAGTGGGCGAGGGCGCGACAGGTGTCAAGGTCGGTCAGCGGGTCATCGCCTTCCCAGGAGTCGGCGGTTTGGCAGAAGAGTTGGTCGTCGATGCAGGCCTCACCTTCCCGATGCCGGATTCGATGGATTTCGCCAGTGCAGCCGGATTCATCATTACCTATGCCACGTCCCATCACGCGTTGAAGCAGCGCGGCAATCTGAAACCCGGCGAGACGCTGCTGGTTCTGGGCGCGGCCGGCGGCGTGGGACTGACGGCGGTCGAGATCGGCAAGGTGATGGGCGCGCGCGTCATCGCTGCCGCCTCAAGCGACGATAAGCTGGCGCTTTGCAAACAGTACGGCGCGGACGAGGTCATCAATTACGCAACAGAAAATCTGCGGGAGCGGATCAAGGCGCTAACCGGCGGTAAGGGCGTAGATGTCGTTTATGACCCGGTGGGCGGCGAACTCGCGGAGGCGGCGGTACGCAGCCTGGCTTGGATGGGCCGGTTTTTGGTTATCGGCTTTGCCGCGGGCGAAATTCCTAAAATTCCGCTGAATCTGCTGCTGCTGAAGAGTTCGTCGTTGGTGGGTGTATATTGGGGGGCGGCGTTGAAGGCCGACCCGAAGGCGGGCCGTGAGGGTGTCGCTGAACTGCTGTCCTGGTACGACCAGGGGAAGCTCAAGCCCTATATCTCGGCCACCTATCCGCTTGACCGCGCGGCAGAGGCGATTGAACAGGTGACCGGCCGCCAGACCAAGGGCAAGGTCGTCGTGGTGATGGAGTAATCATGGCCGAAGTTACAGTAACCAAGCATGGCCGCATCGCCGTCGCGACTGTCGACAACCCTCCGGTCAATGCGCTCAGTCACGCGGTCAGGTCGGGGCTGGCTGCCGCCGTTGCACAGGCTGACGCCGATCCTGAGGTGAAGGCGCTGATCGTGATCTGCGCCGGGCGCACCTTCATCGCCGGAGCCGACATCCGCGAATTTGGCGGGCCGATGCAGGGGCCGCATCTGCAAGATCTGGTGAACGATCTCGAAGCTTCGAGCAAGCCCTTCGTTGCCGCCATCCACGGCACTGCTCTGGGAGGCGGGCTTGAGGTTGCGCTTGCCTGCCATTTCCGCGTCGCAGTCCCGTCTGCGCGCCTGGGCTTGCCGGAAGTAAAGCTCGGCATCCTGCCCGGTGCCGGTGGCACGCAGCGTCTGCCGCGTCTGATCGGCGTCGAGGCGGCGCTCAGCATGATTACAGAAGGGAACGACATTGCGGCCGCCAAAGCAAAGGCGATCGGCCTGGTTGATGAAATCATCGACGGCGATCTGCTGGCGGGCGCGATCGCTTTCACCGAAAAATTGCTGGACGAAGGTCGTCCGATCCGCCGGACCGGTTCGCTGACCGCCAAGGTCGAAAACCCGGCTATCTTCGATGAGACCAAGGCGGCGCTTGCGAAGAAGCAGCGCGGCTTCAAGGCTCCGCTGGCCTGTGTGGATTCGGTCAGGTTCGCGGTCGACTATCCGTTGGAGGAAGGGGCCAAGAGAGAATACGCGCTTTGTCGCGAATTGATGCAGGGTTCGCAGTCCAAGGCGCAGCGCCATGCCTTCTTTGCCGAGCGTGAAGTCGCCAAGGTTCCCGGTCTGCCGGAAGACACCAAGGTTCGCGACGTGAAGTCCGTCGGCGTGGTCGGACCTGGCGCGATGGGCACCGGCATCGTCATGTGCTTCATCAATGCTGGACTTCCTGTCACCCTGGTCGGGCTGGACCAGCCCACACTGGAAAAATCGCTGGGCACGATGCGCAAGATCTATGGCGGCAACGTCACCAAGGGAACGATGACTGAGGAGGCGCTGGAGGCCAGGGTCGGGCTGGTTAAGACCACGACCGACTATACCGACCTTAAGGACGTCGATCTGGTGATTGAGGCCGTGTTCGAGGATATGGCGACCAAGAAGGAAGTCTTCGCCAAACTGGGTAAAGTCACCAAGGCCGGTGCCATTCTGGCGACCAACACATCCTATCTGGATATCGATCAGCTGGCGGAAGTGAGCGGCCGCCCGGCCGATGTCGTCGGCATGCATTTCTTCAACCCGGCGAATGTGATGCGGCTATTGGAAAATGTGCGCGGCGCCAAGACTTCACCGGACGTTCTGGCGACTGTGATGAAGATCGGTAAGACGATCAAGAAGGTCTCGGTCTTGTCCGGCGTCTGTGACGGCTTCATCGGCAACCGCATGCTGGCCAAACGGTCTCGCGAAGGCATGTTCATGCTGGAGGAGGGAGCAACACCCTGGCAGATCGACAAGGTACTGTATGATTTCGGTTTCGCAATGGGTCCCTATCAGGTGGCCGATCTGGCTGGCATCGACATCCAATACGCGGCGCGCAAGGCCCGCTGGGACAAGCTGTCCGAGCGCGAGCATCAGGCCAATATCGTCGATCAGCTATTTGCGCTGGGCCGATATGGCCAGAAGACCGGTGCGGGCTATTACACCTATGACGACAAGCGCAAGGCGACGCCCGACCCCTATGTCGAGGACCTGATCGTCAAACATTCGGCGGCCCGGGGCATTACCCGCCGCACGATCGGCGATCAGGAAATCCGCGAGCGCTTGATCTATGTCATGATCAATGAGGGCGCGAAGATATTGGATGAGGGCATCGCCGCTCGGCCGCACGATATCGACATCGTCTGGCTGACCGGCTTTGGCTTTCCGGTCTATCTGGGCGGTCCGATGTTCTATGCCGACACGATCGGGCTCAAGACCGTCTATGACGCATTGCTGAAATACAAGGATTTGGTCGGGGCCGAATTCTTCACCCCTGCGCCGCTGCTGGAGCGGCTGGCGCTGGCGGGCAAGGGCTTCTACAGCAAATGAAAACCACCACGAAACTGGGTCAATCATGAATAAGCAAATGACCGCGGGCGATGTCGTCGCCCAGCTGAAAAGCGGAATGACGATCGGCATCGGCGGCTGGGGCCCGCGGCGCAAGCCCATGGCTTTGGTCCGCGAGATCATTCGTTCCGACCTCAAGGATCTGACGATCGTCGCCTATGGCGGACCCGAGATCGGCATGCTGTGGGCGGCCGGCAAGATGAAGAAGGTCATTTATGGCTTCGTCTCATTGGATGCGATCCCGCAGGAGCCCTATTACCGCAAGGCGCGCCAGGCCGGCGCGATCGACGTTGTCGAACTGGACGAGGGTATGCTGACCTGGGGCCTGCGCGCGGCCGGCATGCGCCTGCCGTTCCTGCCGACCCGCGTCGGGCTCGGCACCGACGTCATGACCTACAATCCCGACTTCAAGACCATCACCTCACCCTATGCCGACGGGGAAGTTCTGCTGGCGATGCCGGCCTTGAACCTGGACGTCGCGCTGATCCACGTGAACCGCTCCGACAAGCTCGGCAACACGCAGATCGACGGACCCGACCCCTATTTCGACGACCAATTCGCCCGCGCCGCGGAGAAATGCTATGTCAGCACCGAGGAACTGGTCGACCGGATGGACCTGGCCCATCCCGACACCGCCAAGCAGAATCTCTTCGAACGCTATCTTGTGACCGGCGTCGTCCACGCTCCCTTCGGTGCGCATCCGACGTCCTTCCCACCGGATTATGGCTGGGACATGGACCATCTGAAGAAATATGCCGCCTCGGCCGCCGAAGAGGACGGCTGGGCGAAATATGTCGCCGAATATATTGCGGGCGGCGAAGACGCGTATCTCGAAAAGGCCGGCGGGGCCGAGCGCGTCAAAAACCTCAAGCTCCCCGTATTTTAAGGCAGGACGGCAGATCATGAGCCAATCGACTGATTTTTCTCTCGCCGAACTGATCGTCACCGCGGCGTCCGAGGCATGGCGTAACAATGGCGAAGTCCTGGCGTCGGGCGCCGGCGGCCCGCTGACGCGTTTGGGCGCCAGCCTGGCCAAGATGACCCATTCGCCGGAACTGCTGATGACGGATAGCGAAGCCTATCTGGTCGAAGAGCCGATTCCGCTGGGGCCGCGCGGCGACTACAAGCCGAAATTCTCCGGCGCCCTGCCGTTCTCGCGCGTCTTCGACTGCGTTTGGCGCGGCAAGCGCCATGCGATGACCGGTCCGGTCCAGATCGACCGCTGGGGGCAGACCAACCTGTCCTGCATCGGCGATTTCCGCCACCCGAAGATTCAACAGCTCGGCGTGCGCGGCCTTCCCGGCAACACGATCAACCATATGAACTCGATGTGGGTCGCCAATCACAGCACCCGTGTCTTCGTCGAAGGCGAGGTCGATATGGTGGGCGGCGTCGGCTACAACAAAAAGCGTTGGCCGGCGCATGTGAAGCAGGATTACGTCGATCTGCGGCTCATCGTCACCAACCTGAGCGTTCTGGATTTCGAGGGCCCGGATCATGCGATCCAGGTACGCTCGCTGCATCCCGGCGTGACCTTCGAAGAAGTTCAGGCGGCGACCGGCTTCCCGCTGCTGAAGTCTGCGTCGATAAAGGAAACGGCGCATCCGACCGAGGAGCAGCTGGGCATCATCCGCCGGCTGGACCCGCACAATATTCGTGCCGCGATGCTCAAAGATAACCCGCCCGGCATCCGCGCAGCCTAATAGGACGACCAGTATGTCACTACCTTTCCATACTCATCTTCACGGGAAGATCGCCGAACTGGTGATCGAGCATCCGCCGGTCAACGCGCTGGACAGCGCCGGCTGGACGGCGCTCGCCAAGGGCATCGAGGATCTGGGTAACGAGCCCGAATCCAGCGTCATCGTGATCCGCGCCGAAGGGCGGGGCTTCTGCGCCGGCGTTGACATCAAGGAGATGGCCGCCCATCCGGAGCGGATCGTTGAGCTAAACGCAGGCAATTACGCCACGTTCAAGGCGGTTCACCGCAACCCCAAGCCGGTGATTGTCGCTGTGCACGGCTTCGTACTAGGTGGTGGGATCGGAATCAGCGGCGCGGCAGATATTCTGATCGCGTCTGAGGATGCTAAATTCGGCTTGCCGGAAATCGACCGCGGCGCCATGGGGGGCGGTGCGCATATGCGGCGGCTGTTCCCGGTACAGAAGCTGCGCTACCTCGCCTTTACCGGCGAAATGATCAGCGCCGCCGAGACTTTCAAATATGGTGGGATCGAACGGGTCGTCCCGCGCGAACAGCTGCGCGACACGGCAATGGAGATCGCGGGCAAAATCGCCACGAAATCCCCATATCTGCTGAAGATCACCAAGGAATCGCTCACCGGAGTCGGCGACCGGGAGCTTGAAGATCAATATCGCTGGGAACAGGGCTTCACCTTGCAGGCCTATCTCAGCCCCGACTCCATAGAAGCGCGCAAGGCCTTTGCCGAAAAGCGCGACGCCAAGTTTTAAAGGACCTAGATCATGAGAGAAGCCGTCATCGTTTCCACTGCGCGCACCGCACTGGGCAAATCTTTCCGCGGCGCGTTCAACGACACTGAGGCCCCGGTTCTGGGAGGCCACGCTATTAAACATGCCATCGCACGCGCTGGAATCGACCCGGCCGATGTTGATGATTGCATCATGGGCGCGGTCGCTCAGCAGGGCACCCAGGCTTATAATATCGGCCGCCTCTGCGGTTATGTCGGCGGTCTGCCGAACTCGGTTCCCGGCATGTCGATCGACCGGGCCTGCAGCTCGGGCCTTATGGCGATCGCTACGGCAGCCAAGGGCATCCTGGCAGGGGATCTGGATATCGCTGTTGCCGGTGGCGTCGAATCCATCTCGCTGACGCAGACCAAGCACAAGAATAATTACCGTGCGCAGTCGACTGCGGTGATGGATCTTGTGCCGAGCGCCTATATCCCGATGATCGAAACCGCAGAAGTGGTGGCTGAGCGCTATCAGATCACGCGCGATCAGGAAGACGAATATTCATATCAGAGCCAAATGCGCACCGCGGCGGGGCAAGCAGCGGGCATTTTCGATAATGAAATCGTACCGCTTACGGTCGAGAAGCAGTTGTTCGACAAGGAAGGCAACCCGACAGAGAAGCAGACCGTTACAATCAACAAGGACGAATGCAATCGCGCCGACACCACTCTGGAGGGGCTGAAGTCCCTTAAGCCGGTGTTCAAGAACGGTCAGTGGGTCAAGGAAGGCTCGCATGTCACGGCGGGCAACGCTTCGCAGCTGTCCGACGGCGCATCGGCCTGCGTGCTGATGAGCTCGGATGATGCGCGCAATCGCGGCATCGCGCCGCTCGGCATTTTTCGCGGCGTGGCCGTTGCCGGTTGCGACCCGGATATTATGGGTATCGGTCCGGTCTTCGCGATTCCGAAGCTGCTGAAGCGCCATAACCTTGAGATCAGCGACATCGGCCTGTGGGAGATCAACGAAGCTTTCGCCTGCCAGGTGGTCTATTGCCGAGATTTTCTGGGCATCTCCAACGAGATTCTGAATGTAAATGGCGGCGGCATCTCAATCGGCCACCCGTTCGGCATGACAGGCTCGCGTATGACCGGCCATATCCTGCTGGAAGGTAAGCGCCGGGGCGTCAAATACGGCGTCGTGTCGATGTGCATCGCGGGCGGCATGGGTGCGGCGGGGTTGTTCGAGATCGTCTAAGCGCCGCAGTTGGTCGGGGCCGGCAATCTGGATCGGGATATTCGAGGACTACGATGGATTTCGATTATAATGAGAAGACCAAGGGATATCTTGCCCGGCTGAGCGCGTTCATGGATGAGCATGTTTATCCGAACGAGCATCTTTATCAGCAGCAACTCGACACAGCGCCTGACCGTTGGCATCATCCGCCGATCCTGGATCAACTGAAGGAAAAGGCGCGAGCGGCCGGGTTGTGGAACCTGTTCCTGCCGGATTCCCATCACGGTGCCGGCCTCAACAATCTCGAATATGCGCCGTTGTGCGAGATTATGGGCCGCATCCAATGGGCCGGCGAAATCTTCAACTGCTCGGCCCCCGACACCGGCAACATGGAAACTATCGAGCGCTATGGCACTGAAGCCCACAAGAAGGAATGGCTCGTGCCGTTGCTGGAAGGGAAAATCCGCTCGGCCTTCTGCATGACCGAACCGGCTGTCGCCTCCAGCGACGCCACCAATATTCAAAGCTCAATTGTCCAAGATGGCGACGATTATGTCATCAACGGCCGCAAATGGTGGTCTTCGGGCGCGGGGGATCCGCGCTGCAAGATCTTCATCTTTATGGGCAAGACCGATCCCAATGCGCCCAAGCATCAGCAGCAGTCGATGGTGCTGGTGCCGCGCGATACGCCCGGCATTACGGTGATGCGCCATCTGCCGGTCTTCGGTTACGACCATGCCCCGCACGGCCATATGGAAGTCGACTTCAAGGATGTTCGCGTGCCCGTCAGCAATATCCTGCTGGGTGAGGGGCGCGGATTCGAAATCGCGCAAGGCCGCCTGGGGCCAGGTCGCATTCACCACGCCATGCGTATGATCGGCCTGGCTGAGCGGGCGCTGGAATTTATGTGCAAGCGCACCAAGTCGCGCGTCGCCTTCGGCCGGCCGATATCGGAACAGACGGTCACGCTGGAGCGTATCGCCGAGTCCCGAATCAAGATCGATTCCGCGCGGCTGCTGGTGCTCAAGGCTGCCCATATGATGGATACGGTCGGCAACAAATATGCCCGCGCCGAAATCGCGATGATCAAGGTGTTGGCGCCGAACATGGCCTGCGAGGTCATCGATTGGGCGATTCAGGCCCATGGCGGCGGCGGCGTCTCGGACGATTTCCCGCTGGCCTATGCCTATGCCCACGCCCGCACTATTCGCCTGGCCGACGGTCCCGACGAGGTGCATCGCAACCAGATCGGCCGGCTGGAATTGAAGAAATACGACGCGCTGTCGAACTGAACTCGCGACCGTAAAATTCAGATGAGTGCAGCCTCCCCAGACGACCCCGCCTTCGATCTCGGCCGTCTGGAATCCTATCTGCGCGCCAACATCGCCCGGTTCGAAGGGGCGTTGGTGGTTGAGCGGCTGGCCGGCGGGCAGTCGAATCCGACTTTCGTCATCAAGCTGGATGGCGAGAAGCGCTATGTCATGCGCAAAAAGCCGGCCGGTATACTGCTGCCGTCGGCCCATGCCGTCGATCGCGAGTTCAAGGTTATCACTGCGCTTGCCGGCACCGACGTTCCTGTGCCTGGAACGCTGTGCCTGTGCGAGGACACGTCGATTATAGGCACGATGTTTTTTGTGATGGAATTTGCCGACGGCCGCACATTCTGGGACCCGACTTTGCCGGGCGTCGGCGGGACCGAGCGCGCTGCAATCTATGACGAAATGAACCGGGTCATCGCTGCGCTGCATCAGGTTGATTACCGGGCGGCAGGACTGGGCGATTTCGGCAAGCCGGGGAATTATTTTGCGCGTCAGATCGGACGCTGGATCAAGCAGTATCGCGCGTCGGAAACTCATGTGATCTCCTCGGTTGAAAATCTGATCAGCTGGTTGCCCGAGAACATCCCGCCCGGCGATGAAACCAGCTTGGTGCATGGCGATTTCCGCCTCGACAATATGATCTTTCACCCGCATGAGCCCAAGGTCATCGCTGTGCTGGATTGGGAACTGTCCACACTTGGCCATCCGCTTGCCGACTTTGCCTATAATCTGCTGGCCTGGAGGCTGCGTCCGGATGAATTTCGCGGTATGGCGGGTGTCGATATTGCCGCACTGGGCATCCCAAATGAACGCGATTACGTCGCCGCCTATTGCAAGCGAACCGGCCGGCAGTCCATAGAGCCTCGACACTGGGACTTTTACCTCGCCTACAACATGTTTCGCCTTGCCTGTATCAGGCAGGGCATCATGCGGCGGGTGATCGACGGCAATGCGGCCAATCCGAATGCTGCCGATGTCGGACGGCGGGCCGGTGATATGGCCGACACGGCGTGGCGGCTGGTCGAAGACATAATGAAGACGGAATAGGAAACGCGATGACCCATCTTCCACAAACTGCGATCCAGACGATGCTGGGTTGCCGCTATCCGATTATCCAAACAGCAATGGGCTGGGTGGCCACACCTGAGTTGGTGGCAGGAACCTGCAATGCTGGGGCCTTCGGCTTTCTTGCCGCCGGCGTGATGAAGGCCGACGAGGTCGGACCGGCGATAGACAAGGTCCGCTCAATGACGGACAAGCCGTTCGGCGTGAATTTTCATATGTTCCAGCCCGGTGCGGCACAGATCGTCGAGACGTTGATCGCTAAGAAGGTTGCCGCCGTCAGCTTTGGCCGCGGGCCGGACAAGAAAGCGATCGCGCGCTTCAAGGATGAAGGTATCCGCTGCATTCCGACCGTGGGTGCGGTGAAACATGCCAAGAAGATGGTTGAGCTTGGTGTCGATATGGTCGTGGTTCAGGGCGGCGAGGGGGGCGGTCATACCGGTTCGGTGTCATCGACCATCCTGCTGCCTCAGGTGCTGGACGCAGTGAAGGTGCCAGTTGTGGCGGCCGGTGGCTTTGGCGATGGGCGTGGCCTCGCGGCCGCGCTGGCCTATGGCGCTCAGGGCATCGCGATGGGCACGCGCTTCCTGATGACTAAGGAAAGCCCTGTACCGCCTCAGACCAAAGAACGCTATGTGAAGGCCACGGTCGACGATATTTTCGTGACCTCAAAGCTGGACGGCCTGCCTCAGCGTATGATCCGCAACGCCTTTACTGCAAAGCTTGAGAAGGCTGGCACTCTATCAATGTGGACCAACGCGCTGGCCAGCGCCTGGAAGATGAAGCAGCTGACCGGCGCCAGCATAGGCGACATGTTGAACGCTGCCAGGCAGATGGGCCATGGCAGCGACCTCAGCTTTGCTCAATCGTTGATGGGCGCGACCGCGCCGGTATTCATTCAGCGCGCGACGGTCGAGGGCAAACCGGACGAGGGCGTCATGGCCACTGGCCAGGTCGCAGGCCGTCTGACCGACCTTCCGAGTTGCGAGGAATTGATCCAGCGCATCGTCCGAGAGGCCGAGGCGTCGTTGGATGCTTTGATTAAACTGCTGGAAACGCCTGCGAACTAATTCGAATTGCCGTGTTTGGAGAGACGTGAATGAGTGGATTTTGTGACGGCCGCATCGTCATTGTGACCGGAGCGGGGAACGGGCTGGGCAAGTCTTATGCGCTCGCCTTTGCGCGCGAAGGCGCCAAGGTGGTGGTCAACGACTTGGGCGTCAGCTTGGCAGGTGAGGGCCGCGACACGGCGACCGCGCAGAAGGTGGTCGATGAAATCAAAGCCTTCGGCGGTCAGGCCGTTGCCAACGGTGATGACGTTGCCGATTGGGAGGGGGCGGGTCGGATAATCAAGACCGCGGTGGATACGTTTGGCGGGCTCGATGTTGTAGTCAACAATGCCGGCATCGTTCGTGACCGTATGTTCGTCAGCTGCACCGTCGAGGAATGGGACGCCGTGCTGCGCGTTCATCTGCGTGGCCATTTCTGCGTCGGCAGCCATGCTGTTGCCTATTGGCGGGCTGAGAATAAGGCCGGCCGGCCGGTGGATGCGCGCATAATCAACACAAGCTCGGGCGCCGGTCTTCAGGGCTCGATCGGGCAGAGCGCCTATGCCTCGGCCAAGGGCGGCATTGCCAGCCTGACGCTGGTGCAGTCGGCCGAACTCGCGCGCTACAACATCACTGCGAACGCGCTTGCCCCGGCAGCACGCACACGCATGACCGAAGGCGCATTCGCCGACAAGATGAAGAAGCCGGTCGATGGCTTCGACGTGCAGGACCCAGACAATATTGCACCCACCGTCGTGTGGCTGGGCAGCAAGGATTCTGCCGCCGTCACCGGCTGCGTCTTCGATATCGAAGGCGGACGCATTACAATCGAGGACGGTTGGAACGACGGGCCGAGCGTCGACAAGCATGCAAAATGGGACCCGCGCGAAGTGGGACCGGCGGTTGCCGACCTGCTTGCCAAGCGCAAGCCGCAGAAAAAGGTCTGGGGCACCTGAGCCCAACCCACCGCACTACAAAAGGATAAGATCATGGGAAAAATTCGCGTCGAGCCGTTGCCTTATCCGGAGCCGAAAGGCCTGTTGAAAGGTAAGACGGTACTGATTACCGCCGCAGCCGGTACCGGCATCGGCTTTTCGGCAGCCAAGCGCTGCGCGGAGGAAGGGGCCCGCCTGTTCGTCAGCGACGTGCATGAGCGCCGCCTTGGCGAAGCAGTGGCAAAGCTGAACGAAGTATCCGCCAAGCCGGTCGGATCGAAGCTGTGCGACGTGACCAAGGAAGACCAAGTACAGGCTTTGATAGCCGCGGCGATCGCTGAGATGGGCCATGTCGACGTGCTGATCAACAATGCCGGCCTGGGCGGTTCTGCGCCTGTCGTCGAGATGACTGACGATCAATGGTTCAAAGTGATCGATGTCACACTGACAAGCGTCTTCCGTATGACCCGGGCGATCCTGCCCCATATGTATGCCCGCAAGTCCGGTGCCATCGTGAACAATGCTTCGGTACTGGGCTGGAGAGCGCAGGAACTGCAGGCCCACTATGCAGCTGCCAAGGCCGGTGTGATGGCCTTTACCCGCTGCTCGGCCATCGAGGCGGCGGAACAGGGGGTCAGGATCAACGCCGTTGCGCCGTCGATCGCCATGCATGAGTTCCTGAACAAGGTCACCTCGTCTGAACTGTTGGCGGAACTGTCGGCGCGCGAAGCCTTCGGCCGTCCGGCCGAGACTTGGGAGATCGCCAATGTCATGGTCTTCCTGGCTTGTGACCTGTCAAGCTATATGACCGGCGAAATCCTGTCCGTATCCAGCCAGAGAGCCTGATCTTGCCGCATGTCTTCAATAGCCCGGCCGAACTAGCAGCCTCGGTCGGGCAGCAATTCGGTCCGACCGATTGGCTGCAGATCGATCAGGACCGGATCAATATGTTTGCCGACGCGACCGGCGACCACCAGTGGATTCATGTCGACACCGAGAAGGCTAAAACCGGCCCGTTTGGCGCGACAATCGCCCACGGCTTTTTGACATTGTCGCTGGTAAACTACTTTCTGCCCGACCTGATCGAGGTCCGCGGTATTTCGATGGGAATCAATTACGGTCTGAACAAGATTCGCTTTCCGGCGGTTGTGATCGCGGGCAAGCGGGTGCGCGGTCGGGGTGAACTGATCTCGGTCGAGGAAAAAGCTGGCGGCGCGATCGAATCCATCATGCGCGTCACCGTCGAAATCGAAGGCGGCGGCAAGCCTGCTTGCGTTGCAGAGGCGATCAGCCTCTGGTATCCGACCTAAGGGCCTGTTGATTAATAAGTGATTCGGCGTCGGATTTTTTTGGTTTTGGGATTCCCTTGGTGACTCTGAGCTTATAGAATCGCTGTGTGATTGACCACGCCGCGATCAAATTGCGCT
>Ga0182030_10009873_pt1 | contig 19480 bp, 18 predicted proteins | sample 812S3MmetaG_FD_121299 | JGI IMG/M metagenome (GOLD analysis project Ga0182030, IMG submission 121299) | Permafrost microbial communities from Stordalen Mire, Sweden - 812S3M metaG (Illumina Assembly) | ecosystem: Environmental > Terrestrial > Soil > Wetlands > Permafrost | place: Sweden... | reverse complement strand
TGGGGTCTGCGAGAGAGGGAGCGAGGCAGGGCGCCGTCGCTGCAACTTTGCGCCAGGCTGAGGGAAGCGCGCGCAACGGGTCACGAATGCGAATCGTCCGCGGCAGCGCCCGCACGCCATCCGTTCGCAGCTGAATGCGCGCATCGCCCTCGAAAAGCCAGCCGGCCGACAGTAGCGCCATCGATAGCCAGGTCTTTCCCGTCGCAGGGCCGCCCATAAAGGCCACGCGCCGGCCCCGGGGGTTCCGCAGTAGCGCGCCGGGCAGCGTCAGCTCCCGAGATTGCAATTCGTTCGCTTCCCGCGAGATTGCCGAGTCCAGTTGGGCGGCGAGCCACCGTAGCGGACCCAAAAGTCGCGGCCCTCCCGGCAGGCCGGATCGAAAATGTCCATCGACCGCCTCAATCTCGATAAGCTCGAATCGATGAGCCGTGCCAGGCATGTTTGGCTGTGTTCGCAGAAAAGCGAGCGGCGACTGCGACCAAACTTCGTCGATCAGGTAACTTCGGCTCAGGCCGTGGATGACGATGGGCTGCAATCCGTCACCAAACCTTGCGAGACGAGAGTGTCGAGGCAGGCTGCTACATCGGATACCGGCGCGCGTGGCAGATCGAACGCGCTTTGCAGCGTGGACGCAATCGTTTTCAAATCGCTTTCGCCATCGCAAAGTTCAAGCACGGCCGCGGCAGTCGGATTCAGGAAGAGAATTCTCGCGTGGCTCTCATCGTAGATAACATAGCCGTCATCTACTTCGCTGGTTTCAAGCCCTTCCCTGGCTCTGAAGACTCGCCCGGCTGCTGACGTCACTCCAAAGTCTCCTCGATTTTCTGGATTGACGGACGTTGATCCAGGGCCGCAATGAAGGACCGCGCAAGTCGCGAGACAACGCGCGGGCGCGAATGATGTCGGGTCACCCAGTCTAACCCCCGCGCCGCGCGTCTGTCACGTTCCACCTTACTGGCTAGTCCCTCTTCGCATGCCCGCGCGAATTCGGACACGCTGCGCGCCTGCCATCCTCCCGATTCGCGCGGCCAGCCAATTCCGGCGGCTGCGAGTTCCGTCGCAACGCTTGCGGTCCCATGCGCCGCCGCCTCCAGCAATTTGATGCGGGTGCCGCCGCCCGAATGCAGTGGAGCGACAGCGAGGGTCGCGCGCCGATAGAGTGGCGCGAGATCGGCGACGCGGCCTAGCAATACGATCCGTGGATGCCGGGCTAGAGCGGATATCTTGGGTCCGCCGTTGCCGCCAGCGATGATCAGGCGGCAGGGACGAGCCGCGCCTGCGCGCAGACGCGGCAGTACGTGTTGATGGAACCAGAGAAGGCCGTCCGCATTCGGTCCATATCCCAACGATCCGACGAATAAGAGGGTTTCGCCGTCGTCGCGTTTTGAGGATCGCCTCGGAATCTCGACGGAATTTTCGGCGACCTCCCACTTGAGGCCCGGATGACGAAACGCAAGTCCCTGCCCCTCCGCGGGACTTGCAACGAATATTCTGCGCAAGCGCTGGCGCCAACGAGCGATCAACCGATCGCAAGCGACGCCCTCCTGCCCAAGCCAACCGGACCGAACGATGTCACCGCGAAGGCGCGCGATGCGCGCTTGACCGACGTATGAAGTCCAGTCGTCTTCGTCGAGATCGCAGGTCACGGGGGTGTCTCCCGGCACAACCGCCGCGCACGGGAGCATGTAACTTCGACCGATGTGAACAATATCGGGGCGGAACGTCTCTATGCGCCTCGCGATGTCGGCGAGGACAGGCGCAGATAGACGCCGCGCGAGGCTCGGCTTCCCATAGGCGCGAAAGGCCTCGAGCCGCGCGAGCGGGTCGGAGATGCGCGAGAGCAGCAAAAAATGCGTATCCCCGGGCGCGTCGATTTCAATCAGGCGGGTGTGCGCTTCGGCGCCCGCGGAAATCTGCGCGCGGAAGCCGGTGTCGCCTGCGGCCGGCACGACGATCACGCTGAGGTCGGCGACCCTTGCGAGGGCGTCGGCGAACTGTCCCATGCGCATGGCGAGGCCGTTTCCCGTTTTCGCCGGCGCAATCGGCGAGAGGAAAACGGCGCGCAGCGCTCGGGTCATGCACCCGCTTCTTCTCGAGATGAATACGAGAGATGGCCCGGCCATTGCGCATTGACATAGGAACGGGCGTCCTCTGAGGCCGCGCCATGCCTTGCGTCGGCGACGAGGTACGCTTCGATCGTCGGATCAATGAGCGAGCGCCCAGCCCAGCGGCCGTCAACCTCGCGCGTGAAGCGCCATCGGGGTCCAAACGCGTCACAGATGATCAAGCGAATTTCGCCGGCTTCAACCTCACTGTACCAGTTGCGCCGTTCGTTATTCGAGCCGGGGCCGATCTCCCCGTCCGCCAACAGTTGCAGTTTTTCGGGTGTTTGGCCCGGCACCCAGAACCTGAAGTGGCATTGCCTCGCAAGTTGAGCGTCGAGGCGCAATGCTTCCAGGTTCCGCTCGGGAGCGTTGAATACAATTCCGTTCCAGTCACGACGAAGCGCGCTCAGGGCGTCAATGCAGGCTTCGAGGCCGACGAATCCAGGCAAATCGTCTTGCGCGCCGGAATACCGCCATTTGGCTCGGGTTCGGTGCTGAAATAAGATCCCGCCTTCGAAATCGCGCTGATAGAAGCACCAACTTCCGTCGGCCAGAGGCCGTTGAGGAATGAGCGAGTAAGCCGAACCCGTCAACAGGAAGCCGAGCTGCCACGTGTCTTTATCGCCATAAACAAAACGATAGTAGTGTTCCGCGCATTCATTCAGGTGCAGCGTTACCTGCAAGGCCTGCCAGCACTTGGCTTTATCGATCAAGACCTGTCCCGATTCTATCGAGGCAACCGTTCTGGGAGCGAGGCCGCAAGCGCGCCAGATATGACTCTCCGCGACGAGATCCACGAGATCGGGCCAGAGAACGGCGCCGGTACTCTCGAATTCCGGCCAATCGAACACACAGGCCGGATCACGGGTTGGGACGATATCCGCATCCAAAAGCAGGGTCTGCTCAAATGCCGAGGCGATCAGGGCGTAAGCCTTCAACTGCCAACCGTCTCTTATCGCCGCTGGCTGCTTCACGAGTTCGTCGGTAGCGTCGACTGTTCTGACGTCCATCAGGTGGAGCAAGTTCGCCATGCGCGGCGACAACTCCGGCCTTCCAAAATACCAGACTTCGATCGGCAGCCGGCAGCGCAATGCGGTTCGCAGGACATGGACGAGCACAAACGCATTGGTGAACAAGGCGGGCCCGCCCGCGCATATCACAATGCCCTGACCCGCAAACCTGCCTTTCGGGTAAGGCTCCAATCTGCGCAGACAAGCTTCCAACGCCTTCCGATATCTGCGATCGTCGCCGTTCATTAAAAAAAACCCCTCCCGCCCTCTTGAACGGGCGGCATAAAATCGGATCGCAGCCCGGACGCAAATAAAGGACCAAAGCTCTGAAGCCGAGTTTGGTAAGCGCGGGTTCGGAGTATAGCCCGGCCGCGCGACGAACGCGAAAGTCGCCGACGCCGTGGTGGGCCGGGAGGGACTCGAACCCCCAACCAGACCGTTATGAGCGGCCGGCTCTAACCGTTGAGCTACCGGCCCGGCGCGGAAGCGACCGGCACGCGCATTAAACGCAAAACCCGCTCCAGCGCAATCGCGCCTCGAGTTCCGCCCCACTTAGCCCATCATTTGGTTTTCTTGTGATCTAGTCTATTTTATAGGGCGTTATGCGTAAGTCGGGGCAGGTTACTCAATGAGTCGGGCGACGGGTGCGCAGTGGGCGGGTCGCGAAATCGGGGCGCTCTCGAGCGGGCCGGGTGAAGCGCGGATGGCGCGGGCGTTCGCGTCGGCGCGGCGGCATTCCCGGAACGTGCGGCTGCTTCGGACGGCGTTGCTCCTTAGCGCGGTCGCCTCCGTTGTTGTGCTGACGGCGATGGGGCTGTACCGGACTTTCGGCTCCGCCTTGAGTCGTTTGTCGGTCGGCGGGGTTTCGATTGACGGAAGCAAGGTTGTCATGGACCGTCCCCGCCTGACTGGCGCGCGTCAGGATGGCCGAAGCTATGTTATCACGGCCGCGAGGGCGATTCAGGACGTCAAACACCCAACCTTGGTCGAACTCGTAGCCATCGACGGCGACATAGATACCGCCGATCGCGATCCCGTGCATTTGACTGCGGCCGCCGGCCATTACGACACCGAGCGCGAAGGACTGGACCTTTCCGACTCTGTACATATCCACAACAAACAGTACACAATCGACCTTCACAGCGTGCACATCGATTTCAAATCCGGCGCCTACAAGACGCAGGAGCCTCTTACGGTCGTCACCAATTCAGGATCCTCGATCGTGGCAGATTCCGCCTGGGTCCTCGACAACGGAAAACAGATTACGTTCGAGGGCCACGTGAAGTCGATAATCCGCTCGACCGACGCCGCCTCTGGCTCCGCCCCCGGCGTAAAGGGCGACGAGCCATGAAGACAGCCTGCGCGCTGGCCGTTCTCTGCTTTCTAGCGTCGTCGTCGGCCTACGCGGCTGCGAGCAAGCCCGAACAGGGATCGCCCCTGCTTCCTGGCGGCAATTCCAAAGCCCCGGTATCGATCGAGGCGGACAAGCTCGTTTATTACGACAAGGAGCAAAAGGCGGTTTACAGCGGCAACGTCGTGATCATCCAAGGCGACACGAAGCTGACTTGCTCGACTATGACAATCTACATGGAAAAATCGTCCGCCCCGACGAACGGCCAGGCCGCCAAGCCAGCCGACGCTTCAGGATTGCCGGGTTCCTCGGGAGAATCGGGCCGGGTACGGCATCTGGATTGCAGCGGCCCGGTCACCGTACTATCGAAGACGCAAACGGCGACCGCAGACAGCGGCGCCTATGACAAGCCGCAGAACAAAGTCTGGCTGATCGGCCATGTCACGTTGAGCGACGGCGGGAATGTGACCAAAGGCGACAAGCTGACCTATGATTTGACGAGCGGGCAGGCGACCGTGGACACTGGGGGCGCGAGCGGCCGGGTGAAGGGGCAGTTCCTGCCGGGCGGGGCCGAGGGCGCCGGCCCCGCCAAGCCCAAGACTCCGTGAATGTCCGAATATCCCAACTATGGCGCCGGACAGGACGTGTCGTGACTTACGGCGACACTGTTGAAACCCGCGGCGCCCGCGTGAACAAGGCCGAAACGGTTCCCTCGCCCGCTATGACCCCGGGTCGCGGCAGCTCGCTTGCGGTCTATAATCTCGGCAAGAGATACGGCGCGCGCAATGTGGTTCAGGACGTCAGCCTCTACGTCCGGCGCGGCGAAGCGGTCGGCCTGCTCGGGCCCAATGGCGCCGGTAAGACCACGGTGTTCTACATGATCACCGGGCTCGTAAAACCGGACAAGGGCGCGATCGAACTCGATGGCCATGCGGTGACCAAGTTGCCGATGTACCAACGCGCGCGCCTTGGCATTGGCTACCTTCCACAAGAAGCCTCGATTTTCCGTGGCCTGAATGTCGAGGACAACATTCGCGCGGTGCTCGAAGTCAACGAGCCCGACCGAAACGCGCGCGAGGCGACCCTGGACTCGCTACTCGAAGAATTCGATATCGCGCGCCTCCGTAAGGCGCCGTCGATTGCATTGTCCGGCGGCGAACGTCGGCGCTGCGAGATTGCGCGCGCGCTCGCGGGAAAGCCTTCCTTCATGTTGCTTGATGAACCATTCGCGGGCATCGATCCCATCGCGGTCGGCGACATTCAGGACCTCGTGAGACATCTCAAGAGCCGCGGCATTGGGGTTCTCATTACCGATCACAATGTTCGGGAGACGCTCGGGTTGATTGACCGCGCCTATATCATTCATAGCGGTCATGTTCTAACCGAAGGGCCGCCAGACGTGATCGTCGAGCACCCGGACGTCCGGCGCTATTATTTAGGCGAAGACTTTCGGATGTAGGCCGGCCGCTAGTCCTCTTCGCCGAACCGATCGGCCACAAGGGCGGCGAGCGCGTCGAGCGCCTCCTCGGCTTGAGCGCCGAACGCAGCGACGCTGATCGAAGAGCCGAGCCCCGCCCCCAGGGTTAGAATGCCCATGATAGAATCCCCGCCGACGGTCTCGCCGCAACGGGTCACCTTGATCTGCGCGTCAAAGCGCTCAACGCATTGCACGAACTTTGCTGTGGCCCGGGCGTGGAGTCCCTTGCGGTTCACAATGCGCATCTCGCGCACCGCGGCGCCGGCAAAATCGGGAGGCGGAGGGCAGGGGGCTTCGTCGTCGGCTTCTTCGCCCGTCATCATTTGCCGGTCAAAACCTTGCTGGCGACTGTGATGTATTTGCGTCCGGCGTCGCGGGCCTCAATCACGGCATGGTCGAGATCCGCAGTATCGCGCAACGTCGCCAATTTTATCAGCATTGGAAGGTTGATCCCGCAAATCACTTCAATGCGTCCACCGTCCATCGCGGAAATCGCCAGATTCGACGGCGTGCCGCCGAACATGTCGGTCAACAGCACCACGCCGCTACCGTCCTGAACCCGCGAGGCCGCATCGAGAATGTCTGTACGGCGCTCTTCCATATCGTCTTCGGGTCCAATCGCAATCGTCTCAAATTGCGATTGCGGTCCCACGACGTGCTCCAAGGCGGCGCGAAAGCCGTTGGCGAGTTGCCCGTGGGTCACGAGGACCATTCCGATCATCAAACATCCACCGCTTCGGGCGCTGTGCCTTACGGCGCGCGCCTACCCGCCAAACTTGCTAAGGGGCGCATTTTTGTGCACTGCGGCGCAATGATCAAGCGAAATTAGCAATTGCAGGGCAATCCATCACCTAACCCTAGCAAGTCTATGAAGGGCCGCATAGGCGCCCTCTTGCGGTCCGGGCCGGGAATCCAGGGCAAGCCGGGGCAGCTTAACCCCAAGCAGTTCGACATGGCGCTCCGATTCTTCCGGCCAGCGGGGGGGGAAATTGCCGCGCTGGCAGAGATCAACGATCAGGTGTACGACCGCGCGGGGTTCGTGGCTCTCCTCGAGCAGCCCCTCGCCGCGCCGTTCGATCACGCCTTCGAAACCCGGGGCTCCGCGGGCAAGCAATCGGGAAGACGCGGTGCTAAGGAACACGCGGTCGTCGGCCACGAGAGCCGCGAATGTCCCGGAGGCCCGGGCCCGTGAGAGAATGGCCAGGGAAAGCGTGCTCTTTCCTGCGCCCGAGGGGCCTCGGATCAACAGACCTCGCTCGCCGACCACTAGCGCACAGGCGTGAAGGCCGTGTCCGTTTGAGGCCGGCCCAGCGGTCGGCGGACTCATGCCGAGACGGCGGCGGGCAGGCTGACGACAAACCGAGCGCCACCTGCTTCGCTTGGGGGCGCATCGACATGAATATCGCCGATTTCCCTCGCCCGGCCAATCGGGGCGCCAACAGACGCGTAATTTTCTGCCCAAATCCGACCGGAATGCGCCTCCACGATCTGGCGAGATATCGACAGCCCGAGGCCGGAGTTCTGGCCAAAACCATCGTCGGGGCGGTCCGTGTAAAAACGCTCAAAGATACGCTCCAAGGCATGCGCGGGGATGCCTGGACCGTCGTCCTCGACGGTGATGACGACGCGATCGGCGCCGGCCTCGACCTCGCCGGAGCCTTCAGGCGTCTGCCGGTCCAATCGTATTCGAACCTCGCCGCCCGGCTGCGAAAACGAGCAGGCGTTGTCGACCAGATTGGTGATGACTTGGGCTAGCCGCGAATCGTGGCCGATAACAACGAAGGATTTTGAATTCTTGCCCCTCGCGCCGCGTTCGATCGTGAAGCGCAACGAGACGCCGCGGCTGCGCGGCGAGTCCGCGATCATGGAGACAACCGCGGGCAAAAGCTCCGCCAGGTCGACCGGTCGAGCGTCGCCGCGAGCGAGTTCCGCGTCGAGCCGGGAGGCGTCCGAAATATCGCTAATCAATCGGTCGAGCCGGCGCACATCGTGCTGCATGATCGACAAAAGACGATCCCTCGACGGACCGGAGCTTACGCGCGGCAGCGTCTCCACGGCGCTCCGCAGCGACGTCAAGGGGTTCTTCAGTTCGTGCGCAACATCAGCGGCGAAGCTCTCGATCGCGTCCATTCGGCTGTAAAGCGCCTGCGTCATATCGCCCAGCGCGCGCGAGAGGTGGCCAATCTCATCGGACCGATTTGTGAAGTCGGGGATCTGCTGGCGTGATTTGATGCCGCGCCTGACGCGTTCGGCGGCGTCGGCGAGCTTGCGCACGGGCTCGGCGATCGTATTTGCAAGCGACAGCGAAAGCAGGAGCATGACCGCAAGGATCACCAAGAAGAACCGCAGCAACGCCCACCGCTCGCTGGCGATCACCTTGTCGATGTCGCCACCCTGGGTCGAAAGCACCAGCGCCCCGCGCACCGCGTTCGAGCGCTGAACCGGCACCGCGACCGAAACGATGGTTTCCCCAGAAGAATTGACGCGCGCGTTGGAGGCGACTTTGCCGGCCAGCGCATCGGCGACCTCGGGGATGGACTTGCCGTTGGCGGCCCAGTTGCCGACGCCGCGCGGGGCCTTGGCGGGGGCAAAAAAATGGCGAACGGCGGCCCACGACCGTTGCAGCCAAGACATGTCCTCGTTCGCCGTCTGGTTCGAATCTGTATGCGCGACCGCGGTGCGCGCGCTGAGGGTCTGGGAATCGAGCAGCAACAGGCCATCGCGGTCGTAAATTCGAGCGCGTGTATGCGTCGGCGTTACGAGCCGATGAAGGACCGGCCCCACCCGTTCCGGATTGATCGAGAACTCGATCGAATCCTCGTCGTTCGGCGGAAGCGCGGGACCGCTGCCAGGCGCGCTCTGCAGAAGCTTGTCGGGATCGAGCGTGATCGTATCGGTTTCAACCGCGGCCGAGGCGGCGATCGCGGCGGCAATGATGCCTGCCTGGGTCTGCAGGCTTTCCGTTCTCGCTGCGATGATGTCGGCTCGAAACTGGTTAAGCCAGAGAAAGCCGATCACAAGGGCAATCAGACCGCCGAGGTTCAGGGTGACAATTCGGCGCGTAAGAGAGGACGAAAAGCGCGCCTCGATACTTCGCCTCAGCCTGCGCGCGCGCAAGCGCCAACGCGACTTTCTCCAGCGAGCGCTGAGGTAAGCCCAACTCGGTTCGCTATGCGCCTCGCTGCTCATCCCACGCCTGGATCCGACGCTCAGGCTTCGCGGAAGCGGTATCCCACGCCATAGAGCGTTTCAATCATTTCGAAGTCCGGCTCGACGACCTTGAATTTCTTGCGCAACCGCTTGATGTGGCTGTCGATCGTCCGGTCGTCGACGTACACTTGATCGTCATAGGCGGCGTCCATGAGCGCGTTGCGGCTCTTGACGACGCCAGGCCGCGTCGCGAGCGCCTGCAAGATCAGGAATTCCGTTACGGTGAGCGTCACCGGGACGCCGTTCCAGGTGCAGGTGTGACGCTCCGGATCCATCTTCAGCCGGCCGCGCTCCAGGATCTTGGCTTCGCTTTCCTTTTGCGAGGCCGCGTCCTTCGGGTTGGAGCGACGCAAGATCGCCTTGACCCGCTCGACAAGAAGCCGCTGCGAAAACGGCTTCCTAATGAAATCGTCTGCGCCCATCTTGAGACCGAACAGTTCGTCGATCTCCTCGTCCTTCGAGGTCAGGAAAATAACGGGTAGATCGGACTTTTGCCGCAACCGCCGCAGCAGTTCCATGCCGTCCATGCGCGGCATCTTGATGTCGAAGATGGCGAGATCCGGCGGATTGGCTTTGAGCCCGTCGAGCGCGCTCGCGCCATCGGTATAGGTCTGAATCCGATACCCCTCGGCTTCGAGCGATAGCGAGACGGAAGTCAGAATGTTGCGGTCGTCATCGACCAAGGCGATTGTCGGCATGAACTTTCCGATCCCATCCCACTTTTAGCTTCAATGCTGCCGGCCGCAACCCGGCCGCGCGCGAACGGTTGCATGGGCGCCTTTGACGGCCGAAATGTGACGGCGGTGCGCCAGCTCCCGCCGCTCCGCGCCCTCGGCTCGGGGCGATTCCCCGGAGTCTACGTTAAAATGGGGCGCTTGGGTCAAAATTCAACACGCGACGAAAGCGCATGCGCCGCGCGCCTCGCCATTATTATTGCATTGCAATATAAGACCCGTAGTCCTTAGCTAAGCTTCTGGAGCCTGCTATGTCCCTCGCCAAGCGTCACGCCCTCGTCACCGGCTCGACCAGCGGCATCGGGCTCGCGATCGCCCGCGCGCTCGCCAAGGAGGGTGCGGACGTAACGATCAACGGCATGGGAGACCCCGCCGATATCGAGAAGGAGCGCAAGAGCCTCGAGGCCGAATTTGGCGTCAAGGCGTTCTACAACGGCGCCGACATGACCAAGGCCGCCGAGATCGAGGCGATGATCGCCGAAGCGATCGGCAAAATGGGATCGCTCGACATTCTCGTCAACAACGCGGGCATTCAGTTCGTCTCGCCGATCGAGAATTTCCCGCCGGAGAAATGGGACGCGATCATCGCGATCAACCTCTCTGCGGCGTTCCACGCAATCCGTGCGGCTGTTCCGGGCATGAAGGCGCAGAAATGGGGCCGCATCGTCAGCACGGCCTCCGCCCATTCGCTGGTCGCCTCGCCGTTCAAGTCTGCTTATGTCGCCGCCAAGCACGGCCTCGCAGGGCTCACCAAAACCGTCGCGCTTGAGCTGGCGACTTTTGGCGTCACCTGCAATTGCATTTCTCCAGGCTACGTCTGGACGCCGCTGGTCGAGAAGCAGATTCCGGATACGATGAAGGCGCGGGGGATGACGCGCGAGCAGGTGATCAACGACGTCATTCTCGACGCCCAGCCGACGAAGCAGTTTGTCACCGCCGATCAGGTCGCTGCGCTCGTCGTCTATCTCTGCTCGGACAACGCAGCGCAGATCACCGGGGCGAACCTTTCTATCGACGGCGGTTGGACTGCGGGTTGACGCGGATGGCCACGAAGGCGACGGCGACGAAACGCATCAATCTTGCGCTGCAGGGCGGCGGCTCGCACGGGGCCTTCACATGGGGCGCGCTCGACGCCTTGCTCGAAGACCAGCGCCTCGAGATCGAGGGCATCAGCGGTTCGAGCGCCGGCGCGATGAACGCGGCCGTGTTGGCGGCGGGCCTGCAGGCTGGCGGGCGCGAAGGCGCGCGAAACAAGCTGCATGAGTTCTGGCTCTCGGTGAGCGCGGAAGGCTCGTTGCCGGCGCCGGAGCGCCCGCTATTTGATCTTTGGCTGCGCTCCTGGCAAGCGGTCTTCTCGCCGCAGCGCTGGGCCGATGCGCTGGCGGATGTCGCCTCGCCCTATGCGTTCAATCCGCTCAACGTCAATCCGCTGCGCGATCATCTGGTCAGCGTCGTCGACTTCGCGGCGCTTCGCCGCGGCGCCTCGCCAAAACTCTTCATCGCCGCGACCAACGTGCGCACCGGCAGGGGCGAGATCTTTCACCGCGAGATCTTGACCGCCGACCATGTTATGGCTTCGGCCTGCCTGCCCAGGCTCTTTCAATCGGTCGTCATCGCGGGAATTCCCTATTGGGACGGCGGCTATGCCGGCAACCCGCCGCTCTGGCCGTTGTTTTACGAGACCGAATGCCGCGACGCGATCATCGTCCAGATCAATCCGATCGAGCGGCCGGAGATCCCGCAAACGCCGCTGGACATCACCAATCGCCTAAACGAGATCACCTTCAACGCGCCGCTGCTCGCCGAACTTCGCGCCGCCGATTTCGTCGCACGGCTGATCGAAGAGGGCGTGCTGAGGGGCAAAGGTTACCGGCGCGAATTGCTCCACCGCATCGGCGGCGACGGCGAACTGGAGGCCTTCGGCGCGGAAACCAAGTATGACGTCAACTGGACGTTCCTGAAAACGCTGCGCGATCTCGGCCGCAAGGCGACAAAGGCCTGGTTGGTCGAAAACTTCGACGCAATCGGCGTGCGCTCGACGCTCGACATCGCCGAGGCGCTGAACAAGCCCGCCGCTGCGGAAAACCTTATCGGTTCTTGAACTGAGCGGGGCGCTTCTCGATGAAGGCGCGCATGCCCTCCTTCTGATCATCGGTCGCGAACAGGCCATTGAAGATGCGGCGCTCGAAGCGCACGCCCTCAACGAGCGTCGTCTCATAGGCGCGGTTGACGCTCTCCTTGGCGGCCCAGACGGAGGGTGCGCTGAGCGCCGAGATGGCCTGAGCGACCTTGATCGCCTCGCCGACCAGTTCGCTTGCGGGCACCACGCGCGAGACGAGGCCGCTGCGCTCCGCTTCCGCGGCGTCCATCATGCGGCCGGTGAGGATCATCTCCATCGCCTTCGATTTGCCGACGAAGCGGGTGAGGCGCTGTGTGCCGCCGGCGCCCGGGATTGTTCCGAGCTTGATCTCGGGCTGGCCGAACTTCGCGGTATCGGCGGCGAGGATGAAGTCACACATCATCGCGAGTTCGCATCCGCCCCCGAGCGCGAAACCCGCGACGGCGGCGATGACCGGCTTGCGCACCTGACAGACATATTCCCATGGCGCGATGAAGTCGCTCATATAGGCGCTGGCGAACGTGTGGGCCTGAAGCTCCTTGATGTCGGCGCCGGCGGCGAACGCCTTTTCCGAGCCGGTCAGCACGATCGCGCCAATGGCCTCGTCCGTCTCGAAAACCTGCAGCGCGGCCTTTAGGTCTGCGATCAGTCCGCTGCTCAGCGCGTTCAGCGCCTTCGGACGGTTGAGCCGGATGAGGCCTGCGGGGCCGTGTGTTTCGACGAGAATGTTTTCGTAAGCCATCGCGGAACTCCGGTCGGAAACGGACCGGCAAGCCCTAGCCAATAGCCGGCCAAAGGGGAAGCGCGAGTGGGCGGCGCGGGCCGGCCGGAGGACGTTTTCGCGAAAATTTTTTTCCCAAAGATTTCCAAAAAAGAAGCTGTTTTCTCCAAATATTTCCAAACATTTCTTTGGCCGTTTTGTTTGTTATCAGGAGCTTGCGGCGCGAAAAAAACTTTTTCCGATGATGTGCGATTTTCCAAATTTTCGGGGCCAGGGCTCTGGCTCGGAGCCGTATCGAAACGGGTGGCGGGAATGGCAGGGGTCATGCGGCAACATCCGGTAAATCTGAATTGTAAACTTAGCACGGATTTCGATTTAACGCAAAGCGTAAATACTGGCGCGCAATGGGGCCTGAATAAGTGACGGCGCAGGTCCGCTCGGCAATGGGTCGACCCTCAACCGCGCCCGCAGCGAGGCCGGGCGTCAGCTCCGCGCATTGACACGCCCGGGCGCTCCAACCTATGAAGCGCGCCGGGCCCAGGTGGCGGAATTGGTAGACGCACTGGTTTCAGGTACCAGCGGTGCAAGCCGTGAAGGTTCGAGTCCTTTCCTGGGCACCACTTTTAAAATCAAGCCCCTCAAGATCCCCGCCGGCCCTTAAGCTATGGTCGCACGTGCGCTTGCCGGCTCGGTGAATCGCGGCGAGCGCGACCCGCCTCTTCGGGCTTGTCCCCCTTGGTCCCGCCAGCCCTCCGGACCCCCTGCCACCGAGCAGAACGGCGGCCAGGCCGCCAAAGGCTTTCGCCTTCTGAGGCGATACTGCTAGGAATATCCAACGCACTTTGGCAAAAAGTCATCTGTCAGCGACGGAGAATGCGGCCGACATGCCATTCGCCAGCTTCAACAAGAGCGCTCAGTCTCATTTTCGAAAATTCGCTAACCTGAAAGCTTCAACGGGCCTGTCATCCGCATTGCGTTGGGAAGCCATGCGATTAGCCGCTAAACTTGGGTTTCCCGGACCGGAATTGTGGAAGCTTCATCCCCGCGCAACGGCCTATCCGCTTTACCCGCGACTGCGCGGAAGCAGCGACATGATGGTCTTCGACCAGATATTCTTTTTTGAGGAATATTCCTGTCTAAAAGACATAGATGAACCACGTATAGTAATAGATCTTGGAGCTAATGTCGGATTTAGTGCAGCATATTTTTTAAATGCATTTCCAAAATCGAAGGTTATTGCTGTCGAACCGGATGAATTAAACGTAGAGATGTGCAGAAAAAATCTTTCTCCTTACGGAGAACGAGTGTTGATCTTGCACGGAGCCGCCTGGTCTAGGACAACAAAGCTTCGATTGTTGAAAGGAGTATTTGGCGACGGTCTTGAATGGGCCACGCAGGTGGGAGAAATAGACGAAGGAGAGGCCGCAATTGGCAGTGTTCAAGCGTGGGATGTCGGAAGCCTCATCGATATGAGCGGCGGAAGCACCGTGGATCTATTAAAGATTGATATCGAAAAAGGTGAGCTATCTGTTTTTGGACAGTCGGCGACTCAATGGTTACACAGAGTCCGCAACATTTGCATCGAGCTGCACGGGGAAGACTGCGAGAAGGTGTTTTTCGCCGCCTTGAAAGACTTTGATTATAAATTGTCACGTTCCGGTGAATTAACTATCTGTCGGAACTTGCGTCCACTCAGGAACCACCCTCGGTCGAATTGAAACCGCCGTCCTGTTCCGCTCGCGGAAGCGGAAGGCGCCGGGTCGATCCCATCACAACCCGTTCGCTTGCGCGTGAGCGCCGCTCTCAATCAATGAGAGACATCGGTCAAGGTTGGCTTGAGCAAGATTGTGCAGGTAGGGCGCAGCCTCTGGCGTGCTGACCTCCAGAGCCGCGCGGTAGGCGGCAACGGCCTCCTCCAGGCGGGCCGTTCTCCCTTCCCGGTCCGCAAGCGCCTCAAGCGCGCCGCCAAGATCGTTTTCCGTCGCCGCCCAATCCAGCGGAACCCGCTCGCGCGTGCGCTCCTCAAGCGCGGCTTGATGCGCCGCGACCGCCTCCTTGAGCCGCGCCGTCCCGGTCTCTCGGCTCCCGAGCGCCTGAAGAGCGTTGCCAAGATTGTTCTGCGTCTCCGCCCACTCCAGTGGGACTCGCTGACGCGTCAGCTCTTCGAGCGCAGAGCGGTAAGCGGTCACCGCCTCCTCCAGCTGCGCCGTCCCGCTTTCCTGCTCACCGAGCGCTTGCAGGACCACGCCGAGATTGTTCTGCGCCTGCGCCCACTCGAGCGGCACGCGCTGGCGTGTCAGTTCCTCAAGGGCGGAACGATAGGCTTGCGCCGCTTCCTTGAGCCGCGCCGTTTCGCCGGTCCGATCGGCGATCGTCATAAGCGCCGAACCGATGTTGCTCTGCGTTGTCGCCCAGTCTAGCGGAACCCGTTCGCGCGTACGCTCCTCTAGCGCTGCTCGATAGGCTTTCACCGCCTCCTCTAGACGCGCCGTGCCGCTCTCGCGCTCCCCGAGCGTTTGCAGGGCCGCGCCGAGGTTGTTCTGCGTCGTCGCCCAGTCGAGCGGAACCCGTTCGCGCGTCAGCTCCCCGAGCGCCGCGCGATAGGCCTTCACCGCCTCCTCGAGCCGCGCCGCGTCGCTCTCGCGCTCGCCCAATCTCGCCAGGGCATTGCCGAGATTATCCTCGGTCGTCGCCCAATCGAGCGGAGCGCGTTCGCGCGTTCTTTCCTCGAGCGCCGCGCGGTAGGCCGCCACGGCTTGCTTGAGCTGTTCCGGTCCATCCTCCCGCTCCCCGAGCTTCGACAGGGCGTCACCGAGATTGTTCTGCGTCATCGCCCAATCGAGCGGAACGAGATCGCGCGTCCAGACCTCGAGGACAGCGCGGTAACCCGCCGCCGCCTGTTCGAGCCGTTCGGCGCCGCTCTCGCGCGCTCCGATCGTTGTGAGCACATTGGCCAGATTGTTTTGCGTCCCCGCCCACTGGAGCGGCGCGCGAGCGCGCGTCCAGACTTCGAGGCCCGCACGATAGGCGTCCGCCGCCTGTTCAAGCCGCGCCGTCCCGGTCTCCCGATCGCCGAGCGCCTTGAGCGCGGAGCCGAGATTGTTCTGCGTCGCCGCCCATTCGAGCGGCGCCCGCTCGCGGGTAAGCTCCTCGAGCGCGGCGCGGAACGCCTGCGCCGCCTCTTCGAGCTCGCCCGTCGCGCTTTCCCTTTCGCCGACCGCCATCAAAACCGCGCCGAGATTGTTCTGCGTCCTCGCCCAGGCGATGGGAAACCGCTCGCGCGTCAACTCTTCGAGCGCGGCGCGATAGGCGCTCCCAGCCTCCGCGAGCCGCGCCGTTCCGCTCTCCCGCCAGCCGAGCGTCTGAAGCACATTGCCGAGACCAGCCTGAGCGTTCGCCCATGGAATCGGGGACTCGGAACGGGGGTATTGGGTGAGCGCGTTCCGATAAACCTCGATCGCGTCGCGCAGCGAATTGTTGTCTCCGCGCTCCCCGCCTTCTCGGTAGAGCGCGTCGGCCTGCCGGAGGAGATAATCGCCCCTCTCCTTTTTGTGATCGCCCGACACATAGCCGGCGGCTTGGCCGAACAAGCCTGCGGCTTGCTTGAATTTGCGTTCCGTCATGGCGACGTCGCCCTCGGCCGCGGTGGAGCTCGCGGCGCCGAGCCATTGCGCGTCTTCCGCGGCCTGCGCCCGCTCCCTTATCGCGCGCGCCTCCTGCGCAGCGGCGATCTGAGCCTGGGTGGCCTCGCGCAGCAGGTTGTGCGCCTTCTCGAAGTTTCCCGACTCGATTTGGCTCCTGGCCTGGTCGACGAGCGCTTCCGCGCTCGTATTGTCCGGGTTCAGGGCGGCGAGCTGAGTCTGCAGCCTCCGGTAATCCTCGGCGGCTTTTGTCAGCGCCTCCGCCAGCTTGTCCTCGGGAACGTTGGGGTCATCGCCCACAATCTTCAAAAGGTTCTTCGCCGCGCTTTGCGTGAGCCCAAGGGTCTTGCTGACCTGGTCGACATGCTCCTGTTGCGCGTCGGTCGCGCCCCTCACCGCCGCTTCCGTCAACTGCCTCAGTTGTTCGGGCGTGAGGCCGAAGTTGCACGTGATCGAATTGCCAACCGCGCTGCCCGCGACGGCGACGCTGCATTGGCCCGCGTCGATCCTGGGGTCCGCCGAACCGTATCCGGCCTGAAGAGCAAGAAATGCAAGACCTACACCGAGCGCCGTAGGGCGGATCGGAACCCGCCAGCGCCATCGGCTCGCAGGCCTCACGGCTTGGCTCCCGGCGGCGCGCCGCAATTGATGCTGTTGCCCGCCGCGCTCCCGTTCACCGCAATGCTGCAATTGCCGGAATTGATGTTCACGACGCTCGGAGGCGCGCCGAGCCGCTCAACCATTTTTGGGAAAAGCTTGGTTCGGCATTCCCCGTCGCCGGCGGAGGCGATCGCGGTCGCGTCCCTTGTCAGCCCTTCGAAATCGTCGTGGCTCAGGGAACGCGTTGCGGCCGATCCTGCGTCCGCCATTTTTCCGAGCAGCCCGCCCACTTCCGTCATGACGGTACCCTTGATCTGGGCGTCGGCGTTCTGGCCCGCGACGCTCCTGACGCCGTCGCAGATCGACGCCGCGGTCGCCTTGATCAGCTCGATCTGGCGCGGATCCAGCCGACTGCCCGGCGCAATCGGCAGGCTCGTCTTGGCTGACGCGTCGCCCGGCGCCTCGACGGGAGCTGTCGGGGACGCGGCCCGGCTCGCGACGGCCGCGTTATACGGCTTCTTCGACCCCTGCAGCGCGAAGAACAAACAGGCCGCTGCGGCCACGATCAGGGCGGCAACGGCGAGATAGGCCAACGATCGACCTCCTCTCGCGGGTGACGCGGGTTCCCATTGTCCGGGAGCCGGAGCCGCTGCGGCGGCGGGGGTCGCGGGCGGCGGGCCGCCTTCGCGCTCGCGTGTCTCGTCCTCGATTTGCGACAACGCTTGTGTCAGGCGCTCGGCGTCCGAATCGAAGCGAGCGTGCGAGATCTCGACGGCCTGCCGACGGAGCAGCTTCGTTAGGCTGTCCGGCAGATCTTCGGGATGAGGCATCGTCGCGCCGTCGACCAGCACGGGGATCACGGGCACGTCGCGGCTGAGAGCGGCCTCGATCTCGATGCGGACAAAGTCCTCGGGGTCGTAGAGACGGCGGCGGTTCTGAGAGTCGGCGCTAGTGACCCAACGCCTCCCAATCACCGCCAGAAGCGCATCGCATTTGCCGACGCGCTCGGAAAGGACTTCGATGAAATCGCGGCCGGGAGGGATCGCATCAACGTCAAAGAAGACGTTATCCCGACCGAGACGATTCGCCAGACGATCATAGATTCGCCCCGCGAAGCCGCCGGAGTCGTCGCGCCGATAGCTGATGAATACGCCGCCCGTCATATCCGCCGCTCCGCAAGTCACAATTAGCGCGAAAGAAAATGCAGCTCAATGTTCTCGGCTATCTCGCGGGGCGCTGTGGCGTCCGCCACGCCCCGGCGCTCTTCGCTCGCGCTCGCCTTCCTCGAAAGCCAGCGCGCAACTGGCGCTCAACCCGCAAAACTTTAATACAACTAACACTAGTTATGTTGACTTACTCAGTTGCGAAATGTTTCAACAATGATTGTAATACTATAAGAATCAAGACAAGGGTGAAGTCGGGGCGGAGTTGACTATTTCCCGTCTGCAGATGTTTCGGGCGGCGATCGCGCTCTGTGCTTTGGCGGGGGCGGGAGAAGCGGCGCGAGCCGAGCCGAAGGTCGGGTCGACCGTCGCCGCCATCAACGACGTCACGCGCGTACTCTCGGGCGAGGCGTCGCCGCTGAAGGCGGGCGACCCGGTCTTCCGTAACGAAATCGTGCGTACGGCCGCCGGCTCGAAGGCGAAACTCGTGTTCCTCGATTCGACCAATCTGGTGGTCGGGCCGGCGTCCGAAATGACGCTCGACGAGTTCGTCTACGCGGGCCCCACCGAGCAGCCGAACGCGCAGAAGATGCAGGCGAGCCTGACGAAGGGCGTGTTTCGGTTCACGACGGGCACGCTCGACAAAAAGGCCTACCTCATCTCGACGCCGGTCGCTTCGATCGGGGTGAGCGGGACCGTGCTCGACATCAGGATTGCAGGCGGGCAGACGCGGGTGACCCTCGTGGAGGGCGGGGCGCTCCTCTGCCCGCGTAAGCGCGGAGTCGCCTTCGAGCAGCAGCGGCGGGCCTGCGCGAAGGCGTCCGGCGGGGGATCGGCGCCGGGATGCGACTGCGTCGATCTCGACGTCCCCGGCCAGACGGCCGAGGTCAAAAAGGCCGGCGGCGCGACGCGCGCGAACCGCTCTTCGACCCCGGTCGATACCGTCGCGCTTTGCGCGGGCGGTCTTTGCTCGGCCCAAAGCTCTTCCGGCGCCCTGTCGGGCGCACCTGCGGGCGGATTTCCGGCGGGGGCGCTATGCGGACACTGAGGGGCAGCGCGAAGAAACGAATGTGTGGGCGGCGCGCGGGGTTTGCGCTGCCGACGCTGGTGCTTGCGAGTCTTATTGGGGCGTGCGCGTCGGCCCGAGCCGCCCCATATGATCTGGAGGGCGCAGACACAACTTTTAATCCCCTGACGGGGAGCTTCACAATCTTTAACAGCGGACCTAACCCCGCCACCGCCATAAGTTTGGGCGCGTCCTCGACCTTCTCCGGTGTCATCGAGGACGGAACGGCGACGACAGCCCTCACGCAAAATTCGGTGGGCAATACGCTGACGCTGACCGGCAC
>Ga0182030_10009872_pt1 | contig 19480 bp, 18 predicted proteins | sample 812S3MmetaG_FD_121299 | JGI IMG/M metagenome (GOLD analysis project Ga0182030, IMG submission 121299) | Permafrost microbial communities from Stordalen Mire, Sweden - 812S3M metaG (Illumina Assembly) | ecosystem: Environmental > Terrestrial > Soil > Wetlands > Permafrost | place: Sweden... | reverse complement strand
TGCCGCGCTGAGTAATGTGATGGGCAACTCCAGGGAAGACGGCGCGGGGACGGCGGGGCATAATAGTAGAGTGCTTGTCGGATGGAAAGATTCTCACAAAAATGCGTCCGTCCCCTTTTCGCCGCCGCGCCGGATTATCCTGTGAGAGATGCCCACGCCGGCCGACCGCAGACCCGATCCCGAAGAACTGCTGCGGCGCGTCCAGGTGACGGAGCGGCGGGCCAACCGCGGGCGCCTGAAGATTTTTCTAGGCTATGCGTCGCGCGTGGGCAAGTCGTTCCGCATGTTCGATGAAGGCCGCCGCAGGAAAGAGCGCGGCCAGGACGTGGTGGTGGGGGCGGTTCAACGGGGAGTGACCCCCGACATCGCGGAGATTCTCAGCCGCCTGGAAGTGGTGCCTTCGATTGCCGCGAAGTATGCCGGGCAGCGTGCCGATGGCATCATCGCCGTACGCCGCACCCGCCTGCCCAGCAAATTCGAGGATTACTGGGCTTCCCGCTCAGCGGCCGCTGAGCCACCCACATTTATGTCGCGCACCCGCGTTTGAATCTGGCACTGGACCGCGCCACGCCCGCCGGAAAGCAAGAATTAAGCCGGGTCGGCGCAAGAGGCGGAGATCGGAGTGGCACCTTGGTATCTAGGTTCGACCTCAGTTCGCTGTCGGTCTCTCGATGTGGTCGATCACGAGGACTCGTAGAATCGCCCTCTCCGACACGAGCCTTAGTCCCAGTTGGGTCGTCAGGGACTCTACCAGATCTTCACCGGAATACAGTGTCAAGGCGAACACATAGAGGCCTGGTCGACCGGTTCTGTCTAGCACTGGGCGCCCGACGGCTGGATTCGAGGCGAGAAGGTCTGCGAAATTCTGGACTGACCCACGGTACTCGATGTTTCCCACGATCTTTGCGCCCGCCCGCGGTTCGCGACTTGGGTTACGTACCGGCACACCCTCCTGCAATTCCACGAGCTTCCCCCCACCCTTATCCACAACAAGGACGTATACTGCAAGGTCTTTCTCCAGGTAATGCACACCGAGGCCGAACCGTTCCGCCAACAGGGCCTGAAGCATCTTCCGCAACTCATCATCAGTCGCCGGACCGTTAGCCTTGGCCTCGATGTCGTACAGATCTGAGTCAAGCCACTTTGGCCCCCCCGAGATCTGCTGCTCGGTCAGGTGATATGCCTGCCGAATCACCCATCGGGTGGATGCGCCCCTATAGCTGACGCGGCCCCGGCCGAAATCCGATAATCTTGGGGCGCCGTCCGAATTGGGCCTCCCGGATTGAGTTGGGCTAAGCTTCACCGATGCTGCATCGAACTCCAGCGCAGGCTGCGCATGGGCGGCCGCTGAGGCCAGGAAGAATACAAAAGCGGACGCGGGAATGCGGCTCGGCTTCCCCATGGCGAGTGAACTATTTCAATGCCTCAGGCCGAGGTCCGGCGGCCCCTTCCGGGAGCATTGTCGCGGGAAGAGGAGTGCCAACCGGCAGCTGGCCAGCTGACTTAACAAAGCCGGGAAGCCGAACTCCGAACTGTAACTCTACCTCGCTCTTGATCGAACCCGAATAGGCCCCATTCCAAGAGTGTATTACCCGTCCCGCAGCAGAGACGACGATAGTCTGCGGTGTTACGCCGCTCCAGACGTGTCTAAGCGCTGGCAGGTCGTGAACCGCATATACTGGGAAATGTAAATCATGCGTCGACACATACTCTTTCAGTCCTTCGCTGGTCACTGACAGCCCCACAACCCGGTACTTAGTTCCGGCTGCTTCGGCAACCGTACGCAGGTTGTCGATGTTTCGGTTGCACCAGACGCAGGAGGGCCTGAAAATATACAAAACAGTCGGCCTGGATTCTGACGACCAGTCTATCGTGGTTATGCCTCCGCCCAAGATGGCCGCCGTAATTTCAGGGAGGATGGTCCCTGCGGCGAGGGCCGGAAGCTTCGGAGCCGCCGTGCGGCCATACGGGGTGGTGTGAATGCGCAGATAAACGTTGAAGCCCAACGACACCCCAAGGATTGCGAGTACCGCGATCTCCGGGCCCGTACGCGGTAGCAAGCTTCTTAAGCGGTGTATGTATCCCATCCCAAATACCCTCCCTTCAAAAGAGCCCTTGAATTGCGGCAGTCCAATCTGCCGCGTGAGGGCCCGAAAGGCCCCCGAAACCGATAGGCGCTCACCTTGCATCCTCAGTAACGCGAGGACAAGCATACCTCCCAGTTCTGAGCTCTGCGGTGCCGGTTCAGCGAACTCGTGGTGCAATCACGGCAGCAGAATCTTTGCCAGCAAACGAGCCCCCTCCAATTTAAGACGCGCACCAGGGTCCACTTGGCTGCGTGTTGTTGTCCTCGCACGCAGGAGACTGATCACACACGGCAACGAAGCCGGAGCACGAGCCGTCCCCGCCCGAACACGTATAGTAGTCGACGCAACTCCAATCGTCTTGGTCGAACCCGCCGCACCATACCGGCACCAGAGATTGGAGCTGACTACAGGAGTACCCGCCGTCTGCGCTGGCGAAGCGAATGGATGTTAGCCCGGCTAGGCCGAGCATTAAGAGGCTGGTGGCGAGTGTCCGCCGAGTTACGAACATCTTCATAATCCCTCCGCAGAAACTGAAGTAACTGAAGTAACTGAAGTAAACTATATGCTCACTAGCCGGTGTTGTAAATAGGGCTCGTGGAATAATCCGTCAAAGGGAGCGACTTGCTCTCTATCCCGACCCCGTCAGTACGAGAGGCAATCATCGTGCGCCACTGAGAGCGGAACATCGCGCGTGTAGTGAAACCACCTCGCGCTGCGGACACACCGCGCCAGTTAAGAATTGAGGCGAATGAGCTGCTTTCGATTGCCTCCAAATCTTATTCTCGGCAGATCTTCGTGGGCGCCCTGCATCTGACCTATCTGCCGGCGAACGGGCTGGCAATCGCCGTGACGTCGGCGGCGAACTTCCTGCTGAGCGAATTGTTTGTTTTCCGTGTGACAAAAGACCGCTCCAGCGGTGGCGTATCCTAGAGAGGAATGGCAGCGCTCAACGACCGCAGACCAGATCCCGAAGAACTGCTGCGACGCGTCCAGGATACGGAGCGCCGGGCGAGCCGCGGCCGCCTGAAGATTTTTCTGGGCTATGCGTCGCGCGTGGGCAAATCGTTCCGCATGTTCGATGAGGGCCGGCGTCGCAAAGAACGCGGCCAGGACGTGGTGGTCGGGGCAGTTCAACGAGGAGTGACTGCGGATATTGCGGAGATTCTGGGCCGCCTGGAAGTGGTGCCTTCGATCGCCGCGAAATATGCCGGGCGGGATTACGAAGTGATGGACCTCGCGGCGCTGTTCCGCCGCCACCCGGAGGTCTGCCTGGTGGACGGACTGGCCTACGATAACCCGCCGGGCAGCCGCAATCCCCAGCGGTGGCAGGACGTGCGCGAGCTGCTGGACCATGGCATCGCGGTCATCAGCGCCGTCAACTTGCAGCACATCCGCGAGCAGCAGAGCGAAGTGGAGCGGATCACCGGGAAACGCGCCGCCAACAGCATTCCGCAGGAATTTCTGCACGAAGCGGATGAAATCGAGGTGGTGGACGCACCGCCTGAAGCGTTGCTGGACCGCACCGGGAATAAGAATACCTATGATTCCCGGAGCCTGGCGGAACTGCGGGAACTGGCCCTGCTGCTGGCGGCTGACGTGGTGGACCGCCAGTTGCAGGATTATCTGGAAGCTCATGATGTGGCCGCGCGTTGGGGCGCGCAGGAACGCATCCTGGTCTGTTTCACGGCGCGCAGCGACGCTCGCGAAATGCTGAAGAGCGGCATGCGCAACAAAGCCCGTTTTCACGGCGCACTGCTGGTGGCCTATGTGGAACAGGCGGATCTGCGGGAAGAAGACCGCGAAAAACTGAACGCCAACCTGGCGCTGGCGAAGGAACTGGACGCGGAAGTGCACTGCCTGAAGGGCTCGGATTTCGTTCAGACCATTTTGGATTTCGCGCGCGAGCAACGCATCACGCAGCTTTTTCTGGGCCATTCGGGGCGCCCCCAGCGCGCCTGGCTGGGGCGCACTCCGGTGGACCGGCTGATTGACGGCGCGGATGGTTTTGACGTGCGGCTGTTCCCGCACGGGAGCAAGCCATGAGCGAGGGCGTCAAGGGGCGGCTCAAAATCTATCTGGGTTACGCCGCCGGGGTGGGCAAGACGTACCGCATGCTGCAGGAGGCGCAGTCCCTGCGGCAGAAGGGCGTGGACGTTGTCATTGGGTATTTCGAATCCCACGGCCGGCTGGAGACCATCGCGCAAACCGAGGGTTTTGAGGTGGTGCCGCGGCGCGTGCTGACCTACGCCGGTTCGCAGTTCGAGGAAATGGATGTGGATGCGGTGCTGCGGCGCAAGCCGGCGGTTGCTCTGGTAGACGAACTGGCCCACACCAACGTGCCGGGATCGGAGCGCCTGAAACGCTGGGAGGATGTCCGCGCGCTGCTGGCGGCGGGCATCGACATTCTGACCACTATGAACGTGCAGCACCTGGAGAGCCTCAACGACCAGGTCTTCCACGCCACCGGAATTCACGTCCGCGAAACCGTGCCCGATTGGGTAGTGGACGAAGCCGACGAACTGGTGTTCATCGATCTGACGCCGCGCGCGCTGCGCAACCGGCTGGAGCGGGGGGTGGTCTACGCGCCGGAAAAGGCGCGGCGCGCGATGGAGAATTTCTTCACCGAAACCAACCTCACGGCGCTCCGCGAAATGGCTTTGCGCCACACCGCGTATGAAGTGGAGGAGAAGCTGGTGGCAGGCCCCGCCGCCGGGGAGACTGCCGGCGGCCCGTCCGATGCTCAACCGGCCGCGCGCGCCGAGCGGATTCTGATTTGCCTGACAGGGCGGCCTTCATCCGCCATTCTGATCCGCCGCGGCAAGCGCGTGGCGGATTATCTCCATGCCGATTGTCTGGCGGTGCACGTCAAGATGAGTGAATCCGACGCTGAGGCTGTGGAGCGGCATATGTCGTTTGCGCGCAACTTACGCATTGAAACGCACGTCGTACAATCAAGTGACCCGGCGCGGGCCATCACCGAATTTGCCCGCTCAAAGGGAGTCACGCAGATCTATATGGGACGCTCTTTGCCGCAGCCGTGGTGGAAATCCTTCCGTGAGACGATCGTCCAGAGCGTGGTCCGCCAGGCCAGCGATCTGCAGATTACCATTGTGGCGGAGCGTCGCCGGTCGGGAACGGCATGAACGGCCTGCGATTCTGGCTGCTGGCGGCCCTGTTATGCGGCCCCGCGCTGGCGGCCGAACCTATTACGCTGGACGACGCGCTCAACCATCTCTACAGTTTCGATTTCCCAGCGGCGCATGCGGCGCTCGACCAGTACATTGCGGCGCACCCGGCGGAAGCCCTGCCGTATTCGTTTCGTGCGGCCGCATACCTTTTCTATGAGCTCGACCGGCTGGGTGTGCTGGAGAGCGAATTTCTGATGGACGACGACCGCATTGTGGCGAAAACGCGTCCCGATCCGGACCCGGTAGTCCGCAAGAAGTTCATGGCCGCACTGGACGACGCGCAAAAGCGTGCCGAGACCGCGCTCAAGACCAATCCCAATGATCGCTCGGCGCTCTTTGCGCTGGTGGCGGCAAGCGGTGTGGCCACGGACTACATGGCGCTGGTGGAGAAACACCAGATGGGAAGCCTTTCGCCCGCCAAGCGCGGCAACAGCTACGCGCAGCGGCTGCTGAAACTTGATCCGACATTCTACGACGCCTATCTCACTTCCGGTTTCTCCGAATATATGATCGGCAGCCTGCCGTTCTTCATCCGCTGGTTCGTGCATTTCGACAGCGTGGAGGGTGACAAACTGCGGGGCGTGCATCAACTCGAACTGGTGGCGCAGCAGGGCCATTACCTGAAACCGCTGGCCAAAGTGTTCTTGGGAATCATCGATTTGCGCGAGAAAAAGCCGCGCGAAGCGCAGAGGCTGCTGGGCGAGCTGGCTCACGATTATCCGGAAAACCGGCTCTACCGCAAGGAGCTGGATAAACTGAACGCAAAGTTCGGGGCGAACTAAGGGCAACTCTCAGGTGAGTGCGCGTGGAGCAGTTACGCTTTGCCCACAAGCCGGTTGTAAAGGGCGTGGGTCCCAATCCAGAACCACACCACGCTGTTTTCATGTTCCACGGCAAGTGCTCGATAATGCAAGCCGGCGCGAACGGACCAGAATCGCCGACCTTCTTGAAGTGGAGGGATGGATGCTTCGGATCCAGCAGCAGCAGTTGATAGGCCGCGTCGGCCAAGCTGCGTATGTCTTCTGGAAGTTGGCGGTAACAGTCCCAGAATCGCCTGTTTGCGCGATGCTTCACCGTTCCGTGCAACGGCCCGCGCGCAAATCATCGAGTGCCTCGTCCGCCAAGGCGTCAAGGCGCCCCGCCGCGGCGTCGTCTTCAATCCGTGTGTCCCACGCCTCGGCATCATGTTCAACAAACCACGCCCGAAATGCGGCGAGCTCGGATTCGGAGAGCCGTAAAACCGCTTCCTCGATCTCTCTTACGCTGCCCATCCTCTCCGCCTTACTCTGCGCGGCCGGGCTCACACAACTGCACCGCCTCCGCGGCCTGTATCGCTGCGCGGATCGATCCGGCATGCAGAACTCTCAGTGCGCCGTGTTGAATTCAGGAGTCGGAAGTAAAGGAAGTCAGAAATGGGTGCCATGCGGTATCATCTTTCCTATTCATGATCCGGCTGCTTGTTCTTGGAGTGCTGGCGTTCGCGTGCACGGCGCTGGCGCAGACCACCGGCGAAATCCGCGGCTCCGTTGTAGACGCGCGCGGCGGCGAGGCTCTGGCCAAAGTGGAAATCCTGCTGGACAGCGGCGCCTATCGCACCACTACCGATTCTACGGGGCACTTCCTGCTGCACGAGGTGGCGCCGGGTGACTACGTCCTCAACGTCTCCACGGTGGGCTATCACCTGATTAAGAAGCCCTTTCATCTGGACCCCGGCGACATCAAGGATTTCGAAGTGATTCTCAGCGCGGATACGTTTCACCAGACCGATACGGTGGAAGCCCGGGCCGATCCGTTCGAAGCCGCGCACGCCGACAGCCCGTCGGCGTTGGTGCTGGCGGGCAACGACGCCAAGAACCTGGCCAGCGTGCTGGCCGACGATCCGCTGCGCGCCGTGCAGAGCCTGCCGGGCGTTTCGTCCAACAACGATTTCGATGCGCGCTTCTCACTGCGCGGCGCCGATTTCGACCGCATCGGCCTGTTTGTGGATGGCGTGCTTCTGCATGAGCCGTTTCACATGATTCAGGGCCAGAGCCTGAGCGGCACCGGCAGCACCTTCGACGGCGACATGGTGGATGAGATGGAACTGCACGAAGGCGCATTCCCGGCCCGTTTCGGCGACCGCTCAGCCGGCGTTCTGGACATCACCACGCGCGACGGCAGCCGCACCGACACCACTTTTCGCGTGGCCGCCAGCGTGTCCAACGCCGGCGTGGTGGGTGAAGGCCGCCTGGGCAGGAAGAAACGCGGAAGCTGGCTGGCGGAAGTGCGCAAGAGCTACCTGCAATACATTCTGGCGCGCACGTTCCCGGACACCACCTTCATCTTCGGCCTGGAAGATGCTCAGGCGCGTCTCACCTACGACCTCACGCCCAAGAACAACATCACGCTTTACTTTCTGGAGAGCTTTTCCGATCTCAACCGCAATGGAGTGGTGGGCCTGGGGGGCAACTCCATCGTCAAGGCCGGCTATCATTACACGCTGGCCAATCTCAGCTGGCGTTATACGCCCCTGGAGCGACTGCTGATTGTGAACCATTTCGCCTGGATGCGCGAAAAGTTCAACAATCAGAACCCTAACCAGCTGCCCACCAGCGCCGGTTTTTATGGCGAGTGGGTGTGGAATGGATCGGCCAGTTGGATGTGGAATGCCAAGAGCCCGCTCGAAGCCGGCTGGACGCTGCGGCAATTGCGCGACCAGGGCTTCGCCGACCAATACCAGAGCCTGACGGCCGCGCCCACCCTGCTGGACCATTTCAATGGAAACGCGCTGCTGGCGGGCGGCTACGTGCAGCAATCCTGGAACGCATTTTCGGGCCGGCTGCGATTTACGGCGGGTGCGCGCTGGGACCATCACTCGCTCGACAAGGTGACGGCCGCTTCGCCATCGGCTTCTGCCGCGTTTGGCGTCACCACCTCGACCAGCATCCAGCTGGCATGGGGACAATACGTGCAGTATCCGGAAATCTCGCAGTTAACATCGCCGCTGGGCGGCCGCGGTCTGCTGCCGATGCGTTCCAACCACGCGCAGGCCGCCATCGAACAGAGGTTGAGCCAGCGCACGCGGCTGCGAGCGGAGTATTACAGCCGCGCGGACCGCGACCTGGTCTTCCAACCGTATTACGATGCGCGGATTCTTCCCACCGGCAAAGTCTCCGCGCCGCCCATCAATCCGCCGTACGTGAATTCGGAACGCGGATACGCCCGCGGCGTGGAAGTCTTCCTGCAGCATTCTACGGCCAACCGTCTGACTGGCTGGGTCTCCTACGCGTTCGGCCGCACCGCCATGCACGATGGCGTCACGGGTGCGAATTTTCCCTCCGATTACGACCAGCGCCACACCGTCAACGTCTATGGCGGCTACCGGCTGCGGCCCAGCATTAACCTGAGCCTCAAGTGGAGCTATGGCAGCGGCTTCCCCATTCCGGGTTATCTGCGGCAGCAGGGAGCGCTGTATTATCTTTCCAACAGCCGCGACCAATTGCGGCTGAATCCGTTTTCGCGCGCCGATTTCCGCGTCAACAAAGCCTGGACGCACAACAAGTGGAAACTGACGTTGTACGGCGAAGTGGTTAACCTTACCAATCGAAGCAACTACGTGTTCGAAAGCTTCAATGGCTACACCGCCAGCACCAAGCAGGCCTATATTTCTCTCGACAAGCTGTTCCCAATTCTGCCCTCGGCGGGCCTGGTGTTTGAGCGTTAATGCAAAGAGGCGGGAAAGTGCTCGTCGATTCGGGCGGGTCGCCCACGGAAAGAGCGAGCGAGTTGCTGAGGACGCGCGGGCTATCATGGTGGAGAAGTGGCGCGTCCGTCCAAGAGAAACCGGCATCCTGAAACATTGCGCAACCGGCCCGCGGCGGCGGTGGCTGATGCGGCGCCGTCCGCCGCGGCCGGGACACGGCTGCGCCATGCGCTGCCCTTGGCTCTGCTGTGGGGGCTGGCGCTGCTGGCGTACTCGAATTCGTTCAGCGCGGCGCTGATCTTCGATTCCAACCGCGCCATCCTGCAAGACCCGCGGCTGCGGGCGGTGACGGCCCAGAATAGTCATCTGATCTGGACGCAGGATTATTGGTATCCTTCCTCGCAGGGCGGCTTGTTTCGTCCGCTCACCACGCTGTCCTACCAGTGGAACTATGCGGTGCTGGGCAACGGCTCGCACGCGGCGGGATACCACTGGACGAATCTGCTGTTGCATCTGGTGAACCTGACACTGGTGTATGTGCTGGGGCTCGCCGTCTTCGAAGCTCCGTGGGCGGCGCTGGCGCTGGCGGCGCTGTGGGGAGTGCATCCGGTGCTGACGGAATCCGTCACGAATGTGGTGGGCCGGGCCGACCTGCTGGCGGCATTTGGAGTGCTGGCCGGATTGCTGAGTTACGTGCGCGGCGTGGCAGCGCGCGGCTGGCGGCAGGCCGCGTGGCTTACAGCAGCGGGCGCTTCCAGTGCGATTGGAATTTTTTCCAAGGAGAGCGCCATCGTGGTGCTGGCAGCGGTTCCGCTGTATGAACTGGCGTTTACGCGCGGCACGCGGTGGAATTCGCGGCTGGCCGGCTATGCGGCGTTGACGCTGCCGGTGGTGATTTATCTGCAGATTCGCCACCAGGTGTTGAGCCAGCTGCCTTCTTTGCTGACGGCTTTCTGCGACAACCCGCTGGTGGGCGCGGATTTCTGGACGGCGCGGGTTACGGCGTTCAAAGTGATTGGCAAGTACCTGGGGCTGTTGATTTGGCCCGCGAATCTTTCGGCCGATTATTCTTACAACCAGGTGCCGTTGTTCGGCTGGAGTCTTGCCAGCCTGGAAGATGCGAAGGCGATGCTGGGGGTGGCGATGTGCGTGGCCGCGGCGGCGGTAGCGGTTTTGGCGTGGCGTCGCGCCCCGGCGGTCTTTTTCTTCATTGCGTTCTTTTTTGCGGCGCTCGCTCCGACGGCCAACCTGGTGATCGTGATCGGCAGCATCATGGCGGAGCGGTTCCTGTACCTGCCGTCCCTTGGATTCGCCGGCTGCCTGGTCTGGCTGGGAGTGGAAGCCTGCCGGCGGCGGCCCAGCCTGCGCGCCGCGGCGCCAGTGGTTCTGGTGGTGGCGTGCCTGGCGCTGGCGGGGCGAACTTTCGCGCGCAATGCCGATTGGCATGACGAAGAGAGCCTCTGGACCAGCGCCGTGAAAGTCAGCCCGCGGAGCTATAAATCGCATGCCGACCTGGCGCTGGCGAAGATGTCCGTAATGGACGGCAGCGCACTGCCCGCCGCCGAATCGGAGATGGGAAAAGCTCTTGTAATTCTGGGACGGCTTTCGGATCGGCAGAATATGCCGCCGGTATGGGCCACCGCCGGGCTTCTGTACCGGATCCAGGGCGACCTGTCCGCTCAAGCCGCCGCGACCCCGCAGAGTAATCCCTGGTATCGGAAATCGCTGGAGGTTTTTCTGCGCAGCAAGCAGATTGATGAAGCCTGGGACCGGGCAATGCGGCGGCAAAATCAAGCGGACGGCAAACCCCCGGCTGCTTATGGATGGCCGCCCACCTATCTGGGATTGGGCCGGCTGTACGAGAGGTTGCAGCAGCCACAGCAGGCTCTGGCGGCTTTTGAATACGGCTCGAGTCTGCGGCCGCAAGCGGAGTTTTTCGAGGAGATGTACTCGGTGTGGCGTTCCCTGGGAAAGCCTGAGAACGCGGTGATGGCGTTGATGGAAGGGCTGGCGGCAGACCCCACCGAGACCAGGCTGGCACAGCGAATCGCGCAGTTCTATCAGGAGACGGCGCCCGGAAGCTGCGCTCTGCTCTCGAATGGCGGCAGTGTGGCGTTGAACCCGCGCTGTCCGCCGGTGCGCCGGAGTCTGTGTAGCGCGTCGAAGAATTTGGCAGAGCGATACCGGCAGTTGGGACAGACCGCCAAGGCGGACGACACAGCGGCCAATGCGAAGCGGGACCTGGGCTGCACGGCGGAGTTGCCGCGGTAAGCCTTACTTTTTCTTGCTGACCACCGGCTTGGGGGCCTTGCGGATGGCGTCGCGAATGAAATCGACTTCCGGCGGGCGGTAGGGTGTGCCGTTGCTGCGGAAGAGATCCTGAAACCAAACGTCGGGCTGGCGGTCGATATAGGGCGTCTGCCAGGAATCGAGCGGGAGGTACAAGAGCCGCTTGCCGGCCACCAGGCTCGAGATGAGCGCGCCCACGTTATTTTTCTCCGCAATCGGAAGTATCGCTTCGATGGTGCTGCCCTGCGTGCGCGCCATAAAGCCGGTGCACACCACGGGCCGGCCATAGGCCTGCAGCCACTTGACGCGCTTCTCAAACTCCTGGGGCCCGTCATAGTTCTGGAAGGAGATGAAGTCGGAGCGTTCGATCTGGAGTTTTTCGATGGGGCTCAACTTGTCGGGGCTGGACCAATCGCCCTTCCACAAGCCGCTGGTAATGGGCTGCTCAGGCAGGGCGGCGCGTGCATAATCGAAAAGCTTGGGCAGCAGGGCCAGCACCTTTTCATACTTGATGGTGGGCTCGGAAGTGGCGAATCCCGTGCCCTGGTTCAGATTGTCGGGCTGGTTCCAGAGATCCCAGGCCAGAATGCGTTTGTCAATGGAGTAGGCGCTGATGATTTCCTTCACATAAGAGAACAGGCGTTCGGTTTGCGACGAATCGGTCAAGCCCCTGGCGCCGGGGCTCTGGGCCCATAAGGAATCGCGCACGCCGGCCCTGGGGTTACGCTGCGGACCGGCTTCGGGAAAGGGATCTCCAGTGGAATCGAAGAGCACGAAAATCACACGCATCTTGTGCTTGTCAGCCAGTCTGAGCAGTTTCTCCATGCGGCCTTTCAGACCGCCCGGCGAGTCCTTATAGAGCAGGTCGTGGAGGAAGACGCGCATGGTATTCATGCCGAGGTCTTCGGCCCATTTGAATTCCAGGTCAATGCGGTCGGCGTCGAAATAGGTCTGCTGCCACATGTCGAACTGGTTGAGGGTATTGCTCTGGCTGTAGTTGCTGCCGGCGATCCAGGGCTGGCGGACATACCAGTCGTTCGCCTCAGCGGGCGTCCACTGATGACTTTGGGCTAGCACCCCGGAGGCGAAGAGGATCAATCCTGGAAGAAATAGTTTATTCATTTTCCCGAAGCAACTCGCGAGAAGGCTTGGCCCGAAGATAACGCGATCCGGGCGCGAACGTCAAGCTGGCCTCCGGCCGGGAAGCCCGGCGATGCTATCCTGGAGGCACCACACCATTTTAGCTGGACGTACGCTACGAAAGTCGGTTTCACCCGTGAAAGTCGGTTTTATCAGTCTGGGTTGCCCCAAAAATCTGGTCGATAGCGAAGTGATGATGGGCCAACTGGTGGCCCGGGGCCACGAATTGACGCATCAGCCCGACCAGGCGGATGTGCTGGTGGTGAACACCTGCAGTTTCATTGATCCGGCGAAGAAGGAATCGGTGGATACGATTCTGGAAATGGCCGAATACAAGAAGGTAGGCCGCGCCCGCAAGCTGGTGGTGGCGGGATGCCTGGTGGAGCGCTACCGCGGCGATATCCGCCGCGATATGCCGGAAGTGGATGCGCTGATCGGCACGAATGAGCTGGAGAGCATCGTGGCCATCTGTGAAGATCTGGAAGACGAGCAGCGCTCTTCCGAGCCGTATCTCTATTCCCACCTGACGCCGCGAGTGCTGGCTACGCCGTCGCATTTCGCATATCTCAAGATTGCCGAAGGATGCGACCACCCGTGCACGTTCTGCGTGATTCCGCAGTACCGCGGCAATTTCCGCAGCAGACGGTTCGAATCGGTGATTTCCGAAGCCACGCGGCTGTTCCAGCAGGGCGTCCGTGAAATCAACCTGATTGGCCAGGACACCACCTGCTATGGGGAAGACCTGGGGCTTGCGGATGGCCTGCCGCAGTTGCTGGCGCGGCTGGCGAAAATTGAAACGGCCCACGAAAAGTGGGTGCGTTTTCTCTACGCATATCCGAATAAGGTGACGCAGAAGTTGTTGGACACGATGGCGGAGCACCGGGCGCTGGTCAAGTACATCGACATGCCGCTGCAACACGCCAGCGCGCGCATTTTGAAGCGCATGAAGAGAGGCTCTTCGGGCTCGCTGTTCCTGAAACTTCTGGAGCGGATCCGGCGCACGATTCCCGGCGTGGCAGTCCGCACGAGCATGATTGTGGGCTTCCCCGGCGAGACGGCGCAAGATTTCGAAGAGCTCTGCCAGTTTGTGCAAGAGGCGAAGTTCGACAATCTGGGAGTCTTCTCCTATTCCGACGAAGATTCGAGCGCGAGTTTTGCGCTGGACGCCAAGGTGGATGGCCTGACCATCCACAACCGGCGGCAGCGGCTGATGGCGATCCAGCGAAAGATTTCGCGGAGCCGCAACCGGGCATTGGTGGGAACGGAAATGCCGGTGCTGGTGGAAGGGCTATCGGAAGAAACGGATTTGTTGTGGCAGGGCCGCCTGTCGACACAGGCTCCGGAGATCGATGGAGTGGCCTTAGTGAACGATTTCGAGGGCGAGGAACCGCGCGCGGGAGAAATCCGCCGCCTGCGCATTACCGAAGCGCATGACTACGATGTGGTGGGAACGCTACTTCCGGCCACCGAAGCGGCGCCGCGGCAACTCCCGCAGCTAGTCCAAATCGGCCTATGAAGTGTCCCATTTGTAAGAAAGCGGAAGTGAAGCTGGGCGATGCGGACTTTCCGTTCTGCAGCGAGCGCTGCCGGGTGACGGATTTGGCAAACTGGTCCACGGGCAAGTACGCCATTCCTGCTGAGCGCCCAGATGCGGAACCGCAAGAGCCCTCCGATGAGTAAGCCGCGGGTGCGGCCACCGGTGACGCCGGCCACGACAGTGGCCACGTGGTTCGGATGCGGATACAGTCCAGCGGCCCCGGGGACGGCCGGATCGCTGGCGGCGCTGCTGATTGCGATCGTCTTGCACCAGTACCTGGGATTCGGGCCGCTGCACTTCCTGGTGATGGCCGCCATCCTGTTTCTGCCGGCGGTTTGGGCGGCGGGCGTGACGGCGCGGGTGACGGGAATCGAAGATCCGCAAATTGTGGTGGTGGACGAAGTGATCGGGCAGTGGATCACGCTGGCGGGCGCGGCACGGCTCAACTGGAAGAGTTTCCTGCTGGCGCTGGTGCTGTTCCGGCTGTTCGATATCTTCAAGCCGCCTCCGGTGCGCCAGTTGGAGGTTTTGCCGGGCGGATGGGGCATCAATCTGGACGATGTGATGGCGGGCGTTTATGGGGCGCTGGTACTATGGGCGGCCGGGCGATTTGATCTATATTGAGTATTGAGGATGACATTGCGGAAACAACCTGAACCCCGCCCCCAGATCGCGCAAGTCAGCCCGGCCGCGGCGATAGCCGGCGGCGAGTTGCAGATCCGCGGCAAAGGTTTCGCCCAGGCCCAGCGTCCGCGGGTGACAATTGGCGATGTCGGCGCGACAGTAGTGATCGGCTCGGATTCCTTCGTGATTGCGCGCGTTCCGGAAGGCGCTTTTGCCGGCGACCTGGTGATTGAGAACGGGGCGCATTCAAGCGAATCGTGGGCGTGCGACATCGGCCTGATGATTGCGGAAAGCCTGCACCCGGTATCGAACCCGGCGGTGGATGCGGCCGGCAATATTTATGCGACCTTCAGCGGTTCTCGCGGCCAGAAGGTTGCAACGGCGGTCTATAAGATCGATCTCAACCTGACCAGCAAACCGTTCGTCAACGAAATGATGAACGCAACCGGCCTGGCCTTCGACGCCGCCGGTATTCTGTACGTGAGCAGCCGGTATGACGGGATGGTATACCAGGTTTCGCCCAGCGGAAATATCTCTACTTACGTGGAAGGCATGGGCGTGGCAACCGGGCTGGCCTTTGACACGCTGGGAAATCTCTACGTGGGCGACCGCGCGGGAACCATTTTCAAGATTAATCCCGACCGGCAGATCTTCGTCTTCGCCACTCTGGAGCAATCCATGGCGGCCTACCACTTGGCCTTCGGGCCGGATGGTTACCTTTATGTGACCGGCCCCACCACGTCGAGCTACGATTGCGTGTACCGAATCTCCGACCACGGCGAAGTGGATATTTTCTACCGCGGGCTGGGCCGTCCGCAGGGCATGGCTTTCGACGAACAAGGGCGTCTGTACGTGGCCGCATCGCTGGCCGGACGCAAGGGCGTGGTCCGTATCTATCCGGACCGGCACGCCGACCTGTTTCTATCCGGGCCCGGGATTGTGGGGCTGGCCTTCACGCCATCGCGCTCCATGATTGTCGCCACCACCAACGCGCTTTACCGGGTGGACGTCGGAATCAAGGGCCGGCCGCTGGTCTGATGGACGCCGAGATCATTGCAGTGGGCTCGGAGATGCTGACAGCCGAGCGGCTGGACACGAACTCCCTTTATCTGACCGGCGAATTGAACAAGCTGGGCGTGGAAGTGGTGTTCAAGTGCGTGGTGGGCGACCACCTGGATCGGCTGGCCGGCGCCATCCGGCAAGCGGCGGAACGTTCGGCTCTGGTGATTCTTTCCGGCGGTCTGGGTCCGACCGAAGACGACCTGACCCGCGAAGCGGCCGGCCAGGCGCTCAAGCGGGAACTGATCTTCGACGCGGCCATCTCGGCGGCTCTCGAAGAGCGCTTCACCCGCAGCAAGCGGAAAATGTCGGAAGTGAACAAGCGGCAGGCCTACGTGCTGGAGGGCGCCGAGGTGTTATCGAACGACCGCGGCACGGCTCCCGGGCAGTGGCTGGCAGCGGCTGGATCGACAGTGATTCTGCTGCCGGGCCCGCCGCACGAATTGAAATCGATGTTTGAGCGCGAGTGCCTGCCGCGGCTCGGGAAACTGGTTCCGCGCCAGGCGATCCGCACGGCATTCCTGCGAGTTACGGGGATGCCTGAATCGGATCTGGATCAGTTGATCTCACCGGTGTACAAGAAGTATGAGAATCCGGTGACCACAATTCTGGCGGCGAACGGGGATTTGCAGGTGCACTTGCGGGCGCGCTGTGCGACGGAAGCCGAAGCCGGGAGGCTGCTGGCTGAAGTGACTGCGCCGATTGAAGCCTTGCTGGGCGACCGGTTGTACTCGCGGACAGGCGCTCCACTGGAAGTGGTGGTGGGCGACCTGCTACGGCGGCGAAAAGCCACCGTGGCGGTTGCCGAAAGCTGCACGGGCGGCATGCTGGGTGCGCGATTCACATCGGCGGCAGGCAGTTCGGAGTATTTCGCGGGCGGCTTCATCACGTATGCGGATGCGCTGAAGCGGCAGTTGCTGGGTGTGCCGGCGGCCACGCTTCAGGAGTTTGGCGCGGTCAGCCCGGAAACGGCGGAAGCCATGGCGCTGGGCGCAAGGGCGCGCACCGGCGCGACTTATGCGATCGCCATCACGGGTATTGCCGGCCCAGGCGGCGGCACGGAGCAGAAACCGGTGGGACTGGTATACGTAGCGATCGCGGATGATGCCGGGACGGTGGTGGCGAGCCGCAATTTCCTGGGCGACCGCGAGCGCATCCGCGTATTCACGGCGCAGATGGCGCTGGATTTCTTGAGACGGCGGATCAGCGGGCTGGCGTAGAGTTGGTTAGCGATCCCCAGTGAGCAGCCGGTCCCTGCGCACGAATAGCCGCGCCCCATCGATCTCTCCTGCCGGCAGGTAGTCGCGAGCTATCACCTGGCGCAGGCCAGTGAAGGTTTCGTAGCCGGCTACCGCGCGATCGATGTATTGGAAATCCGTGGGACCGACGGCGTCCACGAAAACCGCGGGCCGGGAGCGGAGGAAATCGGCCAGATAAATGTCGCGGTAATACTGCTGGTAGGTGGAGGCCTCGATTTGTAGCGGCGCGTCGGCGAAGCGCGTGCCGGGGGCGCGACTGCTCAAGATGTAGAGTCCGGAGCGCCAGCCCCAGACCACAATGGTGTCGCGGCTGGTTGCGTAGCTGCGGATGGCGGAGGGCAGGGGCGCCGCGGGCAGGAAGTAGTCGGCATCCCAAACGTCGTCGATGTGTTCCCGCAGCACGGTGGGCGCGGCGCAGGTGAGCAGCACGAAACCGGCCGCGGCCCATCGGCCCAAATTGCGCCGTCCGCCGGCCTGCAGCCAGAGGCGGATCCACAAAAAGGACGATGCCGTCACCAGCCCCGAAGGCACGATGAGAAAGAGCAGATAGTGCATGAACTCGCGGCCCGGCGTGGCCACGGCGATGAATGCAGCCCCGAGCAGCAGCCAGGACGCCAGAGCCAGTTCAGCCGCTTGACGCAGAGGCCCGCGGGTTGCGCGAGCCATGCGGCGGTAGCGAAGCGCGGCCCAGACAGCGGCGGCCAGACCGATGCCCCAGACCACCATGAGAGCCAGCTCATAATCGCCCAGGTTACTGAGGTGAAAGAGCAGGTTCCACGCGGATAGGATTCTGGCGTACACGGATAATGCCGCGTCGCCGGCGTAGGCGGCATTCTTGCGGAAATAGGTGATCCAGAAATGGGGAAGCACACCGCACCACAGGAACATGGTCAGAAAGGCCGCCGGCACCACTGCGGCGGATGCGGCGACCGAGGCCAGCGCGGGAATCCGCCGGGGCTTGCGCCATGCCAGAGCCATGGAGATGGCAAGAAGCGCGGCTTCGAGCGGGATTGCCTGCAATTTGGCGAACATCATGGAGCCGGCCAGCAGGCCCGCCAGGGCGAGCCGCCGGCTGCCGGTCTGGCTTCCGGCGCGATGCTCGGCGGCCAGCAGACAGAGTGTGGCTGCGGCTAGGAAGATGGCGACGTGTTCGCTCGAATAGTGGGTAAAATCGGAATCTCCGGCGAAGATGTGAAAACAGAATGGCGGCATCAGCGCCAGGCAGGCGGCGCGCTCACCCAGATAGCGGCGGTAAACCAGCCACAGGAATTCGAGCGTGCCAAACACCAGCAGCGTACCGGTGAGGCGCGATGAAACATAATTCAGGGGAAGACCGAACCAGGCGGGCACGGAACGCGCATACACATTCAAAGGGCCGCTGGTCATCACGTCGAACGAGCGGTAGGCCACTGGATCGATGGGCACGCGCATCGCGGAGGCCAGCAGGAAGGCTTCGTCGGGATTGAAGGCGTCGTAACACAGCATCGGCAGGCGGGCCACCAGCAGAGTTCCCAGCACCAAAGCCAGGAACAGGCGCCGCTGCCAGCGGTTAGGCGCCGCGGCGGGACCCAGCCCGACGGCCAGGACAACCAGCACCAGCGGGGCCAGACACAGGTTCCAGAAAAAACCGGAGTACAGTGACTCGGGACAATGGGCGAGAATCCAGTGGTCGAATGCTCGAGAGACTCCGAACACCGGGCCCAGATGCACGTCCGCCGCAGCTAACATCAATGCCGTAGTATAACGGACCGGCATCGGCTGTAACATGGTTGTATGATGCGGCCGGACGCGGACGCCGGATTCCGCTGGCAACATTCCATCGAACGCTTCTTCCAGTTTGCGCTGCTCGGGCTGGTGTCATGCGGCTACCTGGCGGTGGCCGGCTCGGGGTATCTGGACCGCCCCACCATTCTGCTGACGGGCGCCGGCCTGATCTTGCGCGGCCTGATGGTGCCGGGCTGGGTGCGGCTGAATCTGGAAGGACGCACCGCGTCGATCATCGGATTCAGTTATGCCGCCTTCTTCCCGGTGGACTATTTCCTGCTCTCGCGCGATTTCCTGACGGCCACCGTGCACCTGGTTTTTTGCCTGGCGGTGATCAAAATCCTGACCGCGCGCACCAACCGGGACTATCTCTTCGTCGCCTGCATTGCGTTCGTGGAATTGCTGACGGCGGCGATTCTCTCCATCAATTTCAACTTCTTCGTCTTCCTGGCGCTCTTCCTGACGTTTGCCATCGCGACGTTGACCAGTTCGGAGATCCGGCGGTCGGCGGAACAGGCGGTCACCACCGCGCGCCGCGGCCAGCGCGGCTTCCACGGACGGCTGGCGCTGTTGACGGTGTGGGCCACGGTGGGAATTCTGCTTCTGACGGCCGGCATGTTCTTCGTGCTGCCGCGCACCGCCGACGCGGCGTTTTCCCGGCTTGTATCGCACCGCATTTTCATCCCCGGCCTGGCCAGCCAGATGACCTTGGGAGAGATTGGCGAACTCAAGATCAGTTCGCGCGCCGTGATGCACATTTCGATGTACGTGAACCAGTCCACCCAACCCCTCAAGTGGCGCGGCGGCGCGTTGACGGAATTCGACGGCAAGGTCTGGTCCGATCCGGGCGG
>Ga0182030_10009870_pt1 | contig 19481 bp, 11 predicted proteins | sample 812S3MmetaG_FD_121299 | JGI IMG/M metagenome (GOLD analysis project Ga0182030, IMG submission 121299) | Permafrost microbial communities from Stordalen Mire, Sweden - 812S3M metaG (Illumina Assembly) | ecosystem: Environmental > Terrestrial > Soil > Wetlands > Permafrost | place: Sweden... | reverse complement strand
CAACGGATGACGCAACAGGCGACGCAACGCGATGGCGTTTACTGCTCACGCAAGCCCAATTTGGATTGGCCATCGTTCCCTGGGCCTTTGCTCTTTAAATTTCCTGCCGGTGGGGCTGCGACGGCGTGATTAACCGCTGGTTTACCGCGCTCATTTCCGCGCCGTTTCGCCGCAGGTTTGTTTGTCCAACGGTTTATGCACTCGCGGACTCGCGCCACACCCACGGGCATTCCGGCAGCTTTCAATTCTTCGGCAAGTTGCTGGCTGCTCCAGCCTTTGCGCTGCAAGGCCAGCAACCGCTCGCGCAACGGTTCCAACAGGTTCGCAACGGTCTTCCGGCTTTTCGGCGGTTCCTGTTGCGCCAACTGCGCCAGTTTTTGATTCAACTCCGCATAATCGGTTTTGGCGGCGATTTGTTCGTAATCAATGCGTTTGCTCATAGTTTTCCTTTCGTTCATTCATTGGATTTTGATTGGCAGTCCCGGCGGCGGGCGACGGTTCGCCCGACGCAAGGGCTTCCGGCGGCTCGCTCTCCGGCGTAAGGCGGGGTAAGTGTCATGGCAACTTTACGGTTTCCCTCTTTGGAAACCGACACCCGCATCATTTGCGCCATCGTGTTCATTCACCGTTCTACCTGCCCATACCATTAGCATTTTCCTTGGCGACGATTGCGCTCGTTTGGGTGCAATCCACGTTCAACCTCATGCTACGGTTCTCGGCATGATTGGAATCATATCTGGAACTGGATGGGCAGATTGTCATGGTATCGTGACAACCTGCATTCGAGCTTTCGCATAGACTGACGACTCATGTTTAGCGGCGTTCCACAAAAGAATCGGCAGGCAGCGGAGACCTACTTCGACGAGCATCTCTCCCATAACGATTACTACACACAGGGACAGACGCAGCATGGCGAATGGATCGGCATGGGCGCTCAACGAATGGGCTTGAAACAGGATGGCGTTGTCACGCGTGAGACGTTCCTGAAATTATGTGACAATCAGCATCCATTGTCGGGTGAACAATTGACACCGCAGCATTTTCGGGAACGGCGGATTTACTTCGACTTCGTGTGTTCACCGCCCAAGTCCGTTTCGATTCTGGCGGTGACAATGAACGACCAACGCATCATTGCGGCGCACAAGGAAGCCTCCAAGATTGCCGTGCGTGAATTGGAATCTTTCGCCGCCGCCCGTATCCGCAAAGATGGGATTGAGAACCGGGACCGTGTGACCGGCAACCTGGTCGGCGCGGCCTTCCTGCATACCACTTCCCGCGCGCTTGACCCGCAGTTGCATACGCACTTCGTCCTGTTCAACTGCACTTGGGACAGGACAGAGCAACGGTGGAAGGCATTGCAAACGGGTGGCATGTTCGGCGCCATCAACTACGGCACGGAAGTCTATAGGAATGAACTGGCCAAGCGACTCAACGGCATGGGCTATTCCCTCCGGCGCAGTGGTTCGGCTTTCGAGATTGAGGGCGTGGACCCCAAATTGATTGAGCGGTTCTCGAAACGGTCGCAGCAACGGGACATGGCGGTGAAGCGTCGGGAGCAGGAGCTTGGTCGCAAGCTGTCCAAGCAGGAAGTGGCGTATGTAGTCCGGCAGACTCGCGCCAAGAAAGTCAAAGGCGTTTCGGATGAACAAGTGCGAAGACAGCAGCTTGGGGAGATCGGCTTTTTTGAGAAATTCGCTTTGCGCAAGGTGGTCGCCGCTGCCAATGGACAGCCTGCCCGTCCGGTTGAAGTCGTCACCGATGCCAGTGCGCTGTCGCATGGTCTGGCTCACGTCTTTGAACGGCAATCCGTCGTGCCACGGCACAAGATTTTGGAAGCAGCGCTAATCAAAGGCTGTGGTCAAGTGGATTTGGAACGGTTAAAGAGCGCACTCGCCGCTGACGCCAAACTGGTGCGCGTGGGTTCGGAGTTTTCGACGCGGGAAATCTTGTCCAAAGAGCTTGCCTTGATTCGCGGCGTCAATCGCGGACTTGAGGCGGCCGAACCATTCATCAGCCGTTTTGAACCGTCGTCCCGCCTCGGCTTGGACCAGAACCGGGCGTTGGCCCACATCCTCACCAACTCCGACCAGTTCACCGGCTTTCGCGGGCTGGCCGGTTCAGGCAAAAGCACGATGCTCAAGGAACTGGCCAAGACATTGCGCAAAGAGAACCGGCAATGCCTGTTCTGCGCGCCGACGGCTTCCGCTGCTGATACGCTGCGCCGGGACGGTCTGGAGACCATGACACTGCAAGGACTGCTTGGCAGCTTGCCGGTGCGGGTCGGCCTGTCGGCGCGTTCGGTGATTGTCCTGGATGAAGCCGGGGCCGTGGGTCTGGACGACATGGTCAAGCTGTTTGAAGTGGCTCACCGGAGCGGTTGCCGGGTCGTCCTTTCCGGTGACACCGGCCAGCACGCCAGCGTTGCCCGTGGCGATGCGCTCCGCATCCTTGAACAGTATTCCGGTTATCGTTTCAGCGAACTGACGACCATCCGCCGCCAGAAGCCGGAGGCATTCCGCCAGGTGGTTGAATTGGCCGCTGCAAAGCAAACTGAAAAGGCGTTCGCCAAGCTGGTTGAACTTGGAGCGGTGATTGAGGTTCTTGAGGACGGCCATCATGCCGGGAACGGCGGACTCTATCAACGGGCGGCGGATGCATATGCGTCGGCCACAAAGCAGGGCAAATCTGCGTTGCTGGTCTCGCCCACCTGGGCGGAGATCGAGGCCGTGACGGACAAGGTGAGAGAGACGTTAAAGGCGGCTGGGGCGGTCGGCGAGCAGGAGGAAACGGTGCCGGTCTTTGATTCGCTGTCATGGACGGAAGCGCAAAAGAAGAGTGCCCGCCAGTATGAACCCGGCCAGCGATTGCGCTTTGTCCGTCGAACCAAGAAATTCGACCGGGGCGAGACTGTGGAAGTCGTCGCCTCCATCGAAAATGGTGTCCGTGTCCGGCGTCCAGATGGGACGGAAGTGGATTTCATCCCGGCCACTGCCGCCGGGTCGTTCGATGTCGGTGAAGCCCGCGAATTGAAAGTGGCGGCTGGTGACTGGCTGCTCTTGCAGGCCAACCACGGCAGGGAATTTATCAACGGCGAGCGCGTCCAGGTCAAAGCAATTCAAGACCGCCGTATCACGCTTGGCGATGGGCGCATCCTGCCCGCCGGTTTCAATACGTTCACGCATGGCTACGCCGTCACCTCGCATTCGTCGCAAGGCAAGACCGTGGATGAAGTGTTGCTGGTGGCTTCCTCAAAATCCTTTCCTGCCGTCAACCGCGAACAGTTTTACGTCTCCATTTCGCGGGGGCGCGAGAGCGTCCAGGTGTTCACCGACGATTCGGAATTGCTTGCCCGGCGGGTCACGGATTCGCACGAACGCAAGGCCGCGGTCGAACTGACGGAACTTCGCCAGGAACTGGCCAAACTCGGTTTCACGCGCAAGGAACCGCTGGAAGAAGAAACCGCGCCGCCAACGATGGCCGTCCACAAGGATTTTCGCACGGTGCGTCCGATGCGGTTTGCGATGGGCGTGCGCCCCATGCGATTTACGCGCCTGCCACTGGTTCAATGGCTCGCGCAGGTCGTCGAAGATGTCCGCCATTGGGTGCTGGCACAAAACCAGTCTGAGGCAGCCAAAAAGACCGTGGAAACACCAAAGCCGGTCGAAGCTCTGAAAGAGGCCGAGAAGATTTCACCCGCGACACGAGAAACGCCACGGGTGCGTCCGTCCATCAAAACAACCATGCCGCCCCCGCGCCAGTCGCGCGGCATACGCATGTAACCCTCAACTCCAATACACATTATGCCGACATTCCCCAACGACGCCTGTTATCTGATGGCTACCACCTACGCCGCCTGCATCGAATTCCGCACGGATGAACATCATCGTCGCGCTTTCAACGCCAGCCAGTTGATTGAATTTTCCCTCGAACCGAATCCTGACGCCAATGACGACAAAAACCTGCCGCCGCAGAAGCTGTCCCTCGCTTTCTCAACCGCCGATGTTGTTGTGCTCGGCTGGCGGTTCGGCTTGATCGCCGACTACCTCCGTGACAACAGGCTTTCGGCAATCTGTATCCTGCCCAAACGCTATGCGGAATTGGACCGCAACTCGGCTTATGTTTCCGCCATTACAATTACGGCGGTGAGCAAATGATAAATGATGATTACGCCGAAGTATTTTGGTCTTCAGCGATTGGTACAAAGCCAGACGAAAGGCAGAAAGCTTGGGCTGCCAATCGCGATATGTTCGCCGGGAATCCAAGCAAAACAGCCAAGCCGATTTTAATCACAAAAACTTCCCCAACCGTCCGGCGACTTCGCCACGAAAACCGAACACCGTGATAACGTCCCATCCAAAAAGATTTTGCCGGCACACTGACATTAAAGTGAGTGGAGGCGGTAGAAGCGGCTCTGGAAATTCGTCCACTGCGGGTCGCTGAAATAGTCGGAACCAGTCGCAAGGGTATTAGTTTGCACCGGTTGCCATTTTGGGTTGAAAAGGTCTGTGCAGGCTTCAATCACGACCGTCTGGCCGGTAGCCCAATTAATGTTGAAGCCGAATTGATTTGTATGCACTCCGAAAGCGGCGGTTTGCATCTGCGGTAGCCATAATACAGTTGGAACATCAGTAAGTAAGGCGAAGACGGTCCAATCCGTGGTGCCCGGCAAATAATAGACCGTCAGATTATCATCAATGAACGAACCTGTGCCGAACGAAGTCGGGTCAATGCTGGGGGCGTTGCCATTGAAGTATATGCTTGTCAGGTTGGGGCAACCAGCAAACGCATAGTCCGCAACGTTACTAACGCTGTTGGGAATCGTAATGTTAGTGAGATTGCCGCAACCGGAAATCGCCCAACTTCCGATGCTTACAACACTATTGGGAATCGTGATATTGGTCAGGCTAAGGCAGAAATGGAAAGCGTTGTTCCCAATGGAGGTTACGCTGCTGGGGATTTCAACTGTGGTCAGGCTGCTACACCCATAGAATGCGTCGTTCCCGACCTCGGTGATACTGTTGGGTATCCCGATGCCGATCAGTCCGGTGCAATTCTCGAACGCGCCATCTCCGAGATTGGTAACGCTATCGGGAATCGTAATATTCTTCAGGCTAATACACCAATCAAATGCCTCTTCGCCGATGCTAGTGACACCGACGGGAATTGTGAGATTGGTGAGGCTCAGGCATGAACTGAACGCGCCATCTCCAATAGTAACGACACTACTTGGGATCGTCACGCTGGCGAGGCTATAGCAACCACCGAAAGCGTTGGCCCCGATGTTGATTACGCGGTTGGGAATTGTAATGTTGGTCAAACTGGTGCAGAAGCTAAATGCGACGTTTCCGATATTGGTCACATTGTCGGGAATTATCACGTCCGCAAGGTCATAGCAGTCAAAGAACGCCAAAGGTCCGATGCTTGTGACGGTGGTTGGAATGGTGACCTTGACCAAGCTTTGGCAGCCGTTGAACGTATTATCCTCGATTGTGGTTACGCCTTCGGGGATGCTGACGTTGGTCAGACTCGTGCAGCCGGGAAAAATCCAGTCCCCGATGTTGGTTACGCCTTCCTGAATTGTGACATCGGTCACACTGCTGCAACCGGCGAAAGTAAAGTCTGCTATACTGGTGACGGGCAGGCCATCAATTGTGCGTGGCACTGTCACCACCACGTTGGAACCGGTATAGCCCGTGATGGTGACCACACCATTGGTAGTGGTAAATGTGAACTGTGCTTGTGCGACAGCGGGTAACGCCAAGAATAACAGGAGCGGTAGTAGTTTCATTTTGCCAATTTACGCCCAAAAAGTGCCAGAAGTTGCCTCAAGAAGCCAGCCGATGGGCATTTGGCCCCTACATGGAACTCAATGTTTTGATCGGTCTCACAATGATAAACCCAGACGCAACCACGTCCGTAGTTGCTCGGGTCGCTCACAGTTTCACCGGATTCGATCCATCCTCCGCGCCGGACACCATACCACTCTTCAAATTGGTTTGCGGAAAATAACGTTCCTGTGACTGTAAAGAGTTTGAATCCCTCTTTCGTATTTCGATAAAAACCGAAAGAATTGCAGCGCATTTTGCGACTGGAGATGTTGGTTAGCGACGTGGAATAATAGGCGGAATTTTTCGGGTGGGTCGGACTTCTGCCGTGCTGAATTTTAACGGAGGTGCCCCCCCGCTCCAAATCATTGCTCGTAAACTTTGGCAAGGGCAGTGTTTCACTCTTGATCGAACACACACCGACCGGCAGAGGCGCAAAAAGATTTTCCGCGTCCACAATTTCACCGGTATCGGGATAAGCAACCACCCATGAGCGAACGTCCTCTATTCGATACGTCCGGAGATTCGCTGCATCCAAGGTGTCCAGTTCGAGCGCCAAAACTTGGTCCCAACCGCGTGGTTGCGCAAGCGGTATGCCCACAAAAATACGATAGTCATTTCGTTGGGCGAAAAAACGTCGGAATTTCTGCTGACGCTCCGCCGTCGTATTGTTATCCATATCCAAACAATAAGTAAAATGGCTGTCCCGGTCGATGTTTTATCGCCGCAACTCATGCTTTAAGAACGCTAATCTTGGTCAAATTTAATATGCCACGCGGCATCGCGCAATAACCCTTTTTAAGGCCAACAAGCTCCATTAGGAGAATAGGCCAAACGGTCGCCAAATCAGCCGCCTTGACTGACCGCTTGATGCCGGGCCGCCAGAAAGTTGGTGATAAAAATGAAAAGCAGTAGGCCGTTAAGAATGAGGCCAACCAGTGCCGGGGTGAGGATTCCTTTCCTGCCGTGTTTGCGAATGCCACACAGCGCCGCGACACCCAAACAAATTCCCGCCACCATCAACGCCAGCGCGACCAACTCCAAAACCATTCGTGATGCGAATTGATGTCCGGCTGCAAACAGAACGAAAATGACAATTGGGCCAAGCCAGCTTGCCCGCGCCGCCTGATGCGCAAATGCTCTGGTTGGCGGCTTGCCAGTCGGGGCAACGGGCGGTGGTGCTTCGGTGCTCACGTTTCTTTCTCCGGCGGTTCGGAATAAATATCGGAGATTAGTTGCTTCATCTTTCTAGGTTCCCGCGAACCTCTTCGAAGAAGCGCGGGATAATTCTTTACAACGATGGTTTGTGAATGCGGCGTCCCATTCGCCTTCATTAGAAACCTGTATTCTATTATACTTAGCATTACATTCAACTAACGTTTGGTGACGTTCCATTTTTCATTCGCCGAATGCCGAGACAGAATTGTGCCATAAGGCAAATCGATCAACGCTGTTAATGACGGGTCGCGGTTTAGCACCTCATGGACAGCCCATACTTTTGCGGACTGCCAATCTTCTGAAGAAGCACCGCACAAGAATTGCCAACCGCTGTCAGCTTTGTCCTCCGGCGATGACCGTTCGGCATATAGAATAGGCGCGCCGTTGGCCACTTCCAAACACACTATTGCGGCGCACCTCATGACATTTTCTTCACTCATTTTATTGGTTAGGTAACGTATCACTTTTGGCTCGATTTTCCTTTCGAGACATAACCCGTGCATCGTTGCGCTAGTCATTGTCTTGAGAGCTTCGATCTGGGTCTAATTTAATATGCCACGGAGCATCCGGTGATTTTCGAGTTGCACAATAACCTTTCTTCAGATCAGCAAGTTCCATTAGGCTCGGGTCCGTGGCCAAAACAGTCCCCAAACCAACCAGCATCATTTTTTCCATCGAAAAATCATTGTTCCCACAGTGAAATTGCCACAAGCTTTTCCCATCGTCGTCTTCGTGGCTAACGTATAAGATCGGCAGCTTGTCCTGCATCACATAAGTGGACGTGACAACGGCGGTGTTTGAAGGAATTTCAAATTGCTTCATACATTAATTGTCCCACTTATCACGATTATTCTTCTTGCCCAAGATTTGCAAGTTGTCAGTCGCTCTTGTGCCGCCTTTGTTGACGGGAACTATATGGTCAATTTCGGCAGCATTTGGCGGCGGCGTAACACCTTGCTGAGACTTTGGTGAGTCCACAAGTTCCTCGCCCGTTACGTCGTCTCGTAATGTGCCTCCATTTTGTGACCTATTTTCGGCCTTCATTTCTCGGACCTGTCTTGGCGTAGGCTTTGTGCTAGCAGTAACATTCTTTGGCGCTTTAACGCCACTATAGTCGGCCCTTCCCTTAAATGGCGTGCATGCATTATGAACCACAAGGGCAAGCGGGGAAACACAATATGAGTGCGAGTGGGTAACTTCTAAATTATAGACAGTGATTTTTGCTTGCCGACATGTAATAGTGCTAAGAACTTGTTCTTCATCGCTCAAAGTCAGCAACTCGTCACCAATTTTAAGACTGTCGGCCCCCGTCCAACCTCTAGATTTCACCCAAAACGGATGTTCTGGTGTGCATTCAACATCTGCCGCCCCTATTTTAAGAATGATTGTGGCATCAGTCAAACGGTTGAATACTCGCACCACTGACTGCAAGGAGAATTCTCCGGATTCCTCGTCAAATGACCATACCTGGTCTCCCGGTTCAATGTTTTCAATCGGTTTGAGACTGTCTTTTGTCGAAATAAGGGTGCCCCCGACAAAGCACATTTCACCTACCGCACCAGAAAGCTCTCCGATCGCTTCTTCTTCACCACCTGCGGTTAAGCTGGTTATTAATGTGCCGGTTCCTTTCCCAATGGCTGCTCCTACTGGCACAATTGCTGCGGCCCGACCCGCTTCTTGCAGTGTACCGAGCGCGATCTGTCCAGCCGTGGCGTGCCCCGAACCAGAAAGAGCGCCTGCCGTGCTGCCGAAGCGCAGGGGTTCGGATAATCCGCCAACCAATGTGTTGAGTGAGCCAACCGTGCCATTCCAGATCCAATGGCTTGGCCCCGCGCTGACGTAAGTTGCTCCTCGGTTAATCATCGAACTCCAAGCGTTCGCCCAATCGCTGGGTGCCCGGCCATCCGGGTCGGTATATCGCAAGGGATTATTGACGCAATAAGAATATCTGTTGTAACTCTGTGGATTGCTAAGATCGGCAATTCTGCTATCCGGTTGGGCAAAGCGGCCCAATTCCGGGTCGTAATACCGCGCTCCATAGTAGTATAGACCAGTCTCCGCATCCAAAATCTGCCCCGTAAACCGGCGCGAAACCTGAAAACTCGCCTGCAAGGTGCCCGCCATCGTCCGGCCAAACGGATAATAGACGTTGACTTCCTGTTGGGAAACGGGTGTGGCACCACTGCTCAACGCGCACGACGAATTGATGTTGTCCTCGCTATAATAGTAGGCGACGTGGTTAGTGTCCGTGCTGCCGCCATTATAAAGCGCGGAGTTGGTTTCAAACGTGCAAACCTGCTGGCCGTTAGCAAAAATGTGAAACAAGGCTTTGCCGCCCTTTTCCTCGTAATAATTACCAATCCAGACTTGCAAGTTGGTCGGGCTTTGGTTGTTCCATTTCCAGAGTCGCGCCCCGGTGGCATCGTAACCATACGTCACCAGCATTAAATTCGTGCCCACCGACTCAAACCGCACCAGCCGATTTTCGGCATTGTAGGTTAATGATTGCGGTGTGACGGTGTCCCCCTTGCGCACGATCATGTTCCCGCACAAATCGTAGAGATACTTTGCACTTCCCACCGTCTTGACCGCTTCAGGCCGTCGAACGCCATACCCGTAGCCCTGTGAACTGCCGCTTTCAATGTTGTTGGTAATGTTGCCGACGGGGTCATAGGCGTAGCTGCCGTTCAGGCTTGAGAACGTTTTGATGCGGTGCAAATTGTCATACGTGACGCTGACGTTTGTTTCGCCCGTGCCATTGAGCGTGAGAATATCCTCGCCAGGCGAATACGTAAACGTCCGGGTAAACATCGAGCCAGCGGTAACGCTTTTCAGCCGTTTGGAGACGGGATAAAAGGCTCGGGTGGTGGACAAGCCGTTGCCGTACACAAAATTAGTGACGTGGTCGAATTCGTCATAGGCACCGCCGCTGACGGTGTAATAGTTTTGGGAACCGCCGTAGAGTGAAACCTGTTTGATGGTGCCGCCATTGAAATACAGGTTGGTGATGGTCGGCCCGGAATTCGGATAGGCGGTGGACGTGACCTTGTCCCCGTCGTTGTACGTGAAGCTGGTGGTATAATCGCGGCTGCTTATGTTCAAATGGCGGGTGCTTTTAAGCGTGCGCGCCAACGAATCGTAGCCATTTTTATCAAAACCCTGGCTGTCCACGGTCTTGTAAAGGAATCCCTTCGGAACGCTGTAATTGCCGTCGTCACTGCTGTCATAGACGTAGGTATTGGTATAGGCGAGAGCCAATGTGCTGTTGGTGGGATTGAAGCTGAACACAGTTTGCACCTGCACCCGTCCCAAGGGGTCCTGATAACCGGACGCATTGACATAGGAATTGGAAACCACGTCGCCCCGAGCATCGGTTTGAACACGCAACCGTCCGGCATAATCGCGCACGTAGGTCCATTGGCCAAGGTAGGGGTCAGCCGAGGCGACAACATCGCCTGCGTCATTGAATGCCCAATAGTTGGTTTCGGCGATGGCGTTGATGATGCTGGTTAGATTGTTGGCAAGGTCATATTTTAGGGTGGTGGAATATGTGCTGGTGCCATCCACTTCCTGAATCTGGTTGGTGCGGCCAAAGGCATCCAGTTGATAACGGCGAGTCTTGCCGTCTTCGTCGGTAAAGACAATCCACCACGGGTCGGTGCCATTGACATAAGTCCAAGTCTTGGCCCCAAGCGGTGAGGAGCCCGTGTCGCCACCCGAAACAGTCGTGCCGCTAATCGCACCGCTGCCATTGACCGTAATGGTAACGGCGCGGTTGGTGGCCACTCGGCCATAGGCATCATACCCCGTCCACATGGCCATTTGAGTGTTTTGGGGTTTACTAAAGCCAGCGCCGTTGACGAATACCGGCCAAGTGGTGAGGAACGCTTTTCCCCGGCCATCGTAGGCCGTCGAGATCACCCGGAAATTCCCATTCTCACCTTGAATGCGCGTTTGGAGCGTGCGGCCAAAGCCGTCAATATAGGTTCGATTGGTAAATCCCCCGACACCGTCGTTGACGATCACATCGGTATAGTTGACAGCCTGGCCAGAGGAAAAAGGCAACAGAGTGGGGTAGGCATACTTCTTATTCCAAACAAGGGTGGTACTCCCCGCCGGAATTCTATCCGTTTCGGTGGGACGACAAAACGCGTCAAAGGTGTTTGTGGTGGTGACGCCTGCCGGGTCGAGAGAACTGGCGACATTGCCCGAGCGGGGGTCATAGACCGTGGTGGTGTTAAAATCCGCGGTGCCGCCGTCGGAACCGGGATTTGCGCGGAGCCGGGTCGTGGCCGGAAAGGTGTTGTCCGTTGACTCGTAGGTGATTTCAGTCACCACTCCGACTGCATTGGTTTTTAGGCTGGTGAGACCGTAGGAATTGTAGCCATAGCCATTGGTTGCATAGTAGCCGGAAGCAATGCGGGTGAGCTCGGCAAGGGTGGTGCCGCTGTAGCTATTGTAAACGTATCTGGTTTCCTGAATGACGTTGTTGTTAACGTCGGTCAGGTTGTTGGTGCCCGGATGGTCCAGAATATAACTGTTATTGCTGATGGGTGTGTAAATCGTGTGATTTTGCCGGGTATCGGTGGTGTCGGCGTCGGTAAAGGCAAAGCCGTTGGCGTTGAAACCATTCACCTTGCCATATTCGGTTTTGTTGGTGAGGTTGCCCGTCGTTAAATCGTATGCAAACTGGATCGCAGCCACATTGGATGCTCCACCGCTCGTATAATCGCAATCGAATGTCAGGGCGGTAAACGGGAAATAACGGCCATTCCCCAAACTATTTTGATCCACCTTATTGACTTGGAGATGGTAAAGAATGCCGTCATTGCCATAGTCCTCCACCCGGTAGGACATGCCCATCTTGGCAAAATTGCCCAGGCCGGTGGTCGAATTGGTGTCCTGATATTCGCCCAAGGCCGTGTAGTTACGTCCGCCGCCCGTGTGGAAATAATTCACCGTGCTCCGCAACGTCGGGTCGGTTTCGGTGACAACCCCGAAACCATGAAATTCGCGGCGCGGCCCGTCGTAATATCCGGCAGCATAATTGTAGGTCGTAACCTGGGCGGGATTGACGCCGTCCGACTCAGCCACCGCCGAAACCACCTGGCGGGGGAAAGGCATGTGACTGACTGAATTGGCACTGGTAGGGTCAACCCGGTTGTCGTAGGCACTGGACGAATTGTAGGTGACGGCTAGATTGCCGCCGATGCCATTGTTAACATTAGTCAGCAAGTCCGGGTACGGCCCGTTATTCAACTGAACCAGAAAATAATTCGCGGAAGGAGACGAGCTATAGTAAACAGCCATTACCCGGTCGAGCAATCCGTCTCCATTTATGTCCATCATGGTGGTGATGGCACTGCCATTATAGCTTCCCTCCGGGCTCCACCACGGCAGAGCGCCACTGCTCATTTGATACTGGCCTTGATTCTCAATGTTGGTCAGGACAATGGGCGTGGTATTAAAACCATGCCCATTATTCAGATAAACAAACCATCGACTTTGAGCATACCCATAACTGCTTTGGTCGAGTACAACGCGGTCGGGCAGGCCATCGCCATTGAGGTCATACAACCCGCAGAAAGGTAAATCCACCATGGCATCCGAATAGAAAATGGCCCCGTTGTAGTTGACTTGGCCGTTGTTGGTTTGCGCCACTACACCGAGCCACTTGTCATACGCGCCGGGCAGGCCCATGTAGGTGTTGGTGGATTCAAATGAATAACCATCGTTATATTCAACGGCGTAGTATGACGTTGGGTGCGGCATGTATTGGGCATTGTAACCGTTGGTTGGATTAAAGGGCCACATGATATGGTCGGGCAAACCATCGCCGTTGAGGTCCAGAAAATGGGAATTGGCCGTCTCAAAAGCTGCCTCTTGCGATATGGTCCCTGCGTCGAGTCCCTGACAGTTCTGGCTCCGGTAGGGATAGGTCCGGATTTGGGTAAAACCGCTTCCGGTATTGTACTGCACGTACAGATTCGTCATGGAATTTGTCATTCCGGCGAAACCACTTTGGACACGATCTGGCAACAGATCGCCATTAAGGTCAAACAGTCCGACGCCAAGTTGGACGCTGAAACCGCCGAAAGTGACAGTCCCACCACCTTCAACGCTTTCGTATGCCGAATAGACACCGTTGGCATCGTAGCCACCCATGAAATTGGTTATGGCCCAACGGGTGGGTGAGGAAAATCCGCTACCGGTATTGAAGGCGATGGTAAAGTTGGTATAGAGCGTGTAATTGGGATTGATGCTTTGATCGAAGGGCTTCCAATAATCCAATACGCGGTCCGGCAGACCGTCGCCGTTAATGTCCCGAATGCGCCCGTTGGCGGTGTTCAATTCGGCATAGCCGCTTTGGTCTGGAAAGGGATTGCTGTCCGAAGGGTTTCCGACTCCGGTAGAAATGGGGCCAAAACCGTATTGGCTTCCGAATGAACCACCGGTGCCTTGCAATCCAAGATTTTTCTGTACCAAATATTTATTCGGCGAAACGTTCGTGTCGCAGAGAACGCGGTCAGGTAATCCATCGCCGTCAATATCTACTAGGTCCGCAAGCGCATAGTTGAATCCAGCGGATTGAGAAACCTCAGTCACTTCAGGATAGGCCAAACCATCTGGCCCAGTTAAAACCATATTGGACCAGACCATCGTTGATCCAAACGACATCCCGTTGGGATTGGCTTGATACGCAAAAGAGTTGGTCAGGTACGGACTGGGTGTGGTGCCACTGTAACCGTAAACCACGACATTGGTCAGGAGGGAACGGCCCGTCGCCGGGGAAGCGCCATACATGAGCCGATAGCTCCAGACATTCTGGCTGTTCGCCTGGCAAACGATATTGGTCAAACGCCGGTCAAGCTCGGTTCGGAATCCAGAGCGAAACGAAGTGCGCCAATCATTGGTCCGAATCTCCGTTTGGAAGGTGATTGAGTTGGGGGGCGCAAAATTGGATGAATAGCCATTGTTGTTGGTGTGGCCATTGTAATTCATCTGCGTTGGATAAAGCATCTGCTCAGTCAAGCCGGTGAAAGGGCTGGTATTGTTGGCGTAGGCGACGGTCGTCCAGTCGCCCGTCGCGGTCACGATTTGGTCCAAAGCCCAATGAAAGGTGCTGGTTGCACCAGCAGTCCAACCTGTTTTGCTTAAGCGGGAACTGCTGGTTTCCCCGAAATAATAGGCGGTCCCGCTTTTATCATAGACCGTCCATTTGTTATTGGTTGTATCAAAGAAGCAGCGCAGAAAATCCGTGTCCGTCTCGGCTCGGTATTCCACCGTGCCGTTGGTGGCGACGGAAAATAATTTGTAGGACTTGCCAAACAAATCGAGCATGAATCCTTTGGTGTCGTCGTATGCGTTCAATGGGGACGCAGGATTGCCGCTCGAATAGAGCATGGGAAAACCGTCGCGCACATTGCGGTCAATAGAGCCAATTGACAAATCCCAGCCCATGCCACACCAACCATTATCCCCGGATGAGGAATAGGCGAGAATGAGGTTCGGTTCCGAGCCATTCCGAGCGGGCGGGCAATTGATGGGCACCGTGTAGCCGAAACTGCCGGTGAACAAATCCACCTTCTGTTGGGCCTGTTTGCCCACTAAATCCGTGGCTTGGGCCTGCTGATCGGAGGCCGAAACCGGACCGCTGTTCTGACCGGCCATCGCCACGAGCGTTCCAATGCCGGTGATGGCCAGTGCAATCCATTTGTTCTTCAAGTTCATAAAATTAAAAGTGTTGGCGTTCTGATTGCTATTGGACGGGGTTCTTGGTATAGGTGGGCAGGATGGGTGGGGCTTCAGCCGTGATGGAACTGAGGCCAAAGGCGTTGGCATTGGCGGATTCGTACGCATCGGGTAATCCGTCATTGTCCGAATCGAGCATCCACTGCGTATAAGACAAAAATGGATTCAGCCCGGCCAGTATTTTGTCGCCGTCGGATATGCCATCGCCGGAAGTATCGGCGTTGTAAGGATTGGTCTTGGAAACCAGTCGTTCATATGCGTCTGTAAGTCCATCAAAATCAGAGTCTTGCGGCGTTCCAAGTATCAAGAAACAGGTGGTATTCGGCAGATTTGTAATGACGTATGTATTGCCATGATACCCTTGGCCCATCCACGCCCAAGCCCTATTGGTATTGGTGGAGAAATCCAAAATCGAATTGACGAAGGTATCATAAGGAACGCCATCGAATCCCCCTTGGATGGTGAATTGGAGCTTAATGTTGTTGGTGCCGGTCCCAAATACTGATGTCACCACATTGGTTATCCAAACATTGGTGCTGGTGATGGCCGCTACCGTGCCAATCTGCTGCAAGTTGCCTGCCCCGGTGATTACATCGTAATTGCTGTAGGTGGTGGAGGGTGACGAAGGGGCCGAGACAATCCACATGGCGACGTTCAAAGGATTGATCTCGTAAAACGTGGAATTCCAGTCGTAAATAGTCTGCACATCGTCGGCAATCAACGGATAACTGTAGCTGGCGACAGAATTGAATGAGCCTTGGGCGCTGGACAAACCGTTGGGGTCGCTGCCAAAATAGACGCCCGTGGCGAGAACCGGGGCACTTGGCCAGAGATTCAACCCGCCACTGTCATTGGTGGCCAGTTGGCCATCGAGAAAAATGGAAACATTTGTGCTGGAATAGGTTAGGGCGATAAAGTGAAAAAAATTCGTCGTCCAGGCAATCGGTGTTGAAAGGGAATAACTGCTCCCGGCTCCGTCTTGGGACATGAACCAAAGGTTTTCGCCAGTCGGGTCAACCGACAATCCCCAATAACCTATGGAGGCGTCATTGGTCCATTCGCCAACGTCAATCAGTTGAGTCCACTGGCCTGGCCCGGTTCCACCCGAATTAGTGCTCGACCAAGCCGCCGGTGCATACCAGAACGTCAAGCTGCCTGAGCCATTGACGATGAGATTGGTCGCGCCCGTATCCGGTTGATAAATGTTGTAGTTCAACCAGGCTGGCAAGTTGGTATTGACCACCAAGGCCGCGCCGTCGCCCAGGTTGGAAAATGAAATGTTGGTGAACGAAATCGGCGCGTTGCTAGAATCGTCCGTCCAACCGACGGAGTCTTGGAACGACCATGAATCCAACGGCACGTTGGTCGGGCCATAATAGCCGCCGCCCGGCAAGACGGGAGCCGAAGCGTGAGCCGTTCCGGTCAATATGCCCGCCAATGCGCTCAACAAGCAGCAGGCGGTGACGAGCGGGCAACCCAAAGAGACAGTCGGTCTCCGAAATAAACCATTCCATTCGCTATTTATTTTCATAAGTTTGCCTGTGATTCACTTCATTTAATTGTTAGCCGAGTTTTGCATTTTCCCAATCGCGGTCAAGCACAAATCCGCGAAACAATGTCAGGTAAAGCCTACACAATTGCCCGTGCGCTGTTGCTACCGTGACAACATCAATAAGCAGCCTTCTCAATTGAACGTGGTTGGTCCGCAGGTGCGCAAATTGCGCCAGCGCAAGGGCTGGACGCAAGGAGAGCTGGCGGCCCGCCTCCAATTGGCTCAATGGGACACCAGCCGAGAGTCGGTAACCAGCCTTGAAAACGCGCAAAGGCGCGTGCCTGACCTCGAATTGTATGTCCTCGCACGCGTTCTCGGCGTGAGAACCGATAGTTTGTTTCCACGGGGTATCGGGGCAAAACTCAAAGGGCTTTACCCACAATACCGGGTCAAGCTTTCGCGTGGCCAGATTCCGCGTTCTTCGTGAGCGCAAATCATTGCCGAAGTGCTGGCCCATTGCAGACGGAAATATTTTACCTTTGCGCTTCATGCCATTTCGGTTGCCTCAACCGCTGACAGGACGCGAGAGATAAAATCTTCCGCGCCAAAGGGTTTTTGAATCGCGTCATCCGCCCCGAGCAAAAGAGCCCGTTCGCAGTATTCATTTCGGTCAGAAAGGAAAATGACCGGCGTGCGATAAGAAATGTGTCTTTGCCGTAAATCCTCGAAGATTTCAAAGCCGCTAATTTCCCGTAGTCCTGCCTCTAATATGATGAGATCGAATTTTCGTTCCTGCGCGATTTCCAATCCCTTTTGGCCTTTGGCAGCGACTCGCACATCGAACCCGATTTGTGTCAGCCAAGAGACGATCATCATTGCCGTTGGCGTCTCGTTCTCAACAACAAGAACTTTTTTCTTTTTCTTCATAAACCGATTAATTCCCATTCGAGGCCCGGAAACTTTTTCCCGCACACTGATTTTTAACTTTTTTACACGGTCTCCTGCGAACGTGCAAGATAAAAATAAAGGGCTATGCACTGTGTTGATTTCGCCCGCTTCCTGCTTGCCTGAAAAGGCGTGGCGAAACCCTTGCGACATCAAAAAATCATCGGCGAAGCCATTCGCCGTTACCGAAAACTTGCCAAATTGAGCCAGGAAGAATTGGCCGAAAGAGCCGAATTGCATCCGGTTTACGTGGGTGAACTGGAACGGGGTGAAGAAACGGCCAGTGTTTTCGCCCTGATGCGGATTGCCAAAGCCTTGGACATTCGCGTCCGGGATTTGGTTGACGAGCTTTGAAACCGCCGGGCAAACCTTGAAACGACGGGATACGATTTCGCTTGCCGGGGATTTTTCCGCTCCTCGTTTTGCCGCAGTTGCCCGCTGATTCATTCTGATTGTTTCTACATTTTCCGTGGCGCAGATGCAAGTGGAAAAACTCAAATCTACACGGAGCGTGTGTGGTCACTTTCCACGGTTTCTGATTCCTTGATGATGAGTGCTCAAGAAAAATCAGCGTGACATAATCGGCCAGGCGGTCATGAAGCATCGGAAAAAGGCCGGGTTCAGTCAGGAGACCCTTGCGGAAAAAGCCGATATTCATCCGAATTATGTGGGCCGGATTGAGCGCGGCGAATGTTCCGCGACACTGGCAATTCTGTTAAGAATCGCCAAAGCTCTCAATGTGCGTCCGCATAAATTTTTTTTGAAACTCTGAGCGGTCCACCTACAGGCTTGGAGTCATCATCGAAGGAATGCAGGTAATCATTTTGCCCGCCGACGGATTTGTTTCCGTTGCGCTTCGGTCTGGCGTTGGGTGCGGGAAGCCGGAGGCGAAGTGGCGGAACGGCCTGAGTGAAGCGCGCGGCCGGAGCGACGCTGCCAATGCCAGACGGAAGCGGACGCCCCCTGCGTTGAATTCCCTTCCGTCCGCGACGAGCGTTGGTCGCGGACTCACCCCGGAAGCCTTTGCTTTTAGGGTGATGATTTCCTTTTAGTCGCTCTCTGTCGCCGCGACTGGCGACACATGATTGACGTTGCTGGCTCCAAACGTCACCTTGTTCGCCATCGCCTGCGAGTGTTCGGCCTGCAAGTGGGAATAAACCTTTAGGAGCAACTTCCCGTTGTCCTTGTGTCCAACCCACTTTGCCAAGGTGAACACGTCAACACCGGCTTGCAGGCATTTCGTAACGAAATAGTGCCGCAGATCGTGATGTGTAATCCGTTTGCATTCGGCCAACTTGCAAGCACGGTCGAGGCTTTTTTGGCACTCGGAAACCTGGCAAATGCGGTCGGCGGGCTTCGGATTTTCCTTCTGCTGCATCCGTTCAAGCAATTGTTTCAACGCGGGATTCAGCGGAATTATCCGGGTGATGTCCTGGTCGAATCGGTTCCGAATCTTGACGGAATGAATCTGGAGAGTGTTGTCATTCCAATCCACGTCAGACCATTTCCCCTGTTTCGCCTCGGCGATTCTTGAGCCGGTGAAGGCCAAAAAACGGATGAGGTTGGCGCAATCCTTGGATTGGCCCGCGCCGGATGTTTCCACCAGGTTGATGATACGGTCGAATTGCTCGGGGCTGGGCAACCGGATCGGCTTTTCGAGGATGTCCATGCGCCCGATCTTGTAAGCCAGATTATCGTCGTGGGGGAGTCCCGCGAGTTCGAGAACGCGGCGGAACGTGTTGACCGTGTTGTTGAACACCGTGGGGGAATAGTCGTCCGAATAGCGGGCCTGCCACGCGTCGCAATGTTCTTTGGTGAAGTCGCGAGCGTTCATCTCGTCCAGTTTGGCGAACCCTTCGGCCCGCGCCTCCTCGCTCAATTCCTTCCAAGTCTTGCCCGGATGAAACAGACATTCGACCAGCGTGCGCCTTAAGCATTCGAGGCAACGGAGCCGATAATCCACGCTCAAGGGTGCGAGCTTGACCAGCCTGTTTTTCCGGGACGTGTAACCGTTCCGGGTTTCTGCTTCGTATTTGAAGCGTCCGTCCGCAAACGTGCCGATGTGTGCTTTGGGTTTTCGCAGTTCATTGAGCTTGTCTGGCAGGCGGACCTTGGCAGTGGTAAAGACGTCCGTTTCAAGTGACGCACGAACAGGCTTGCCATTAACCTTGCAGCGTGCGTAATATGTCCCTGCAACGACGTATTGCAGGAGGTTCGGAACCTTCGGAAACGATCTCCATTTGCCGTCT
>Ga0182030_10009869_pt1 | contig 19483 bp, 16 predicted proteins | sample 812S3MmetaG_FD_121299 | JGI IMG/M metagenome (GOLD analysis project Ga0182030, IMG submission 121299) | Permafrost microbial communities from Stordalen Mire, Sweden - 812S3M metaG (Illumina Assembly) | ecosystem: Environmental > Terrestrial > Soil > Wetlands > Permafrost | place: Sweden... | reverse complement strand
GTATCGCGTGCAGGGCCGCAAACTGGTTCGCACGCAGGCTCTCGCCATGGCCCGCACGGAACGCCGCCGCGCCCTCACGGAGTCGATCGCCCGTTTTCTGGAGTCGGCGCTGGCCCGGCCGAAATTGGGCGCCTAGAAACCGGCTCGACGCACACATTCAAGGCACCGCGATCTCTGTGAACTCCGATGCCTCCGTGATCTCCGGGGTTGACTTTGATTGTTCTTACTCCGTGTCTCTGTGCCTCCGTGGTGAACCATCGTCCCTACCGCGTCATCTCTTTCCCGTTCCGCTTCACATCCTCCAACTGCAAGTCCTTCACGTTTTCGATCACGTCGTCCTGCGTGACCTTGCCGAACGAGCAGTGCGCAATCCGTACGCCGCTCACCGGCGCGTTCTCATATCCGCGCAGATACACCGCCCGCTTACTGGTCTGCGATGTGACATTCTCCACCACCACGTTGCTCACCAACGGCTTGAATCCGCCGCCGCGGCCCTCCCGGTTGTCGTACTCGGGATAGAAAAAGTCCACCTCCACCACGGCTTCGGCCACCTGTCCCACCGTGGTATTGGTGAAGTACACGTTTTCGTACGATCCGCCGCGGAATGTATTGGTCTTCAGACGCAGCGCACGCTGCAGATTGGGACTGTCCATGCGGCAATTGTCGATAAACACATTGTGGATGCCGCCCGACCCCTCGCTGCCCAGCGCCACTCCGCCGTGGCCGTCTTTCATGGTGCAGTCGCGAATGATAATGTTCTCGCAGGCCACGCCCACGCGTCGCCCGTCGCGATTGCGCCCGCTTTTTATGGCGATGCAGTCGTCTCCCGTCTCGAAGACGCACCCTTCAATCAGGACATCGGTGCAGCATTCCGGATCGCAGCCGTCGTTATTCGGTCCGTAACTCGCGATTTTTACCCCGCGCACCGTGACGTTGCGGCACAGCACCGGGTTCAGTTCCCACATGGGAGAATTGCGAATGCTCACGCCCTCAATCAGCACATTCGTGCAGCGGTACGGCTGAAAGAACGCCGGGCGCAGATAGTGGCCCTCGCCGAAGATACGCTGGCTCACGGGAACGTCCTTGTTGCCCATTTCCACCAACGCGTCGGCGTCGGCCTTTTGGGTGGGCGCGCCCGGCTGGGCGCCATCCCTGGTGTTCCCCTTCTGCGGCCACCAGTGCTCCCGGTCCGCTTGGCCGTCCAGCATGCCTGTGCCCGTCACCGCCACGTTGGTCTGATCCAGAGCGTAGATCAGCGGCGAGTAGTTCATGCACTCGGTACTTTCGAACCGCGTCAGCACCACCGGCAGATACGCTTTGGTATCGCGGCTGAATTTCAGAGTGGAGCCTTCGTCCAGGTGCAGGTTGGTGTTGCTCTTCAGGTGGACCGGCCCGGTGAGGAACTCGCCGCGCGGCGCCACCACGCGCCCACCGCCCGACTGGGAGCAGGCCGCGATCGCCTTGGCGATGGCGTCGGTGGCGTCCTTTTCCCCGCCCGCCACGGCGCCGTACCTGGTGATGTCGAAAACGCGGCCGGGAAACTGCGGTGCCCGAATGCGTGCCAGGATCGCTTGCATTTGCTTCTCCCGGCCGGGTACCTGGTAGCCGGCCAAACGCCGCCCGGTAACAGTCGCGATGGCGGCAGCGCCGCCCACAAAAATTCTTCTGGTGATCACGTTGGTACTCCCAGCATCGGCGGCTGGCTTCCGGGTGTCAACCCATTCCTGCTAAACCGTCAATTGAGCCCCGCTAAACGCAGGCGGAAGCGGCGAAACGTCTTTTCTCACTTGAGTTTTGCTAAACCCTCCCTTTAGTAATTCACCCTTGACCGGGGCGTGCGCAGCCACCTATAGTGGCAGCGGAGTGGAAAGTCCGCAAGTACGTCCAAGAATGAGGACCAATCTGTGACCGGAACGTTTCTGGAGAAGTATTCCCTGGGGGTGGGCGACCGCTTTGCGCATCAGGCCAAGCCGCAGTTAGCCGCCTGCGTACTGGCCGCCCGCCAGGGCGCTACCATCATCCCCGTCTGGAACAAGTCGAATCGGGAGCACAAAATCGTGGGCTCCGATCCTTCGGGCACCCGCGCCGCCGCCGACCGCGCCGTCCGCGACCTGGATTGGAAGTGCTCCTATTACCTGGACGCCGACCACATCAACCTGGGTACCGTCGACCGCTTCCTGGCCCCCTGCGACTTCTTCACGCTGGATGTCGCCGACACCATCGGCGCCGCCCCAGCGCCCGGCGTGGTGGACGATTTTCTGCGGCGCCATCCCGAATTGACAGGCCATATCGAGATTCCGGGCATCGCGGAACCGCTCGAAGTGAAGCCGGCGGAGGCGCAGGCCGCGGCCCACAAATACCTGGCGGCCGTGACCGCCGCAGCCGGCATCTATTGCCACATCGCCCGGCACAAGGATCCCGCCCTGTTCGTCACCGAAGTCTCCATGGATGAGACCGATTCCCCGCAGACGCCACCCGAATTGCTGCTCATTCTGGCGGCCATCGCGGATGCCGGCATACCCATCCAGACCATCGCGCCCAAATTCACCGGGCGATTCAATAAGGGTGTCGACTATGTGGGCAATGTCGATCGGTTCGAAACAGAGTTCCTCGCCGATATCGCCGTGATCGCCTACGCCGTGCGGCGGTATGGCATGTCGCCGAACTTGAAACTCAGCGTGCATTCCGGCAGCGACAAGTTTTCCATCTATGGGCCCATACGGCGCTCCCTGCGCCAGACCGGCGCCGGGATCCACGTGAAAACCGCGGGTACCACTTGGCTGGAGGAACTGATCGGTCTGGCCGAAGCCGGCCCGGAAGGCCTGGCGACCGCCAAGGAGATCTACGCCAGTGCCTACGAACATTGCGACGAACTGTGCGCGCCTTACGCTGCCGTGATCGATATCGATCTCAGCCGCCTGCCAACTCCCGCGGAAGTGTCCCACTGGACCTCCGAGCAGTATGCTTCCACCGTGCGCCACGACCAGCGGAATCCCCTCTTCAATCCGCATGTCCGGCAGTTGCTGCACGTGGGTTACAAGGTGGCCGCGAAGATGGGCGAGCGGTACACCCGCATGCTGGATGCTTGCGAGGAATCCATTTCCCGCAATGTCACCGAGAATCTCTACACGCGGCACATCGAGCCGCTGTTCCTGCGCTCATGAGCTGCCTCGGTACCCTGAGCGCCGCTGTCTTTTCGTGCCTGGCGCTTTGCCCTGCCTACGCTCAGGACACCCGGGTGGTCACCGAGCCCGCGATTCCGCCGTCGTGTACGGTTCTCGCCGCGAAACTTCCCGCCAGTCTTTCCGCGGCCGATGAGAATCGGCCCGACACCGTGCGCATCCAGGAGGCGCTGGACCATTGCAGGCCCGGCCACGCGGTGGAGCTGAGAGCTGCGGGAGACGCTCGCGCCTTCCTCGCCGGACCGCTCCAATTGCGCGCCGGCGTGACGCTGCTGGTGGATGCCGGCGCCATCCTCTTCGGCTCCCGCAATCCCCGCGACTACGACATCTCCCCCGGCAGTTGCGGTGTGGTAAACCAGGCCGGCCACGGTTGCAAGGCGCTGATTACCGGCGACCGCGTGGCGCACGCCGGCGTGATGGGCGATGGCCTGATCGATGGCCGCGGTCCGTCCACGCTGACTGGCCAGAAAGTCACGTGGTGGGATCTGGCCCAGGAGGCCAAGGTCAAGAACCTGAACCAGAGCTGCCCGCGGATCCTGGTCCTCTCGCATGCCGACGATTTCACGCTCTACCGCGTCACCCTCAAGAATTCGCCCAACTTTCACGTGGCTTATAACGGCGGCAACGGTTTCACCGTCTGGGGTGTGATCGTCGACACGCCCAAGGCCGGCCGCAACACCGACGGCATCGATCCGGGCAACTCCACCAACGTCACCATCACGCACTGTTTCATCCGCGCGGGCGACGACAATGTCGCTATCAAAGCCGGCAGTCCCGGGCCCACCACGCACATCACCATTTCGCACAACCATTTTTATTACGGCCACGGCATGTCGATCGGCAGCGAGACCGATGGCGGCGCGAGCGCCATCCGCGTGACGGATCTTTCCATTGATGGCGCCGACAATGGCATCCGCATCAAGTCAAACTCCAGCCGCGGCGGGCTGGTACACGATGTGGTGTATGAAGACGTGTGCATACGCGATACGGCCAATCCTATTTATATGGACTCGAATTATTCGTTCCGCGGCGAGGCCACCGATAAGATCCCCACGTTCACCGGCATCGAGTTGCGCAACGTCCGCATCGCCGGGAAGGGCAAAATCACGCTGGACGGTTTCGATGCGCTGCACCGTCTTGGAATGTTGTTCGACAATCTGGTTTTGGACACTCCGGCGGAGGTGAAAATTTCCGCCAACCATGGCGATTTCGTCCTCGGTCCGGGCCCCGTGAATTTCGTACCGGCCGGGGAGGACGTGAAAGTCGTCAATTCGATTGCGGGCGGAAATCCCAACGCGTGTACCGGAAAATTCGTGCCGCTGCCGGTGCGGTGAGGTGGCTGCGGTGGTGGGGCAGGCGGTGCCGCCTGCCGATCATTCCCAGCGAAGCGCGACCATCGGGTCCACGAGCGTTTCCGAGCCGCGACGGCAACGGAGCAGGTTCTGCCCGTAATGCCGAAAACATTTACGCACCTGAGGAGATGCGCGCCATCAGCCTCATGAATTCACGCGATGCGATCACTTTCGTTTTTTCTAGAACCTCAGGAAGTGGCGGACCTTCCCGGTCACCAGGTTACTGGTGTCGATGACGAGCCGCAACGGAATCATCGGCGTTTCGTCTTTTGTGTTCGCGCGGCCTTAATGATCCGATCGATCCGGCGAGACGTCAACTTCCCGGTACCGTTCCGCTCCGACTCTTCACCGATCAATCGAAGGAGTTCGGGTTCGGGCGCTGCCAGGCGAACATAATCCCGAATGCTCAGCAAAACGGCCTTGGGTGTGCCGCGCCTCTGAATCACGAGGGACCGGCGCTCGCCATCGACTTGCCGCAGTAGCTTGCCGAGACTTGTCCTAGCCTCCAGTGCTGTGATCACCCTCGTCCCATTCGCGTTCGTTCTGAGCATCGAAAACCCGTCCTGGTTCAATTGTCCGAGCTGCACACTTCGGAAGCAAGTCACTCGGAAGCCTCGTCAATAGAAGGAGAGCATTTCCGAGCGCGGATCGAGGGGTTGATTGTTATAATCGGGCCAGCGCTGACAAATTGCAGCGACTGTGGGACCACGCCGCCCTTCACGGGCTGCATGTAAGTCCAGGACTTGATCGATCTTGACAGGTACCGAGGCTATGCCATGTTCGCTAAAGACTTTCTCTCTTCCAAAACCGGGAAGCGCAAGCTTTCCATGGTGACGTGCTACGACTACACCTTCGCACGTCTGCTCTCCGCCACTCCAATCGACGCCATCCTGGTGGGGGATAGCGTCGCTATGGTCCTGTACGGCCATCCCTCCACCCTCCCGGCGAGCGTCGACATGATGCGCAGCCACACGGAGGCGGTGGCGCGCGGCGCGGGCGGCAAAATGGTGGTCGCCGACATGCCGTTTCTTTCATTCCGGAAGGGCGTGCCGGCGGCGCTCGACGCGGCCCAGGCGTTGATGAGCGCCGGCGCGCATGCGGTGAAACTGGAGGGCGTCGAAGGCCACGAAGATGTCGTCCAGCGGATGGCCCAGAGCGGCATCCCGGTGATGGGCCATCTCGGCATGCAGCCGCAATCGGTGCACGCTTATGGCGGCTACAAGATTCAGGGTCGCGGCGACGATGCCGGCCGCGCCATCGTCCGCGAGGCCGTCGCCCTGCAGGAACTGGGCGCGTTTGCGGTGGTCCTGGAATGCATTCCGGCCGCGCTCGCCGAGGAGGTTACCGCGGCCTTGCGCATTCCCACCATCGGGATCGGCGCGGGTGCGGGATGCGATGGGCAAATTCTGGTGCTGCAGGATCTGCTGGGCATGAGTGTCGACCGAACGCCGAAGTTTGTGCGCTGTTTTGCCGACGGCGCCAGATGTGTGGCGGACGCCGTCGCGAGCTTTGACGCGGCGGTCAAGAACGGCACTTTTCCGGCCGCCGGGGAGAGTTACCAATGATGCAGCTCTGGGATAGCGTGGCTTCGTGGACCGCCCGCCGGAGCGAAATCGGCGGCCGGACCATCGGGTTTGTGCCCACCATGGGCGCGCTGCACGCCGGACACGCCTCGCTGGTGCGGCGTTGCCGGGCGGAAAACGAGGTGGCGGTGGTCAGCATTTTCGTAAACCCCACGCAGTTCAACGATCCGCGGGATCTCGAGCGGTATCCGCGCACCCTGGCGGGCGATCTGGCGCTTCTGGAATCGCTCGGCGCGGACGAAGTTCTCACGCCGGCCGCCGCGGACTTCTACCCGCACGGCTACCGCTATCGAATGCAGCCCGCGAGTGCGGCGCTCATGGAGGCGGCCCATCGGCCCGGCTTTCTACAGGGCGTGCTGACCATCGTGATGAAGCTGCTGAATCTGGTGCGGCCCCAGCGGGCCTATTTCGGCGAAAAGGATTTTCAGCAACTGCGCAGCGTTACGGAGATGGTGGAAGAATTCTTCATTCCCACGGCGATTGTCGCCTGCCCCACGGTGCGGGCAGCGTCCGGACTGGCCGAGAGTTCCCGCAACGCGCGGCTCTCGCCCCACGGGCGGGAACAGGCCGCGGCGCTCTACCGCGCGCTCACCAGCGGCCGGAACCCCGAAGACGCGCGGCGAATTCTGGAAGCGGAAGGGCTCGCCGTGGAGTATGTCGAGGAGCACTGGGGCCGCCGGCTGGCCGCGGTATTCCTCGAAGGCGTGCGGCTGATCGACAATGTGCCCGTGCCGAAAACCGGCGCCGCGGAGTAAATCCCCATGCTGCTGTGCATCGACGTGGGCAATTCTCAAATCTTCGGCGGGGTTTACGATGGCGAGGAATTGCGCGTCACGTTCCGCCGGACCTCCAACATCCGCGCCTCCTCCGACGAGTTCGGCACTTTCTTTCGCATGGTGCTGCGCGAAAACGGCGTCGATCCGAGCGAGATCGACGGCGCGGCGATATGCTCGGTAGTGCCCGACGTGGTCCACTCGCTGCGCAATTGCTTCCGCAAATATTTCCGCTTCGAGCCGTTCGTGCTGCAACCGGGCGCGAAGACCGGGCTGAAGATTCGCTATCGCAATCCGCTGGAAGTGGGCGCCGACAAGATCGCCAACGCCATCGGCGCAGTCGCCCGGTATCCCGGCCGGAATCTGTTGATTGTCGACCTGGGGACGGCCACCACGCTGTGCGCGGTCACCAGAGAGAAGGAATATCTGGGCGGCATCATCGCTCCGGGAATCCACATGTCCATGGCCGCTTTGGAATCGAAGACGGCGCGACTGCCGGCGGTGGAAATCGTGCGCCCGTCGGAGATGCTGGGCCGGTCGACCATTGAGAGCATCCAGTCGGGGTTGTATTATGGGACTCTCGCGTCCATCCGGTCGTTCGTCGCGGCCATTACGAAGGAATATTTCGCGGAGGACCGGCCGGTGGTCATCGGGACCGGCGGGTTCGGCCGTCTTTTCGAGGAAGAGGGGCTCTTCGATGCCTTCCTGCCCGAACTTTCCCTGATGGGGCTGCGGCGCGCGGTGGGGCTCGCCGCCGGTCGCGCGGGAGGAGAGACGTCATGAAAAAATACCTGGTCCTGCTGGCGATTGGCGGGCTGGCGGCGGCGCAACCGGTCTTCACCGGCAGCGGCATCTTCCCGCCGGAGGAGTTTGCGTCGCGCCGCGCGCGCGTGATGGAGAAGATCGGCGATGGCGCCGCCATCCTGCTGGGCGCCACCGAGCCGCCCGGCGAGATGCCCTTGCGCCAGGGCAACCAGTTCTTCTACCTCTCGGGAGTGGTGGAGCCGCGCGCCATTCTGGTGGTCGACGGCAAGAGCAAACGGTCCACGCTATTTCTGAATCCGCGCAATGCCCAGCGCGAGACGTCGATGTATGGGCCGGGGCTGTCGCCGGGAGATGACGCCGCCAAGGCCACGGGCATCGACGCGGTGCTGCCGCGCGGCGATTTTCAGGCCCTGGTGGACGGCTTCGCCAAAGAGGGCCGCGCCATCTACACGCCGTTCCGTCCCGAAGTGCTGGGCAGTATTTCGTCCGGCGACCCCGACCGCCTGTGGGCGGCCAACAAGAACGACCCGTGGGACGGCCGCACGTCGCGCGAACAGGCCTTTCTGGCGCACATTAAGGACGCCGCGCCGCATTGCGAGGTCCGCAACCTGGATCCGGTTCTCGACGCCATGCGGGGCATCAAGAGTCCGCGCGAGATCGCCGTGATCCGCGAGGCCACGCGCATCGCCGGCATGGGGATTATGGAGGCCATGCGCGACGCGCGGCCGGGTATGTTCGAGTATGAACTGCAGGCCGATTCGGAATTCGTCTTCAAGAAGTATGGCGCGTTCGGAGCGGCTTACTTCGCGCTGATCGGCGCCGGACCGAACACTTACTACACCCACTATCACCGCAATACTTCCAAGTTACAGGATGGCGACCTGGTGCAGTTCGACTACGCCCCGGATTATAAGTATTACCAGTCCGACGTGACTCGCGTTTTTCCGGCGAACGGTAAGTTCACGCCGCGCCAGCGCGAGTATTACGACATCTACCTGCGGCTCTATCGCGCGGTGATGACCTCCATCAAGGTGCACGCCGCTCCGCACGACGTCATCAAGGAAGCGGTCGTCAAGATGGATGAGATCATGGCCGGCTATAAGTTCACCGACGGCAAGATCAAGTCCGCGGCCCAGAAATTCGTGGAGAATTACCGCCGTCAGCAGGATCGCGCCACCAGTCTGGGACACAGCGTGGGGATGGAAGTCCACGACGTGCGGATGCCCACCGAGACGCTGGAACCGGGAGAAATCTTCACCATCGAGCCGGAAATGCGCATTGAGGAAGACCACCTGGGGCTCCGTTTGGAGGACATGCTGCTGATTACCGGGACCGGCTACGAGAACTTATCGTCTTTTGTGCCGATTGAAATCGCGGACATCGAAAAACTGATGGCGGACCGCCGGCACGGGCTCTCGGCGGCGCACTCCACGTTACCGGGGAAGTAGCTGGCGCTAGTTTCTGTCGCAAGCACCGCTCCCTGGCGGTCGCGGCTCGGTAACAAGTCCCGTGGAATCATCGCAGTGTTTTCCGAGCCGCGCGCGCAAGCAAGCGGTCCTTGCCATTTGAAGTGAGTTTCGCGACAGAAACTGGGGACGTACTGGTTGTGCGGCTCGCCAGGTTCCACTGGTTTCGCCGGCATTACGAAGGGTGCCGGCACGAGCGTTCTAAGCCGGGCGTAACGCGGACGGGTATTATTTGAGATCGCATGATAGGGTGACCGGAGGTGGGGCAGGCGGTGCTCGCCTTCGCTCGATCCTATTCGAGCAGCGGCCCCAAATTCAGCGCGGGCGGGCAGGCGGCACCGCCTGCCCCACCTGCGAAGATCTCGCCATCGAAAGGAATGGCTCAACCCATTTTCCCCGCCAGGCAGAAATTGCGCGGCGACATCAGGAGGTCTGACCTCGCTCAGGTTGGAGAGTCATTCTACCCCTGCTCCGAGATCGCGCCGCGGCGTTTAGCGGCGGCCCCGTCCGCGTCGCCGGCTGTAATCGCCAAGGAGCGGCGCGGCAGGGCAACGCTGCCGACTGAGGTGGCTGTCAACTACTCCGGCTCCTACAGTGTGTGCGCGGCTGCCAGCGCGGTTTCGATTTCTTCGAAGAGTAAGGCGGCCACGATCGGTTTGGAGACATAGCCGTCCATCCCCGCGGCGCGGCACTGCTCGGCGTCGCCCTTCATGGCATGCGCGGTCATGGCGACGATAGGCAAGTGTCCGCCGCATTGAGCTTCGTGCCGGCGAATGGAGGCGGTCACCTCGAAGCCATCCATTTCCGGCATTTGAATGTCCACCAGAGCGATATCGAAGGTATCCGCGAGAAAGGCCGCCAGCGCTTCGCGGCCGTCGCAGGTTACCTTGATCCGGTACCCTTCCCGCTCCAACAGCCGCACGGCCAGCATGCGGTTCACCGGATTATCTTCCGCCAGCAGGACGCGCACCGGAGAACCGGTTTTCCGCGTCTGCTCCGCTACCTTCACGGGCGCCGCCGGGCTTTCGATAGCGGCGCCAACAGCTTCGCTGATGGCCGCCAAGAGCTCTTCCTGCCGAAGCGGCTTGTTGAGATAGGTGTGGATCCCCACCCTGCGGCGGCGAGCCGCGTCTCCGGGACTGCCCATGCTGCGCAGCAGGACGATGGGCACGCTCAGCCCAAGATCTTCCCTTACCCGCCGGGCCGTCTCGAAGCCGTCCATGCCGGGCATTTGAGAGTCCAGCAAGATCAGACGGATCGCGTGAGACCCTAATGCCCTTTGGCGCAGAATGTCCAGGGCATCCTGGCCGCCGCTCGCCGACACCGCCTCGATAGACCACTTGTGCAGTATCTTGTCCAGCAGATGGCGGTTCGTGGCATTGTCATCCACAATCAGTAGCGGCAGACCGCTCAGGCTCCGCATCGGCATGGGTACCGGCTTCACCGGTTGTTCCCCGTGCAGACCGAAAAATGCGGTGAAGTGGAAAGCGCTGCCCCGTCCTTCCGGTCCGCTCTCCACCCGGATTTCGCCGCCCATCATCTCGATCAGGCGCGCCGAGATGGTCAATCCCAGCCCGGTCCCGCCAAACTTCCGCTGGGTGGAGTCGTCGGCCTGGGTAAACGGCTCGAAGATCAGGCGGCGTTTCTCCTGGGGAATGCCGGGGCCGGTGTCGTTTACCACGAAATGCAGCACCACTCCCTCCGGCCGCTCGGCTTCGAGGGTAACCGTCACCACTACTTCGCCCTGGTCCGTGAACTTGATAGCGTTGCCGATCAGATTGACCAGCACCTGGCGGAGCCGGCCCGGATCTCCCGACAAACACAGGGGAACGTCGGGCCGTATCTCGTAGACCAGTTCCAGGTTTTTCTGATGCGCCCGGTAGCTCAGGCTGCGGATCATTTCTCCCACCAGATCGTTCAAGTCGAAAGCGGTCTGTTCGAACTCCATTTTTCCAGCTTCCACCTTGGAAAAATCCAGGATGTCGTTGATCACCGACAGCAGGGACTCGGCGGAACTCTTCACCATGGACAGGTCTTCCCGTTGTTCCGTGGTCAGAGGGGTATCCAACACCAGGTCGGTCATCCCGATGATGCCGTTCATAGGCGTGCGGATCTCGTGGCTCATGGAAGCCAGGAAAATGCTCTTGGCCTGGTTGGCGGCGTTGGCTTTCCGCTCGGCTTTTTTCCGTTCCACCACTTCCCGTTGCAGAACTTCGGTTTGGTTCTCGAACAGCGTCATAATCATGCCGAAGGCCACGAAGTACTTGGGCAAATCCCAAATCACGTCGGCGGGAATCCGGACATGCAGAAGCCCGGCCAATTCGGCCACCGGCCATACCATTCCCCAAGCAAGGAAAGAAAGGGAAGTGAGCACCACTCCGGGAGTGTAGCGACGGTAGTGCCGCCAATAGGCCCACGCCGTGAGGGCATAGCTTTCGAACAACATGGCTTCCATGCCGAGCATGGGATTCGACGCTTGCCACATGGCCAGGAGCCCGGGTATGGAAGCCAACAGGCACCACGCGTATGTTTTGGGAGGCGGCTTGGGGTGCCGCGTCAGCGTCAGCACCACGCCGCTCGAGATCGCCAGCCCCAGCAGAGCGCGATAGAGCCACTTCCCGGGAGCGTCGCAGACTAGCGCTGTCCAATAGGCGATACCGGGAGCGAACATCAGACCCCAGAAAATCATGCGCCGGCGGGCGGTCTCGCACACCCCGGAAACCGACTGAAAAAAACTGGCGGCGGCCACCAGCAGAACACAGTACAACCAGTTGTCCAAAATGGGCGGAATTATGTGGAAAGCAGACAGTAATGCGGAAGCAAAGTGGACTTCGATAGCGATCCAGCCGATCAGCCAGTATTTCGCCCAGGGCTGCCGGTCGCGGGAATACAGCCAGGCAAAAACCGCCACCAGGATCGTCATCACAAAGACGACTAGGATGCGATTGAACGGCGCGACCATGCTGTTCCTCCCGTACGAACTCTGCGTCCATCGGCAAGCGCACCGATGTCCGCACAGATCCTTATCGGCGGAAACAGACAGGCTCTCTAGTACTGCCGGTCCTATTTCGCGGGCCGGCCGAAGACCTCTACCTCAATGTAGTCGTTCAGTTCGTTGGCGTTATTTCCCGCGCTGAAAAGGCGCACGTAGCGGGCCTGCACACCCTTGCAATCCACCAGTTTCCCTTCGTACGTCTCCACATAGTTGAGGTTCTTGCCGGCGCCTTGCTTAGCCTTGTTGGCGGTGTCGTTATTGAACCAAGTCTGGACGTTCCTGGTGAAGGCTTCGTCGTCGGCGGTCTGCACCACCACGCTGAAGTAGACCCTGGGCTGGTAATTGTGCCAGAACAGAATGCCGTAGACCTCTTGGGGAGCTTCCAGGTCGATGACGATCCATTGCACGCCGCGCCCCAGTTCGACATTGTTACCTTCGATCTGGGTGGTGTCCCCGTCGGTCACCATGGTGAGGTCGCCGACCACCGGATCCGTCTCGCTGCTGGTGACCTTCTTGCCCTTGGCGATGTTTTTCACTCCCGGCGGCGCCAGGAATGGACCGCGCTCCTTGCCGGAGGGCTTTTCCATGTTGGGAATGCTGGCAAGATTCGGCGGCGTGCCTTCATACCCGGGATTGGGTAGCCTGATAGCAACAGGCTCCAGCTTGGGTTGCGCCGGCAATCCCGCGGGGCAGGCGAGAATTACCGCCATGGGAACCAGCCAGTGTTTCGTACTCATCTTCAAGGGCAGTTTAGAGGATTCGGGCGGCGTTCACAAGCCGCGGACAGTCCAGTCCGGTTTCCTTAGTATTTTCTATCGCTTGGCGGCACGTCCCAACCCGTCCCGGACGATTGTTGCCACACGGGAAGAGCTGCATGGTACAATCCTGCGTATTCAGGAAGGCGTGCTTCATGGCGAGTCCCCGATTGACTGAACCCGTCCTGCCTCGTGTCGAACGGCAGGGAACTAGAGCGGTTTTGCCGCCAAACGTCCTCGACGGCGAAGTGCGCGAGCAGTTGGATCGGATCCTCGCGTGTTCGGTATTCCGCAACAGTAAACGGAACTGCAACCTGCTGAGGCACGTTGTCGAACGCACTCTCGAAGGGCGCCACGAAGATCTCAAGGAACGAGCCATCGGCATTGATGTTTTCGGCCGGACGATCGACTACGATACCAACGCGGATCATGTAGTTCGCAGCGTGGCGGGTGAAGTCCGGCGGCGCCTGGCGCAGTATTACATGGAGCCCGAACGGGAAAGCGAGATCCGTATCGATCTGCTGGCGGGCTCGTACGTGCCGCAGTTCCGTTTGCCTGCCGGACGGCCGAATCTGGCCGTCGCCGTGGCCCCGGCGGAAGTGCCCGCGCCTTCCGTAGCCGCAAAACCGGCGCCGTCACGGTGGCGTTCCTGGCCCGCTATCGCCGCCATCGCCGGCGCGGTCGCGCTAGCTGCCGTTTTGACGCTATGGCTGGCCGGTTCCGGCAGCGCCTTTGAGAAGTTCTGGAACCCCGTCTTTTCATCCTCCAATTCAGTGCTGCTGTGTGTGGGCGGCGGTCAGGCGGGTTCCGCCTCGGGCACCGACCCGGCGATGACCCTGTTCGACTTCGAGAAGCAGCCCTCCCGCCACATGCATACCTCGGATGCCGTGGCGCTGGCCGGATTGGCCGGCATTCTGCAATCCAACGGAAAGCCGTACCGCATTCTCAATCGCGCAGGCTCGACGTCGTTCAAGGATCTGCAATCCGGGCCGTTCATTCTGATCGGCGGCATGAACAACGAGTGGACCCTGCGGTTGACTGCCGGCCTCCGGTTCTCGTTCGAGGGGCGGCCGGGTGGCGCCAGGGTAGTGGACAAGCAGAATCCTTCCAACACCGCCTGGACTGTGGACCCGGCTACTACCATGGCGCAGTTCAATCGCGATTACGCTATCGTTTCCCGGGTGCGCGATCCAAAAACGGAGCAAACCGCGGTCATCGTGGCAGGGCTTGGAAGTTGGGGCACGCAGGCCGCCGGCGAGTTTGTCACCAATCCGGAACACCTCAAAAAACTGGAGGCGCTTGCTCCCCGGCATTGGGAGCGGAAAAACCTCCAGGTGGTGGTAGCCACAGACGTAATCCGCGGCAGTTCCGGCCCCCCGACGGTGCTGGCGGCCTACTTCTGGTAGGAACCTGTAGTTTCCTACGTCCGTTACGGTTCGGGACGTCCCTTTTATGACGTTACGGGCGTGTTGATAGGAAAACCACTTTCCCCCAGCAAGCTGAAAAAGACCGTCACAGTCCTATTCTTCACCGAGGCTATGGCCTTAGACTTGACGGCATCCCCATGCTGGTGGAATATACTGCCGACGGTGTCAGTCTTGCGGCGATTGGCCGTGCCCGGACGGGAGATCTGGCGGCATTCGGGGAGCTTGTCTGGATCTGCCGCCGGCGGACGATGGGGACTGTCCGGCGCCTAATCCCGCGCAAACGCCCGCGCCGTCGTGGCGTATTCATGGCTGGCCTGGAACAACGCGAGGTAGATTCGGCGACCGCTTCGGCCGGTTGGCAGGCTTTGCGAGACGAACAGGACCGCGCACGAAATATCGACTACGTGGACAGCCTTCTCGCGCACCTGGCCCCATCGGACCGCATTCCGATCGTGATGCGCGAGGTGGAAGGTTGACCATGGAAGAACTGAGCGCCGTATTCGGCGTCAGGGCAGGGGCGGTAAAGGCCCGGTTGTTTCGCGCGCGCAACCGGCTTGGTCAGGTTCTGAACCCGAGCACGGGGAAGGCCGTGCCGCCGGTGGCGGTTCAATCGGCCTTGAGAGCGCAGAAGACGTGAGTGAAAGGCAGGGAATGCAAATGTCCGACAACCGATTTCCAAGACGATATTTCTTTTACGGCACGCTGCTGGCGGGGGCCATTCCGCGCGGCGGGTTCGGCAGCACGCCTTCGCTGAAGGCCATTGGCTATAAATCTCCCAACGAGAAACTGAATCTCGCGGCCATCGGCGCGGGCGGGCAGCCCTTCAACGATCTCCGTGCCGCCGAGGCCAACTTCGAGAACGTGGTGGCGCTGGCGGATGTGGATTGGGACCGCGGCGCGCAAGGTTTCGAGCGCCGTCCGAAAGCCACGAAGTACAAAGACTACCGGCAAATGCTCGATAAGCAGGGCAAGGAGATCGACGCCGTGGTGATCGGCACGCCGGACCATATGCACGCCACCGCGGCGCTGGCCTGCATGCAGTTGGGCAAGCACGTCTACGTGGAGAAACCGTTGACGCGCACGGCCTGGGAAGCGCGGTTCCTGGCGCAGGCGGCCGAGAAGTACAAAGTGGCCACGCAGATGGGCAACCAGGGCTATTCTCACGACGCCACCCGGGTGGCGTGCGAGATTTTCTGGTCGGGCGAGATCGGCGAGGTGAAGGAAGTACACGCGTGGCACGGCAACCCCGGCTGGCCGCAGGGAATGCAGACCATCCCCGCCCCCACGGCGGTCCCGGCGAATCTCGATTGGGACCTGTGGCTGGGCGGCGCGGCGGCGCGCCCGTTCACCGCGGGCGATGCCGACTACAAAGCTTATGCCGACAAGTTTATGAACGGCCGCGCGGAGTTTGGCTTCTATCTGCCGTTCAACTGGCGCGGCTTTCCCGACTTTGGCAGCACGCTGTTCGGCGATTGGGGCGTGCACATTCTGGGTCCGGCCAACTGGGCGCTCAACCTCAGCCCGGAGAGCCTGATCAGCGTGGAATGCACCAAACGCGAGACTACCAGTTCCATCACGTATCCGGTCAAGAACGCGGTGACGTACGAGTTCGGCGCGCGCGGCAATCTGCCACCGGTCACGGTTTATTGGAGCGATTCGATTCAGGGCGACGCATACCTTCCGCCCGGAATGAGCGTGGAAGATGCCCGCAAGATTCCGGGGCAAGGTCCGCAGGTAGGACCGATGGGACGCGGCGGACGCGCCGGTGGACCGGGTGGCGGCCGTGCGGCAGCAGCACCCGGAACTCCGGGCGCCCCCGATGCCCCAGGTGCGCCGCCACAGGGCCGTGGCCCCGGCGGTCCCGGTGGGCGTGGTCCGCAAGGCACGGGCTACAACCTGATCTTCGTGGGATCGAAGGGCTACATGGGGACCAGCGGCCGCGGCGAAGGCGTGGGATTGCTGCCCGGCTCGAAATGGGCGGATTACCAGCTTCCGAACGCCTATCTGCAACGCTCCCCCGGCGCCAGCATCGGCGACAATCACGGGGCCCATTGCCGCGATTGGATACGCGCCTGCAAGGGCGGTCCGGCGGCTTGCTCCAATTTCAGCATCGCCGGCCCTTACACGGAGTGGCTGGTGCTGGGCGCGGTGGCTACTCACTACGATGGCAAACTGCTTTGGGACAATGCCAGGATGGAGTTCACCAACAACAAGGAAGCCACCAAGTGGATCAAGCCAATTTTCCGAAAGGGATGGGAGCCGAAGCTGTAGTTTTGCTCTAGCGGAAACGCCGGGTCGGCAGGCGGCACCGCCTGCCGCACCACTTGTAAACGCGAATAAGAGGGGTGGAGCCGGGAACGAGGGTCGAACTCGTGACCTCAAGATTACAAATCTAGCGCTCTACCAACTGAGCTATCCCGGCGCAATTCCTATTATAAACGCACCTGCCGCCGGGTTCAAATTGGAGACGGCGCGTGGGTGCTTATCCGTTTTGGGGCAATCGGTGCCGGACCGCGCGTGGGGCAGCCAATCCTGGCTGCAAGCCGTCCTTCAGGCGGCGTTCGGCGGGTGGGAAGACTCGCGTCGAGCCCGAAAGAGCCGGCTGAAAGCCGGCTGCGGGCATCATTGCCAGCCCCACAAGCCTATTTAGCGCTACTTCCCCCAGTCCGGGTGAGCACCCACGGCGCGCTCCACGCGCTACACTGATATTTCTATGTCTCAATATCCTGCTCTTCAGGCGCCGAAGCGTCTGCTTTTCGGACCGGGACCCAGCATGGTATCTCCGCGCGTCTATGCCGCCATGGGGCAAAACGTGGTGGGCCACCTGGATCCCTTTTTCTTTGAACTCACCGAACAGATCCGTTCGCTTCTGGGGTACGCTTATTCCACCAGGAACCAGTTCTGCCTGGCGGTGTCCGGCACGGGCAGCGCCGGAATGGAAGCGGCGGTAGCCAACTTCGCCGAGCCCGGCCGGAAATTCGCGCTGCTCTCCAACGGTTTTTTCGGCGACCGTATCGGCGAGATGGCGCGCCGCCAGGGCGCCGCGGTAGTGACTCTCTCGAAGGAGTGGGGCCAGCCCTACGATCCGCAGGAGGTCCGCGACTTCATCCGGCGGGAACAGCCTCATGTGGTGGCTTTCGTTCAGGCGGAGACATCCACCGGCATGTTCAATCAGGCCAAACCAATCTGCGAGGCGGCCCACGAGGTTGGCGCGCTGGCGATCGCCGATTGCGTCACCTCGCTCGGCGGGATGCCCGTGCTGGTGGACGAAAACGGCATCGATATCGCCTATAGCTGCACCCAGAAAGGCCTCGGCTGCCCGCCGGGACTGGCGCCGATGACGGTGTCGGGGCGCGCGCTCGATCGTCTCAAGGCGCGCACCGCTCCGATGCAGTCCTGGTATCTCGACTTGCAGTTGCTGGACGCCTTCTACACCGGCCACAAGTATCATCACACGGCTTCCGCCACCTTGTTCTATGCGCTGCGCGAGGGGCTGGCGATGGTCGCCGAAGAGGGGTTGGAGAACCGTTGGGTGCGCCATCGCCGCAATCACGAGGCGTTCGTCGCCGGGATCGAGGCCATGGGGTTGGAGATGCAGGTGAAGAACCCGGCGGACCGTCTTTGGACCCTGAATACGCCGCGTGTTCCCGCCGGCGTGGACGATGCCAAGGTGCGCGGATATCTGCTGGAGCGGTACGGCATGGAGATCGCCGGCGGGTTCGGTCCGTTAGCCGGCAAGGTCTTCCGCATCGGTACCATGGGCTACGGGTCGACGCCTGAAAACGTCATGCTGATTCTGGCAGCGCTGGAAGCGGCGTTTGAGGAGCAGGGATATCGGTCCGCCGGGAACGCTCGCGCCGCGGCGGAAAAATCGCTGGCCGCAGCGGTCTAGCTGATTTTGTCGCGAAACTTCGACTCGTAACGGCAAGACCGCTCCCTTGCGGTCACGGCTCGGTAACGAGTCCCGTGGGATCAGGCGCGGCGTTTTCCGAGCCGCGCGCATTTAATAGCCGCACAGCGGGCAGAAGAGATCACACTTGCACTGTTCACGGCGGCGTTCATCGCGGACCGATGGTCCGCTTTGCAAGACCCTGAAACTGCTCCGGCGATAAGTGAAGCTCTCCGTCTATGGTTAGCCAGAGGCGCCCGGAACCGCCGTCGGCGAACTGAACCGTCCGCAAAATGGCGACGCTGTCCAGTCCCGCCGGCAGCGCCGACTTCAGGTCGGCGGATTTCTGAATGGACGACTCAATGCTGTCCGCGATTTTCTGCCGGAGCGAATCGCCGAACGATCCGGAACGGAGCGCCTCGCCCAACGAGCCATCGGCATCGATTTTCCGGACCTCGGCGGACAGCGCAATATGGTTGTCCACCACAGAGGGAGTCAGATTCACTTCCACCACGGCGTTGCCGCCTACCAGCCGCCTGGAGATTTCCTTGCCCAGCGCCTTGGCGCATCCGAAACGCTCATAATGCACGTTGGCGGTGAGCAGGCCCGTGGGCGCAAGCACGACTCGCTCCACCGCGAGGCGTTCGCCGCATTTGTCCTGACGATTGAGTTGCGCGGCCAATATAGGCGTGAGGTGCTCCTGGAAATCGCCGAGGTCGACGGTGGCGGAGAGGTGCGCGGGGGAAACGGCGCCCCAAACGGTAATGGCCACCGGCTGGCCTTCCATGGTAAGCGAAGTCTTCAGCGGCGGGATCTTCACAGTGTCCGTCTGTGCCAGACACACCACCGCGAGAATCAGACCCGTCAACAGGCGCATTCAGAGATATGGATGCGAACCAACCGAAATGGGTTTCACGCGTGGCCCAGGATCGCGCTCTGAACGTCCGCTCCCTCGCGGGGCGCCCACTGGGCCCGGCTCGGTAAACACTTACAAGAATTGAGGCGCCGTTCCTGCAGTGAGCCCGCAGGTGGGGCAGGCGGTGCTCGCCTGCCCTCGATCCTATGCGAGCAGCGGTCCCAAATTCAGCGCGAAGCTCTTGCCATCGAAAGGAATGGCTCAGCCCATTTTCCCGCCAGGCAGAAATTGCGGCCCGGGATTTCGGATAGTTGGGGAATTGACCTGAGCCATGACGTGGCGCAGACACTCGTGTCTGCGGCGCCGAGACTCTTCTCGGCGCTCCGGGACGGTGGATGCCGCTCGCGAAGAGGGTCGAGATGAGTCTCTGGACTCCTGAT
>Ga0182030_10009868_pt1 | contig 19484 bp, 20 predicted proteins | sample 812S3MmetaG_FD_121299 | JGI IMG/M metagenome (GOLD analysis project Ga0182030, IMG submission 121299) | Permafrost microbial communities from Stordalen Mire, Sweden - 812S3M metaG (Illumina Assembly) | ecosystem: Environmental > Terrestrial > Soil > Wetlands > Permafrost | place: Sweden... | reverse complement strand
CTTATATAATTACAACATATTAAATTAATATAGTAAAATATAAATATAAATAGTAAAGTAAAAAATAATATCTAAGATTATATTATACTTTAAATTTTAAATTCTTAATTCTTAATTCTCAATTCAAAATATTTAAATTCTCAATTGGCCGTTTGGTCGATAAAGCCCACGGTATCCGGGTTTGTTTTCAACAAAGTCTCTAGTTAACGAGCCAGAACAATCCATCCAAGATGTACTCTGAAAACCAAGAATATAGGTCAAAATTTAATACATTTTAACAAGGCCTCGCTCGAAAATCTTCAGTCCTCTCAAACTAACTATACTTTTCATAATTCTCTAGTCTTATCTCCTAGAGAGCTTACTTTAGTGATTCGAAAGTTCCTGCGATGGACATGACTGACTTCATACAAGACTTGCTGAAAATCAGCCATAAACAAAATGCTCTGAAAGGCGTTCTGTTGATTGGTCCGAGAATTGGGTTCTTTCTCTATGAAAGGCTTGGATATCTGACTGTAAGTTGGTTCTACGTTAAGAACCTAGCACGAGGATTAATAAGACGTCTGCAAGTCTAGTAACAGCTGATTTTTAACCTGAATCCTTACCTGCACGAAATCTGTCTCTGTTTGGAAAAGCAAGCAGGGTTTCTCTGTCACAATACCATTAAGTTTTATATATTCTCAAATAGTAATTTGTTTAATATGCAATTAATCTAGTGACAAACATTTTAATGTTTTTGCAGTATGGCGCTGCCTAATCGGGTAAGGTCTAGAAGAGGATATTAAAAAGGGTTTTTAGAGATATCAATATGGATTACGCCTATATTTATAATTTTAAAAAAATATTAATTTAGGTAATTCTTTGAATAAAGTTTAAACGTTTTGAATATAGGGGATTCTTGATAATTATATTCATTTATCAATATTTACTTAGGCATTGCTATTGTAGAGTTGGAAGTCTTTGGAGGGCTATATTGGTGGCGCTGTTCAGCCTCACATTCCTTTCCCGTCTGTTTTTCTTCTCCTCGTCACTCTCCAGCGGATCAAAAACTTCTCATTTCCATTTTCAGTAGGAAACACATCCCCGCTATCTTCTCTGCCGCCCCACCGTCTCCCTACCACCTCCGCCTACGCTCTGCACGTTCTGGGTTCTCTCTTGACAATTGAATGGCGAATCGGGTTTTCACGAGGTAATCAGGCAACGCACAGCTCAGCTACATGCTAAGAAGATGCTAATCGAGTGTGACTTTAGACCCCGTGCTGCGGCCCCAACCGAGCGAAACGGTAGAATCAAACGTGACCTCGAGAGTTGGGACTTGATCTCTAACAACACTTCAGAGCACCTTCCGACGAACTTCAACTCCGTCAGATGTCGGAATCACTCTGCGACGTCTGTCGGTTGGTCAACTTCAACAAGTATGTGTATCAGACCGCTGACAGGGTCAAGATATGGGTGAATACCTGGAAGCAGATATGCGAAACATCCAGCTGGTGCCCGTTGTGTCGATTGGTTCATAAGTCCTTATCTAACATATTCGGGCCTATAACTCTCGAGGAGAAGGAAGAAATCTCTTTGATGAGTATAAGAACTTGGAGAAATTGTATCCCTCATAACTATTACCAATTTCCAGATTACTGTCACGAATTCGACCTAAAAAAAACTGGCAAAACGGACCCGCACAGTGTCCCGAGGTCGGTTCAGAGTCATCATGCCCGACGATTCCAATGGACCTAGCATACAACCTCTACTTTCCGACCCATTTTCTGGTAGAAGGGTGGGTCGAAATCATGCAAATCTAGGATTGGTTCGACAGTGGCTCGATATCTGCAATACCCACCACATGGGCTCATGCATTCCCAACGACACATCGCGGGTAGCCCTTTCAATAGGCTTCCGTCCGATTGATGTCACTAGGAACAAGATTGTGACTGAACTACCGAGCCTCAGGCCTCGCTATGTTGCACTTACATACGTTTGGGGAGAGGACAAGATGGATATGGAAATGCTTCGAACACTGAAAGTATCAGTCTGCACGGTTGAGGACAGAGTCAAAACCATAGACTTTCCAAAGCCATTGCCCCGTACAATTGGAGACGCAATTGAAATCACTCGCTCACTTGGCTTTACCTATCTGTGGGTTGATTCCCTTTGCATTATTCAAGATGATAGGGAGGACCGTCATAACCAGATCAGCATGATGGACGAGATATACAAAAACGCGACTCTTACCATTGCCGCGGGCTCCAGTCCACATGCCAATTGGGGATTGCCTGGAATCAGGATACCAAGAAGTGTGAGTCAGCAAACGGAGAGGATTGGGCCACATGAATTTACAGTTGCGTTCCCTCGCTTCGAGGGAATTAATTACACAGGCTACCTTACGTGGGATACTCGAGGGTGGACATTGCAAGAGAAGATTCTCTCGAAAAGATTACTTTTATTCACCGACCTTCAGATATATTTCAGATGTGGGAACTTCTCATTTGCAGAGGACACAGCAATGGAAACAGGATCCCTCTCGCACGATATTCGAAGGATGCCAAATCCGCTTCAATTTGACAGCTTCAGATACGATTTTCAGCCGCGAAGCATCCGGGAGAGGATGCTCAATGCTTTAACATTTGGCCTATTTGCCCTAGAAGGCGAAGACACACCTATCCGGACATATCTCCCAACTTATGCTTACCTCATCAAGGAATACACACAACGGAGCTTGACCTACAAGAAAGACTCGCTCGATGCAATTTCCGGTGTTTTGCGAGCATTAGACCCGTCAGAGCTCGCTTTCTGTGCAGGTTTACCCCGAAAGTGGCTTCCGCTAGCTCTTCTTTGGCAGCCAGAAGTGGGATGTAGATACAGTATCGATTACGACGCGAGAACTGGAATTCCCAGCTGGTCCTGGGCTGCATGGTCTTTCTCTGCCGATTGCTCCATACGTTCACTCAACATTGAGCCCCCTCGTCGAGGTTCCCCGCCTCCTATGATGATTCATTACAAAGATTCTGAAGGCCGCCTGTCGTGGCTCTTTGAGGATTGGACCTCGGGGACGCCCAACGAGTTGCTGACTAAGAGCTGGACTGAACTATCTGCAACCGCCCGACAGCAGTTAGACTTATCGGGAACCTTATTGGGGTTTCAAACTTGCGTGGGCGTATTCGGCATCAAACAGAGGGTTTTCGGCCGTGACAGCACCCTTGACCCAGAAGATAAATGCTGGGATTTCTACCTAACAGATGAAGCTGGGCGCCAGGTTGAAAAAATCTCAACATGTCGCAGGGTAGCTCGAAAGCCCGGCCCTCATCAGTTCATAGCGCTTTCTACGAATGCTAGCTCCTATCTAATGAGAGCAACAGAAGTCGATTTAAAATATCAGCCCAAGAAATCAACATTAAAGAAGAAGTTCACTTATATAGGTTGTTCTCATACTCGCAACAGGGGGGAAGTGATAAAGGATACGAGTGAAGAGGTTGTTTTGCCCCAAAGGGACTGGAGCGTCACAGATGTCATGCTGGTGGAATGGCGAGACGATGTTGCTTTCCGGGTCGCCGTTGGGCACGTCATTTCGACGGCTTTTGACTGGAAGCCGGAAAGGATAGTTCATCTTGGATAGGAGTTTCTATTGCAATTTTGTAAATTTTCTAGGAACGGGAAGAAAGTAGAGCCGCCTTAAAGTATTTATTATCAATAAGTATATTTTTACTTTATATTAACTATTTACAAAGTACTTTTGAAATCTAAAAAAAGGAAGATTCGATATAAAAAAAATAAAATGAACTGTAGTTACACTTGCACAAACAAGTAGGTAGCATACGCGTATTTTCCAGCATACTGTCCTAGAGTTCAGTATGGATCCGCCGGGTGCTGCAGCCAGTGTTGTAGCCCTGATCGATCTCTCTGCCACGGTTTAGGATACATCAACAGCGTCAAGGGTGCAACAGAGGAACGTAATTGGCTGCTGGTCGAGCTGAGCAGCATTTGCGGTATCCTAACTACGCTGCGTGACTTTGCCGACGCCGCCGAGACGCCTTTGTTAGCGATAAAGCACTCGGTGTTCCCGACGGATCACAGATGAAGTCAGCGCTAGAACGTCTCACGGTTGCTCTGGCGTCCAAAGGTCAAGAAACCCCAAGAAACATTAGTCGAATGTTGGCTTGGCCTTTCAAGCGTGAATAAGTGCTCGGTCTCCTGAATGCGGTGGAGAGACAAAAACCTTTGTTCATTCTGGCGTTGCAAAACGATAATATGTAAGCTTTCACTTCGCCAGACCTTCCTTCCATTTTTTATGACTCTGCATTAACTCTTCATGCTTTTGATCTTGCCACTCTATCAGTCTAGCAGTCTAACAGTTTATCAATCTTCCTAAATTATCCATTGTCTGCATCTATAAATCTGCTAAGATCTCCTCACTCTCTGATCTATCAGCATATGTCTTTCCCCCTTTTACAATCACACCCTCCTGAAATTCCCCTCGGCCTCGTTGTGTTTCGATCTGCGAAAAGTTACATCCGATCATGTTTGAAAATTTATTACACTTCTCCTCCATCTCGCGGCTCTATGACTAATGGGCCTCGACTCTGTAGGATTCTTTCCTAGGAAATAAAAGGTGATCCTCTCGAGATTACAGGAGGGCTTCAAGAATTTTCAGATGGAACGTATTGGTATGTTCACACCCCCCAAGCCTGTTTTGATCCCCGGGTGCCCGTTCTGGCTCATCTCGATCCTCCCAGTCAAGAGTTGACATTCTTAATAATACTAACGGCTAGGACCCATCAAAGGCGCACAAAAAGTGACTGGGAGTTTCGAGCTACCAGGGGATAATGAGCAGAGTTGAGATAGTGGAGGCTCTGCGTGACGGAATGGGGAGTCAAGAGTGAGGTAGGCGGATGCTTACAACGAGTATTCACTTTTTACCGCTTCCAAAGCCACCCAAGCTTGTTGTTTTATCAAGGCTAATAGACATCGCAACTTTTCCAAGGGTACTTCCAAAGCTACTGGAGCTTGTCGTCTCACCACTGCTGGTCCAAGCCGCATCAAATCCCGTTGAGCTCGCAGGCGTAGTATTCGAAGGTGGGGCTGTCTCAAAAATCTATCTACAGGAAGATTCTTTAGTCGAACCAACCCCAAACAAGCCCGAGGAGTTTTACAAGGTTGAACCCTGAGGGAAGGGTTTTGCTCCAAAGATGTCGCTAGGGGTGGACGCTGCGACACCCGTGAAAGGGTTATATTTTGCTTTACTAGGCGAGCTTGCAGGTACTGTGCTTGAAGAAGATGGCATTGGATTACCTAATCGAAAATATGGTTTGAGTGTTGCGGTAGATGTTGATGCGGATGATGAAACCAAGCCTAGTTTGTCTGACGAATCGTTAGAGTCTTTCCCCTGGTCAGATGACTTTGCGGATGCAGCTACATTGACCTTCGGGGCTTTCTTCCTACTGTTCAAACTAGAAGCTTTTGTGGAGTCGGTCATAATATGAGCAAAAAGTTCCATATTTTCTTTTGGAGGAGCGGTTTCAGGAAGGTGCTTGTTGGCTGGTGAGGGCGACCTCCGTGGTCGTAGGACCGGAGCTTCCAGTTCCGCCTTCTGCTGAAAGAAAGGAGTAATAACTAGAGATATTAGCAGATAACCTTTGCAAAGGGTACTCAATGGATACTCACAAGATTGTTTCGCATATTGTTTGCAAATTCGAGCGCCATTTTCGAGGATGGCTAATCTTTCCGCGTTTTCTTTTCTCTCTTGTATCTTGTTTTCCGTCTCTCCAGCAATCTTTTTGATAGTATCTGCGTCCATAGAGATCACCGCAGTAGGGCATAAGATTTTTGGAACCTCTCGAATGATCGGTCCTTGGATCGCAAGCGTGGGAACGTTATCCATGAAAAGACTCAAAGCAACCTAAAGTTTGTCAGGTATCATGGTGTCTAAAGAGGGCAGGCGGTGATTTACCTCGTAAAAAGCGTTCATATGATCAAATGCATCTTCGGCAGCAATCATGTCCATGTCCACGTTTGAAGTAGTGCTTGCGTTCAAGGTCGACAAGAATTGAGTAATCTCATCTGCACTTACCTTCTGCCCGGCTTTCTGAAACCGCAATTTAACTCGTTCTTCAATCGCTTTGCTAGCACTTTCGTGCCTTCGCTGCTTGGCACCATTGACGAAAAGGCTGTTAGTAGTCATAGGATGGTCTTTATGAACCTCCAAAAGCTCGTCCAGCTTCTCGTAAGAAATACTTAGTCTTCTCTCCATGATTGGATGCAAATAAATCTGCCATATTTTCTCGCAGGTATCTTCATCGGTCAAATATTTGAGGAGGAGATCGATGAATTGATTTGTAGCATCCCACACATTCTTGATATGGGCTCTTGCGAGATCTGCCCATGGACGACTGTATTCACGGAAAAGTTCTCCAACTAGGAGAGGGTTAGGAAGACCCGGTAGCTATTTGAGAGTGTCAGTATATCTCAGTTGACAATATTTGCGGGCCATACTTCTCGTCCACGACTACGCTTCAACAGAGTGCAAGCTTCCTCGATCGCTTCTTGGCGTGTTCGCAGTATGCCTTCGTTTTCAAGTTCAAAGCGTTCCCTTTGGAGTTTATCTTGACGTCTTTCTCTTCTTTCGGCATTTTCGTCATCAGAATCATTATCGCTGTCGTAGTCTTCTTCGCTCTCTTCGCTCTCTTCGTCGTCGTCCTCGTCTTCATCTTCATCAACTTTGTTATCCTGAATAATCCAAGCTGCGCCCTGTTCCCGCATCTTCTCGGCGAATTGAAAATGCATATTCATTATGTTGGCGCAAAGCCGTCTTCCAGGGTTTGTATCATCGTGGAAAAACTTGTCATCGTAATCTCCTCTCACGGCGTCTCGACAAATGCTTTGAAACGACTGACTAAGTGATATCAAAAATAATCGCTGCTGATCAATCTCGGCACGACTTGGTCCCAATTTTTCACTCACAGCCTTCGCCTCCAAGACATTTGTTTGGATCTCTTCGACTAGGCGTGGAAGTTCACTTCTGATCTGATTGAATAGAACTTTGCTCAGGCGATTCCTCAAGGGTTCAATTCCGACTGATGAAGATTGAAGCACATTGAAGCTGCTTTCCCTGAAAAAAAGATTCTCTTGCTCGTCCCGAGATCCATTTCCATTCTGCTCTCTTCTGGCCAAGTCGAGATTTTTGACTGCATGCCATCCCAAAGAGAACTTGACATCTTCATTCTTTGCCAGCGTGATGAAGCTGTCTTCGAGTTTGGAACCTTTGACCAAAGTATCGGGCTTCGTAATGATTCCAAGCGTACGCAAGCCTTTTGGATCGACCTCTCGAGCTCGATCGAGGATCGCTTGGTTGCTGGGTTCATATCCCGCGGAAACCACAGCTAATATGATACTGCGAGGGTTGACCAAGTACCCAGATACGAGAGCCTTCACTAATTCTACATCATCCGCCGTCTGCGAACTAGTTGCTGATTGAATAAGACCAGGAAGATCTACCAAAGTGAGTTGGGGTAAAGAGGGACCCGAAAACTCCACGCGTAAGACGTCGTTCGAGAATGATTTCCCTGATGAGGAGAGGCCCATGACCTGCTTAGCAGATTCGAACATCTCGCTGAAGTCTTCCTTCGTTTTCAAATTGCGACGAAATTGTAACAATAAGTTCCGAGTCTTGCGCGATCTTTCTTTAGCTGGGTCAATTGACACAGAAATTCTGTCCTCCGAAGCTCGCCGGAGGATCACTTCGGTCGCAAATCTCGTGCACACGTTCTCTTGTCTGGGAAATGGGAGTCCCGAAATGGCTTCCAGGACGGAACTCTTCCCACTGGATTGATCCCCGCAAACTATCAACTGCGGGAGGGCGATAATGTCGCCCAAATGGCAGGCGCGTAAAGAATCGACAACATCCAGAAGCTCCATCTGCTCTTGGGATTGTAGTCTCCCCAGAGACGGCATTTTGAGGCCATTGGAATCTGCCATAGTATCTCTGATATGATTTCAAAAGTTTTCGGGACCAAAAGCTTGCTGAGTGTGGGAGTTAGATGAGACTTAACGACAACTTTGTATTTCCTAAGATCAAACCCGGCTTTAGGTATTTGAAGCAGGAGACGCGGCGCCTCTGTTTCCTTGCTGCATATCTTCAGACGGGAGCATGGCCGCGGACCTATGGAATCCAATGGTTTCAAGGATGTGGAACAGGGCGGGTAGAAGCGAACTGTTGGTGATTGTTGGCTTTTATGAGGAGCTGATTGGCGGTGCATACGGCTGTGCAGGGAATGCAACAAGTCGCTACAACATAGATGCAGGTCAAGCAAGGAATGGTAGTTGTATATTTGAGTTCAAGCTTCGAATGCTAAGATCGTACCTTATGGAAAGCTTTTGCCTCCGGTTTGAACAACGAATAGAAAACGATTCTAATCGTCGAGATATTATTAATTTGGGGGCCTAAAATCCACGTGACTTGCCAAATTTACCCTAGCCGATAGAAAGTTAGCTCAGTGCTATGAGTTCTCCTTTTTTATATTTTTACGAGTAACAGCCGGCGATAGCCCTTTCAGGATGAGAAATCGAAGGCTTAGCGGTATGTTTCATCTCCCTACTTATTATGAATTTGAGGAATGAATTGGAGCATAGGTACCTAACCACTAAGGGAATGGAAGCACGTGACCGACATCTCTGATGGCATGAGCAGTGGATGAAATACAGGGTGCGCTGCGAGCACACAACCTAGCCTTCAACTCTTCTACTAATACCTAGGTATTTAGACACTAATAGAATAGGGGAAAGGGGGAGCCTTCGGCTGGGCGGCGGGTGGGGGCCGGAGGTCCTCTAGATAAATGACAAAAATATATTCAAAGTAGAAGGCGGTATATCATGTAATGCTCTAGCTAATTAGCGTCAACCTCGACTAGTAATGTGCTTTTCTCCTCGCATAACCCTTTAATCTAAGCAAGCTTAGACTTGAAGGCACAAGTACCAGGTAACCAGGACAAATACTTTACCTTTGAAGAAATTTGAACTATCTCACAAGGTTTTCAATAATTGCTAACTCAGGATTCCCATATTTCAATCCACAATGTCAGAGATTAGGAGCATTGTGGATTCAATATTATAACTTTTATATGTGCGTCAAATATACATGTACAGCGTTATCTAGAATTCATACAAGCCGCAAACAACAAATCGACATATGTCTCCGGATCATCCTCACCTCTCGTAACCCTCCCCCTCGTCCCCATCTGCCCATACGGCATCTCCTCCAACTCCAACCCACTCTGTGCATCCGTACTCCTCCTCTCCGGTCCCACCCCCACCTCCTTAACCTCCACACTAACCTCCTGACTAACCATAATCCCCCCAAATGCGCTCGTCTCCACTAACTTCCTCTCACTACTCGTATCACTCTTATCCTTATCCTTCGAATCACCCGCCATCCAACTCTCCAACTGGCCCCCAAATTTAACCCCACTCGCACTCTTCATTCTCCTAATCTTGCCAGTTTTAGTTTTAGTATTCCGTGGCCCCGCATCCACACTCGCCCGCTCCCGATTTAAAATCGGTCCAAACTCTTTATGCACCTTCCGCGCAAAAACCTCATGATCAGCACTATTCCGGTACACAAACTGCTGTTCCCTAAAGAAATTCAACGGCGTAAACTCGACCTTCATTCCCCGCGCCTTATACTGGATTGGGAAAATACACCTAAAAGCCACTAGGGTCGCAAGACCCGGTTTTTGGGGATTGTTCACGAGGCGGCTGGCGCTGCTGTTGCGACTCCAGTTGCTGCATGGTGCAGAGACGGGTTTAGCGACGAGGATTGCTTCGGAGAATAGGGGTTCGTTGATCTCTTCTTCAAGTGCGAGGAGCGTTTCTAGGAATTGGTTTGCGAAGATTTGTTCTTTTGTCTGGGGGGCTGCGATGGGGGATTTAGTGGGTTTGGTGCGCAGGAACTTGATACAAGAAGAAACAGAGCGACCATCAAGAGCACGCAGGTAGTCGTGCATCCACGGCTCGAGGTTATCGAATGGTAGTTGCATGGTAGGGAGCTGGTTGCGCGCGTCTTTGCGGACCAGAACTTCGAAGCCGGAGCGGACGCGAGCGCGGAGTGCGAAGCAAGCGAGATGCACGCCGGGTTTGAGCATTTGGGTGTCATCGGAGTATTCGTACATGCTGTTGAGACGAGCTTCAACATCGGCACAGTTAATTTGCATGCGGCGACCGATGAGAGGTGCAACATTGTGGATGTCTGCGAATCGATAGCCGTGGGCTGCGAGGCGGCGGGCGGAATTGCGATCTGCTCTGCGGACTAGGAATAGCAGTTGGCCTTTGCCGTGCATTTGGATTATTTTTCCGTCGCGTTCGAGATCTGGTATTGGTGTAGGGGCTCGTCCTGCTCTTCCAGTTGAACCAGTGTTGAAGATTTCATCGTATAGAACGCCGACCTCTTCTAAAGGCTCGTTCAATTGCTGAGCTATTTCTGATGCTGCGAGGCAGAAGAGTTCACGGAAAATAAGTGAGTAACCCTCTACTGGCTTGTTTTCTTCGCCGTTCAGATCAACTTCAGAGTCTGATTCTGTCCGGAAGCCCGGGGTTGTTGACGCTTGATTAACATGTCTCCTCATCCCAGGAAGGAGACTGGATACGCTGCTCCAATGTCGCGTCGCACGGTAGATCCAGTGGAACACAGGATGGTTGATTCCAAACACATCATCAAGAGACTGCTCATAGTTAGTAAATTTTTATTTTATGCAATAAGAACATTCGATACGTACCAATTCAATGTATGATGAAGTGACTTGCTGACTGGGTAGCAAGCCATCGGGTGTAACCATGATCTTGCCATTTGAATCAAAAACGGCACAGGCAAGAGTAACCTGTCGAGCTCTATCCGCAGACTTGGCTTTTCTCCTCTGCGCAAGCATTGCAAAAGCGATGAGGATGAAACATGAAGTGATAGACTAAGAGAATCTGTCAGCCCAACTCCTCCTTTTAGAGACCTTAGTACATACCAGTATAATAACCACAATAACCGTCGAATTCCCCGAAACCTTGTGCGAAAAATCCCCAAATTGCCTTAGGCGATATTGTGTCCCTACAGAAGCCAACCAATGCATACCCATCACTGCCCCAGCAAGAATAATAGCACAGAGCAATCGCTTCCACAAGGAATCCGTCCAGGTAGCACGAAGAACAAAGAAAACCGTAAGTGCGACAATACTAGCCACCACAGCCACGACCGCCGACCCCACCACATTACCAATGTGGTAAACACAAGTATAATTCGAGATTCCAGCTTGGCCCAGGTAATGCATGCCGCAGATAGCTAATCCGGCCATCGTGCCTCCAATCGTAACACGAATGATGCTGACTTGATCATCTGAGCCCAGGGTGAAAAATGCCGCGAGGAGAACCAGGATAGGGACGAGGAATGAGAGAGCGGTGTATAAAGGACTATATGCGATTTGAATTGCAGCTTGGCCGTTAATGAGAACGATAGCTTTGTTGCTAATGAAGTGCATACACCAGATTGATACGCCTCCCATGGAAATCGAGGAGCCGAACAGGAGGGACCTATGTAGTCAATTAGCATTGTTTTTGTCGGAATGAGAATGGTCACTACCAATTGTATAAACCTCGCCCCGCAGTCCGGATGTTGAACAGCTCTAGAGTCGTTGCAGCTCCAACATAGCTAACGACATATGAAAGAACGACATAGCCAGGAGAGAAAGCCCGAGGCACAATCTTCCCCTCCCACTCATTCCACAGCTCTGTCGTGTTCGACATCGCAGCTCTCGTAGAATTGTCGATCAGAATCTGTGCGAGAATGGATGTGGAGCGGATCAAAGGCTAAAGATCTGAGAATTTTAGGTTTCCAACTATCCGCGAAGATCTGGAGCAAACATGTCCACGTTTATCTGCAAGATCCGTTTCTCTATGTTATCCCTTAATTCAGCCATCCCGTCCCTTTTCAGCTGTCAGATTTCGATAAATACTGGTATGGGTATGGTATGCCATGGCAAAGTAAGCAAGCATAGGAAATAAGCTGCAGGCAGCTTTGACCGTTGGTTGGAAGTCAGTCCAGAAATCAGATCACCCTGCTCGTTCCTGGTACAACGATAGAGATTTCATGGTGTGCGGAAGCGAGAAGGATCCCTGATCCTGGGATCCAATAGATACCTTGCCGTAGAAAAAAAGCCGTTTATTACAGGCCTCTTGGCGTGCATGCATCAGTACTTTCGCGATTAGTAGAGTCTTGTAAGGAAAGATTTGTCGAGCGAAGTTATCGCATGGCCTGGTCATAAAACAGCGGGCAATTGATCCTTCGACTTGTCTTAACTTCTGCTAACTTCTCCTGATATTGCTGCTCCGTTTCAACAACGCCAATCTTTCCCTTGTTCGTTTCTTCAGATCTCGAACACAATCTCTCTCCAACGATATGCATATCTAGGCTAAATCCATGAGATTTTCCTTGCATAGAACCGTGCTATTCGAAGAAGTAATATCCGAGAATACCTCGGAGCCCCTATCTAGCCAATCCATTGATTTTACCGTTGTTGACAATTCTTCCCGTCCTATTGGTACGCCCGGTGAGCATGCAACGTACATTGGCTAGGTCTCGCAACGTTCTCGTAGCGTTCGACAGGGCTGCTGATGACACGCTAGCTGGGGCGGGGCGCGCGGTCCGGGGAGCATTGATCCACCCGGGACCTGGGAATTTATATTCCGACAAGGGTATATGGACCACCCCGAGTTAGTGAGGGATTGGTTAGGGTTTTTTGAACGAGATACCTGGGTGCGCTGAGGTAAACTTAGTCGTTATCTGACTGCATGCATGTGCAGCATTGCTTTGTTCAAAGTACTGTACTGCTTCCAACGTGCAGCACTGGTATCCAATGTAGCGGCGTGCTATATATATGTTATATACCGCTTTTAATAATAGGTACATACCAACAGCTGCAAGGAGCTCAATTAAATTGCGTGCTCGCAACACCATTATTCTACTCGCCCAGAGCTCTAGGGACTCCAGGTGAGGAGACTCGAAAATCGCGTGAGATGAAACATAAATATCCCGTGTGTTCGCTTATAGAGTCAGGGGCTTGCTTTCGCGAGTCAGGCTGCGCCGCTCGGAAAATCCTCCTCTTTCTAAAGCTTCAGGGTCTAGACGCACCTCTTGCATGAATTGTATTGACAGGTATTGTAACCATCGTTCCAGGTACCCCTCAGTCTGGCCCCTATCTTTCCACACTTCCTTCACCGTCTCTTCAAATTTTTCAATTATATCTTCTTCCCCCACCTACCAGAAACCAATTGCTCTTTGTAGTTTTCTTTAAAATCTCTCCCAACTTACAATTTTTTTTGCTGTAAAAATCATCCATCATGGCTGCTGCTGACGTTGAAACTGCTCCTCCTGCCGAGACTCCTGGCTTGCCTGATTATCTCCTTGATCCAAATGCAACTTTGAAGGATGATAAGGCTAAATGGAGATATGGACGTGCTCCAGATTACTCAAAAACTCGTGAGGTGTATGAGAACAGTAAGTTGCCCTGCATCCCCTCATCTTCTTCCCTTTGCAACTCTTACCAAACTAATCATTGACTAACCGATACACAGCCAAGACCCAATCCCACGTTGCAGCCTCCCTTCCTAACCTCGTGGAAAACCTTGTCAAAAACTGGGAAGTCGAAGCCTCATTCAAGCCCGACATTAGCGACTGGCGCACCATCGACCGCCCCAACTACACCTTCGCCATCAACGGTGGACCACCACAATCCGCCGAACACATGCTGAAGGTCGGAACCTACAACGCCATCATCACTCCTAACGACTTCTATGACCCTGAGAAGAGCGATTTCGCCAGTAGTCATAAGACATTTAAGAGGATGATGCCGACTTTCGCGTGGGAGGTGTTGGAGGTGTATAGTGGGCCGCCCACCGTGGCGTTTAAATGGCGCCATTGGGGCGTTATGAAGAGTGATTATGTGGGGGTTAATGAGTAAGTCTCCCTAGGTTATCGGTTAGCCTCCTGTCCGTAATTTTGTGTTCCCGTTGGAGGGGCACTCCGCTCTCGAGACTAGCCCTTACGTGAGAACAGCGCTAACAATCCTCACAGCAAAGGCGAAAAAGTAACCGCCAAGGCCCATGGCGGCACGATCGACATACAAGGCATCACAGTTGCCAAAGTAAACGACAAAGTGCAACTCCAATCCGTAGAAACTTGGTTCGACCCCATGGAGATGTTCCGCCAAATCTCACCTGATGGATCAGTTACCAAGGCAGCATTAAGTACTCCTGCTACAGGAGAGGATATTACCACTCAATTGCACGGTGCTGATCCTGATGGACATGATTTGGAGAAATTGGTCTTGAGGGGTGGCGGCGGGCGAGCTGCCGCGCGAGCCGCTCGCGAAGAGATGATTGCTCAGAGTGGGGCTGGTGCTTGTCCGTTTCTTTCAAGACAGCAATGAGCTTTTGTATCCATGAAAATGAAATTGGAAACTTGCTTTCATATTCTGTTTTTTGAAACTTTTTTGAAAAGATAGTCGATGCGAATATGCAGAATGCTGTGTCCTTCGTTGATTGAATTTAGCCAGTGCTCAAAAATACAAATACTGCATTTCCGCTGACCAGTCGAGTTGTGAAAGTGATTGAAGATCGTTGGAGCTTTTTCTCAACTGTTTCTCGACCTGTAAAAATGCTTCTTTGACGAATGCCAGTGATCGTAGGGTGTCGAGGCCCGCTAGGAATAGCATAGAAACTCACCCACAACATGCGGGTTTTGGTTTTACAGTCCCATAATGTTCGAGTAACTTAGAGTTGTGAAAGAAGCCCAAGTGCTAACTTCAATAGTATGTATCGTTTGTTCGTTGATATTCAGACATATAATGCAAACCCGTGAAGGAGGAGCTACACCATCAAAACCCTCCAAACAAGGGATTTTTGAAAAATTCCAGCTCGCCGACAGTGTCGTGTAATTTCAGCTAATTGATGTAATTATAGACAATAGGCAAATGGCCCTCTCAGTTTATGATGATTTCTGAAACCGGCATGGCTTTCATGTTCGTAGGACAAGATTATCGTGGAGATATATGGTGGCAACGAAATTTCTGAGGGGCTTACAAACCGTAGGCGATACCCAATTACATTCCACCTCCTGTTGCAAACTGGCACGCTGCTGTCACGGGAGCGAAGAGCTCTGTGGTGTAAATCATGAACATATTAAGGAAATGATGGTGTCCTAGAGGCGTAGATAATCTATATATGCTGCCTAGCGCGTCAGGTGGCAGTCGCAGTCGGATAAGTCATGTCGTCATCTGGTGCACGACGAAGGTCCACATCGACCTGGGGTGCTGGAATCAATAGCGAGCTACTGCATTCCTCGGTATCTTTCGCGGCATATATGTGCTTATCATCGATAGGCAGCTCAAATTCCACTTAGCCATCTACTGTTGCCCAAGGTCAGGAGGGAGATCGACGCCGCCGAGCGACAACTCCTTTTTGAACCGACCATAGCAAAGCTCTATAAATATCTAGTTTTGGGAACCACGATACAAATTGCTTACCGAAACGCAGGCTGAAGGTATTTTCTATGCCCGCCAGCGCTGGGAATTTGTCCTGGGGATCGGTGAAGGACCTTTTCGAGTACATTTTGACGGTTTCGTACCATGCTTTTCCGCAGAGGACGATATCGAATTCTGACTCCGATGAGTTATCAAATTGTAATGCAATCGAAAACACGGGTTTGTAGGAAGCCCTCCGCACCGGCAGTATATCTTTAAGTTAAGACAGGCGTAATCCCCCCTCCTTTCGGGCTAGACAAACAACAGTTTGGCATTTCCAGTAGAAGTTGGTATTTTCCGAAGTGTAGGAGACGTCTTGATAATAATCGTTCTTGCAGGGTCTAGCCACGACTACTCGAGGTCCCTCTTCCACATCCGTGTTGAAATCAGAAAGACGACGGCAACTTAGATAAAACCCGTCGGACTCATCCTTGAGTCCCGGAAATTATTGATCGGGCCATTTGCGCAGGGAAGAAGAGACCTGCATCGGCTGATTCACCTGCACAGCTGAGATAGTGAGTAGGGCATCCCTGTAGACTGCCCCATCATTGCAGACTCTTTTTGCTAATCATTGTAGTCGTCTTGAAAGATATATATGGAATCAATTCAGTAGAGGATGAAGCCATCCTCGCGGCGAATTCTTCGGACTGCAGCGTCAAGATTTGTGGGAACAAGGAATGGCTGATTATTGAGAGTGATAGGAACTTTCATTATTGGATCGCCCCAAATCTAGGAAAGCGCTAAGTATTCATATTTGAATTGGATAGTCGCATGTATGAGTTCGCAGTTGACGTCATCGGTGAAGGCGCTAGGAGCCGTGGTAACGATACGCATTGCTTCGGAGCCTTCCAAAGGGCGGTATATTTCAGATTCCATTTTTAGAGATCTCGTTTCGACGGAAACTTTCCAACTTCAATAGAATAAGCGTAATTCCAGCGCTCAACGAAAGAAGATTAACCTTTGAGGTGGATTTGACTAGCTCGAAAGAAAATAAAGCTCCAGACAAGCCCTAGGCTCGAGTTTTCGAGCTTCTGAGTGATGAACTGGTTGATAGATCCACTGCTTTCAGAGAGATTATGCCTCAAGAGCCATTTCATATGAATTATGGAAGAGCTGGGGAGTTTGTTGCGGCACCGAGAGCGCATGCGAACGATATTGCCCTCTAATACACGGAGGTTCAACTAATGCCATCACGTTGACTCATACCATACTAACAGCGCCTCCTGCCCGAAAAATATAGTACTCTATTCCTTCCTATCCCAACAATAATGGAACCGTGTTGATGTGTGCGAGGGTTTCAGTGCGGCCCTACCGTAAGATCGTCAATAAGGTAGCTTTGGAGACGCTGATGAAGTGTCAGCTCATTAAATTGTGGGCTTACTCTCCGAAACATAGATTAATTTGAATACCGTAAGCAGTACTTCTAATTGCTGGGGGTTAGAACCCTTCTGGTGTCAAGTTGAATAGCGAACGAGCGAACGAGATGTATTTTGGAAAGCCCCAAAAATTAAAGCGACGCCCTTTACTGCTGGAGTACGATCAGAAATTTTCTAAATTTTGTTCCTCTGGTTCTCAGAAGACAACGAATCCTCGCTCGGGGCAGCTTTCAAGGGCTGTTCTTCTTTTACTGTCCTGCTCGCGTGTCCAGCCCCTATTCTATTCCAACTTTCTCCACAGGATGGATCTATAAATAACTCGTACTTCGATTTCAGAAGCACAAGGAAACGATACTCCACAGTGGTTTCCTCCTTTGGCAATATAGCACTGTGGACAGCAAGACAAGGCAGGCGGTCTTCCGAATAGCCCGGCCAAAAATCCAAATAGAATATCCACAGTTCCTCTTCTTGCTCGTCTCCATTGATTTCCTATAACTCGCAAAGGCTTCTTGATCCCGTATCGAAAAACAACAATTTATAGTTACTTTGGACAGTTATTCTAGTACTTAGGAGTACCTTCTAAGCTTATTTGACCCGGAAGTAATTGCAGTAGCATCTATGATTTTGCTAAGTTGAATCCGTTTTGATTGAGAGGTCATAGGGGGAAGAAAAATCTATAGACTCCCCCGCAAAGAGCAGCCCCTAGAAGTTGTAGGATTAGGACTTTATTCTCATCATTTAATATTTCATTTAGAACCGATTGGACTGACGTCCAAAGCGTGGAAGTTGTTTCTTTACAAAAGCCTCTACAATGGAGTCTAGGAGGATTTGAGCTTAATAACCAGGTAGGCGCAAAATATTTATTGAAGTTGATCCTTGGCAGGCCGTGGACATTTTCCGCCGGTATATGCCCAAAAATTTTCCAAAGTAAAGTGGTCAGATCTTCTTGCCATATTCCGCCAAGATAGGTCAAGTGGTCAAGTCTCTGGAAGTACTCAACAATCCAGCCGGAAAGTCCTGGAAGCCAGTCTATCCGAACGGTCATATTTCGACTTATATATAATTGAAGTATGGTAGGCTATGCGAATAGAACGTCATTTTCCCTCAACGAGTGAATCGCCTTACGTCTAGCCTCTACATTTCCCTACCCCATCGTACCCTGCCGCCTTTAACTATGCCCGATTGACTTTCCATCCCATTCTTCTTCGACCCCGCTTGGACGGCCGCAATCCAGCCTCTCTCATTACCACCACCTGTAGCTTCACCTTCGATCTAAAGACACTTGAATGCTCGCAACATCGCTCAATCTTTAATAATTTACAAGGTATTTATGAATAACATCTTAGTGTGAAGGTGCAGAAGGCATTTCTGGATCTAAATTGCTAGAATCCTCTGGTCAACAAGCTTATTAGGAGACATTTGATTGAGGTTAGAAAGAAATAACGAATTTTAAATGGGTTGCCATTACCTCAAAGTTCCGCTTTCAGTGAGTTAAGGTTAGATACTTTTAGTAATATGAAGACGTTTGATACGATAAAACGTCTTCCGTCTCAACTCAAGATACTCTATGAGATCTACACTTCTCCAGTAGTACCTTCACCACTTTCAAAATTTCTTCCAGTACTCCTTTTCTACCTCGCTCAAACCCTTTAGACCCCATTTTACCTTACGAACAGCCCAAACGGGAACTAGTCCAAGAATACCCTCGTCGCTTCCCTCATATTCTACGTCCCTCATTCTGGGATCGACTCTTAAACACGTGATGTGGTTTCTTCGTATTCGGCACCAAACCCGTTCAGCGTAAGCGAAGATCCCCAGGAGGTAGGAGAGGTCGGGGCGGTGATCTTATAGTGTAAATACTTGTCAATTGATTTGGCTATTTGGTCGAGATAGATCCCACAGTGACGGGTGATTTGTATGGACCGGGACATTAAGTAAGCTTACAGCTGTACTCATGGAAATATACAAGGTTTTCAAGTAGAATATATGATAAAAGCGAACAAAATTTCACACATAGGTACGTACCCGGCTCTAAAGGACGTCTCGTCACCTCAAATCATGCGAGATATTCTCCCCATCACTAGCCAGAACTCCGGTACCCTGTTGGCCTTCCTCATCTGTGATCTTCGCTCCACTCTCCTCCGCGCTTTTGTCTACCTTCCCTCTCCTTTTCTCCTCCTCCTTCTGGTTCTCCTTCTCCTTCTTTGCCTTCATCTTCTTTCGCCATTCAATACCTTTAGCCATAATAGCGAACAGCATCGGTGAGAATAATATATACAACATCCCGATCAATGTGTACGCCCATCCCTGTCCCATGGCATTAATCATCGGCTCAATGACCGCAGAGAAAATGGCTCCCAAGAGACATCGCGTGAGATTATTCGCGGCTACCGCGGCTCCTGCCGCGCCTGGTTTTATGTCGACTAACAGCACTGACATAGTATTGTTGACACCGATCAGGCTAAATCCAACGAGGAACATCAACACAATAGGGACCGCCACACTCGTTCGACTTTGCAGGACCCAGCCCCATGAAAACATCACTGCTGTTGTCATCACCAACAGCGGT
>Ga0182030_10009865_pt1 | contig 19484 bp, 18 predicted proteins | sample 812S3MmetaG_FD_121299 | JGI IMG/M metagenome (GOLD analysis project Ga0182030, IMG submission 121299) | Permafrost microbial communities from Stordalen Mire, Sweden - 812S3M metaG (Illumina Assembly) | ecosystem: Environmental > Terrestrial > Soil > Wetlands > Permafrost | place: Sweden... | reverse complement strand
TGCCGGGCGAGGAAGGCGCGGTGAGCGCCGCGCGGGTGCTCGCCGTGAACGTGTAGTCGTTGGGTGTGGCCACGCCGTCGAAGATGGTGTAGAGCCGCACGTACACCGTGCCGCCGGTGGTGGGCAGGCCGGTCACGGCGACCGTGGACGCCGTGGTCTGATGCGACACGTAGAGGTTGCTGGAGCCGGGGCCGGCGGAGCCGATCCACAGCGAGTAAGCCGTGGCGCCGGAGACCGGCGACCAGCTGAAGGTGACGACTGGACCGGTCAGCGTGGAGCCGGGGCTGGGCGAGGCCAGCACCGCGGGCACCGGCGACACGGTCGTCGTGGTGCCGGCCGTAGCCACCAGATTGACTGAGGCGTTGAGCGCCATGGTGGCGATCAGCTGCGTGTTGGCGGCGACGCTGGTGAAGCTGATGCCAGGGAACGTGGCCACACCGGAGGAGAGATTCTCCGTGGTGGTGCCGCTCAATGCCGAGCTCGCGTCGGAGAGCGTGACGGCGCTGGTGGGGGTGGTGGAGACGACGCCGCTCTCATAGAGCGTGGTGGTCGGCGCAGGCGTAATCGCCTGGCCGGCCACCGTGGTGTGCGGCACGTTCGAAAACAGCAGGCTGTAGTTCGACTGCACGGCGCCCGAGTCGACCGAGCCGGCCGGGCAGCGGGGATCGAGGATGAAGCCGCGCTGATCGGCGGTGATGCCGGCAGTGGCGGCGTTGGCGCTGGTGCCGCCGCAGATCGACGGATCGCCTGGCTGCGGCACCATGGTCTGCGTGGGACCGCCGTAGCTGCCCAGCGGCCCCAGCGCGACGCCGGTGGTGATATGGTTGCCGCCCAGGTCGGTGTAGCTGCCATCGATGTCAGGATTGCTCACGGCCGTGTTGCCGGAGACGATGGCGTTGGCCAGGCTGATGGTGCCGCCGTTGTTGTAAATCCCGCCGCCCACCCCCGTTAAACTCTCGTTCGTGTTTCCACTGACGGTCGAATTCGTTACCGAAATCGTGGCCCCACCAAAGAAGTAAATGCCACCTCCGACCGCAGTGCCGTTATTGCCGCTAATGGTGGTCCCAAGAACAGTCAGCGAGCCGCCTGGGCCGCTGGAGAGGCCTCCCGCGGCGCCGCTGTTGCCGGAGATCGTGCTGTTGATGACGGTCATTGTTCCGCCGTCGTTGTAGACGCCGCCGGAGGCGTCGGTTGCATCATTTCCGGTGATGGTGCAATTGGTGATGGTGATCGTTGCAGAGGCGATGTTCAGAATGCCGCCACCGATGAGGCCAGTGCCAATTCCATTGGTGATGATGAGGTTGGCGATGGAGGAACCGCCGCCCGTGGCGTTGCCCGTAAAGACCGGCGCGCCAACGGCTGCTCCGCCTCCGTTGACGGTCACCAGGTTGGTGAGCGAATAGCCCGAGCCGGTGGTTGGGCCGGTAATGGAGACGTTCGACGGAATGGTGAGCGTTCCGGCGCCGCCAACAAGGAGCGTGATGGTCTGCGCGGAAGAGAACAACTGCCCCGGCGCGGAGGCGAAGGTGATGCTGGCCGGCCCCGAATTGGCGGCGAAGGTCAGCGCGTCGCGCAGGCTGCAGGAGGCGTCAGTGGTGTTCGATCCCGGCGTGGCCTGCGGGGTGCAGTTGCCGGCGTTGCCGGCGCTGTCATCGTTGGCCGTGGTGACGACCAGGTTGACACCGAAGTTGGCAGTGACGGTTTCGGCCGCATTCATGGTGATGGTGGTCGATGCAGACGTGGGACTGGCAACTGAATTCGGGCTCGACGTCCAGTTGACGAAGGAATACCCGGTGTTGGCGGTGGCCGTGAGGGGGACGACCGAACCAATGAGTTGCTGACCCGTCCCCGGGGTCACAGTGCCGCCGGCCGAAGGACTGGCCGCGGTGGTCAGTAGATCGGTGTCCAAGTTCACAGTTGCGGTGTCAAACGACGTGGCTCCATTGGCCGAATCGGTGTGGTTCGGATCGCCGCCGCCGTAGGCGACCACATTGTTGACGACCGAGGTGGGCGAGTTGGACGGCACATTGACCGTCAACGCAATGGCCGGGAAGCCTCCGGCAGCGCCGGCCACAACCTGCGTCGAGGTGCAGGTGACTGTGATTGTGCCGGAGCAGGACCAGCCTGCCCCGGTGTAGCTTGCCATTGTGTAGCCCGTGGGTAGCGAGTCGATTACAGTAACGGTCGCGCCGGTGGTCGAATCGATTGCGGCTCCGGCGGTGTTGTACACGTTAATCGTCCACAGGCCTTGTGAGCCTTGCGTAAAGTTTCCGGTATGGCTCTTCACCACGGACAGCATGGGCGGTCCGGCGACGTTCATGGTCACGCTGACGGTCTGGTTGTCCACGGTTGTGCTGACGGGGCCTGAGCCGGAATTGGTTCCCGTGAACGAGGACGTCGCTGTCCCGCTGCTGGTTGTGGTGCTGAAGGGATTGACGCTGCCAAGCGTGCCGCCGGAGAAAGTGACGGTTGTTCCATCGGGAACGTTATAGCCTGTGCCGCCATTGGAATCGGTGTCGATGCTGGCGGTCAGGGTCGAGTTGCCGCCGAGGTCGACGGTCGAAGGAGTGGCGCCGAAGGTGAGCACCAGCCAGGGGGTATAGTTCACCGACGCGTTGTCGCCGACAACTGCGGATGCAGCGACCGTGTTGCAGTTGCTTGAGCTTGGTCCGGCATTGCAACCCCACCAGTTTTCTGTAGCCACGGTGGCGCCGCCTTGCACCCAGAGACCGCTGCCGCCGCCATCGCCGGTGTTGCCGGTAATGCGGGAGCCGGAGATCGTGGTGGGGCCATCGGCGTAAATCGCGCCGCCCAGCCCGTTGCCCCCCGCGGCCTGGTTCCCGGTGAAGGTTGAGCCGGTGACAGTGGCAGTGTCGCCTCCGGTAGTGATCGCGATATATAAGCCTCCGCCCGAAGGTCCGGTGGCTACGGAGGAAGCAGTTGCCGTGTTGCCTGTAAAAGTCGAATTCGTGATCGACAGGTTCCCTGGTTCGTCGTCCAGGAATTCGATGCCCCCACCGTAATTGGCACTGCTCGAATTTGCTACGGCGGAGTTGGACGAGAATGTGGAGTTGGTTACGGTAAAGTCCGGCCCGGCCATGGAGACGCCGCCGCCCTGGTTTCCGCCGCCGGTGGTGTTCGATTCGCTATTGCTGTCGACCACAACGCTGCTTAGTTGCAGACTGTCGCCCGAGTAGTAGCCGGCGAGCACAGCTCCGCCGCTAAAGCCGCAATCAAGGCCGGTCGAGCAACTGCCCCCGGTCAAGGTCAGGTTTTGGATCGTAATCGGATCGCCGCCGTTCCCGAGCTGGTCCTGCTCGATGATGCGGTCCACGCCGTCGGTCTGCTGGATGATGGTCGAGCCCGCGCCCGCCCCGGAGATCGTGATGTTTTGGCCAGACAGCATTCCAACCTGGAGTTCACCGGACTGAGATCCCGAACCGGAGCCGCCATAGAATGTGGTGCCACTGAGGATGTAGGTTCCCGCGGGCACGGTAATGGCATAGCTTCCGGCCGGCGAGTTGTTCACGGCGCACACAGCAGTGCGCAGGCTGACCGTGCCGGTCAAATTGCTCACCGTAACGCCGGAGCCTTGCGCACACGCGTTCTGTGTGTCTGTGTCCGCGGTGGTCGTCACAGCTGGGTCGATGGCCCCGCCGTCTTCGGCAACAAGCATGGGGGCGGCATGGCCAGAAGTCAGAACCACGGTGTCGCGCCTGGCGTCGATCTTCTGGCGCAGGGTCAGCGCTGCAACCGGGGCGCTGGGGAACGAAACGTCGGCGCTGCGGCTCTCGGTTTTGCCAGAAGTGTCCAGAATGCTCAACAGGCTCCGTCCTCCATCGACCACCATCAAATCCTGAGTCGGGGAAGCGGCCAGGCGCGGCGAACTGAATGCCGACGGGCCGACGGGCCTGGAAGGGGCCGATGCGGAGACTGGGAGCTTGACGGCAACGGTCCAGGAGCCCAGGGAAGTGGGATCCATGCGCTGTTGCTGCCTCTTCTCCCTGAGGGCGGCGCGCCGCCCGGGAATATCCTCAGGCGCGAGCGGCCGGGTATCCAGGGGTCCATGCTCGAGAATGTGAACCGATCCATCGTTGGCCAGAGCCGCGATTTCAGTGCGGCCGTCGCGGTCCCAGATGAAGTCGCCGGCCGTCAATCCTTGCACCTTGAAGGGCAGATCCACGGTCTCGGTCTGCGGGTTGGCCTTCAGCGGGTTGTAGAAGATGGCGATACGGCTGCCCGCGCCCACGGCCAGGTCGTTGCCGCCGCCCAGGTCTGCCCACAGCACCGCATCGCCCTGGACCGGCAACGCAAATTTGGCGCTGACGGAAAAGCCCGCGGCACGCGGAGCCAGAATGCGCACCTCAGGGCCCTGTCCGCCCTCGGTGCTCACCGCGACGTGGCCATCGCCGGTCGCAGCCATGGCCCACACGAGCCCGGCCGCGGAGATCATCTTCGGCGCGCTCAGATTTCCCTTCGCGTCGCCCGTCAGAAGGTAGAGATTGCCGCCCCGCGCAGCCACCAGCACGTCCTGGTGTCCATCGCGGTTGAAGTCGCCGGTCACGATCATGTCCGGAGATTCGGGAAGTGCGTACGCCTTGGCGGATCCCAGGAAGGTGGACGCCACATCGCCGCGCATGGCCTTCTGGAAGAGCGACGGATCCCTGGGCGCAAAGGCGTCGCGGTTCCCGAGCAGGACGGTCAGCACACCTCCACTCTCGGTGGAGTATCCGGCCACCACATCCGGCGCGCCGTCGGCATTGAAGTCGGCCTGAGCCAAAGCGGTGGGCGTGGCCCTGCCGCTCTCGAGCGCTGCCACCGCGTCCGGCGATCCCGCGTACTCAAACTTTACAGTCTGCGGGCTCCTCAGCCTGACGAGGGGCTTTCCCGTACCGGGCAGGATGGTTGCCGCTGCATTCGCCGCGTGAACCTTGGTCAGCGGGAGGAAAGACAGCAGGGGCAAGCACACGAGCACGGGCAGGCAGGCCCAGATGGCGCGATTCACGCTGGAAAGCTTCATGACTTCGTTCTCCAAACCCGGCGGCCATGACGGGCCGGCAGGCGGTTTAGGGGGGTGAGCGTCTTCCCGCGGAAACCAACGGGTAACTAGCGAAAGTACAGCCAGATCAGTCGAGACAGAGTGGCACGGGGCCGCCGGCCAGGCTCGCAGCAGGCGGCGCAGAGACGAGAGCGACAGTTGCGGCGAGCGCTACAACGCTGGGGGAGTGATTACGCCAAACGGTCATGGCAATGCCTCCGGCGCTCTCTTCGAGAGCGGTTGTCCAAAGGGGGGATGAGACCCGGGGCTGACAGCATGGGGCAATCATCTGTCTTTCCCGAGTGCGTGTCCTTGTGTCTTTACTGCCGCATTCGATCGAGGGGGAAGTTGATGCAGAGGTGCCTGTTCCCAGCGTCGAAATGAAAAAGTGGAATAGGGATGAGGCGAACTCGTAGCCGCCGAACTGAAACAGTCGCCATTCTCGCTTGCCGTCGAGACAAAGTCAACATAACATTCTGAGAAAGTTTTGGTGACCAAGGGGCAAGAACTGGTGACCAAAGAACGTGTGCAATCTGCGCGCAGGGATTGTAGTATCATTCCTCAACCATTCCTTTTGTAATTAGGAATCAACCGCGACCTGGATCGCAACGCAGCTGATCGAAATGGGCCGCTGCGCACCCCTGGAGGCTTTTCATGTCCCTGACGCGTCGCCGCTTCATTGAAACAGCATCGCTCACGCTCCTCGCCAGCACCGCTCTGCCGCGCGCCTTTGCGCAGCGCGGCCCGAGCCTGAAGTCAGACCCCTTCAGTCCGGAAAAACAGGACCTCCTCCAGAATGTGACTGAAGAGACCTTCAAGCCGCTGATCGGGGAATCGTTCGCGGTGATGCGGGGTACCACGCAGGTGGCGTTGTTGACGCTGCTGTCGGTAGACAAGTCGGCGCCCTCCGCGGCCTCGGAGAAGCAGCCTTCGGCTCCCGGCAAGCCCCTGGCGGGGCCGTCGCCGCGGGTTGCCGCCACGGCTATCACCAGCTTCGTGCTGCACTTCAAGAGCTTGAGCCGGCAGACATTGCCGCAGGCGACTTATACCGTGACCAGCAGGAGCGTTGGCAGTTTCGCGCTGTTTTTGACGCCCAGCGACCCAGCGCTCAATCCGCATGAGTACGCGGCGGCGTTCAGCCTGCTTCCGCTCTAGACCACTGACAGGCGCAGGCCTGGTGACGAGAACCGGCTCGAGCGAGCCGGTTCCCCAATGAAGCGAAATCAGATGAGGCGAGAGAAGCCGGCCTCGTAGATCATGCGCCCGCCGGTCGGCCCCTTGGGCCCCAGGAACAGCGTCAGCGGCCCCATGATGGGATGCCGAAGTGTGTAGCTGTCCTGTTGAAGCCACGGCGACGCGGGTCCGGCAAAGTAAACCGAGAACTGCTCAACATGGCCGTTGGACAGGTCGGTGACCTCGACCATTTCCAGCTCCTGGTTCCCAGGGGCCTCAACGGTAAAAATCGTGTGCAGGTGAGGCAGGAAATCCTTGCTTCCCAGTTGTTCCGGCATTCAATCCTCTTCATGTGTTGAGCAAGTGTAGGCCGCAATCGGTCACTCAACCCACTTGGCGCGCGCTTGGAGCTTCGCTCCCGGGCTTCCACGCCATTTGAATATACATCGCGTCGGCAGTGGTTTCTTGAAAGCCCAGGCGCTGGTAGAGGCGCAGGGCTGGGTTGCCGCGCAGCACGTGCAGATGCAGACTGCTGCCGGCTGCGCTTGCCTGCTCCAGCAGTTCGCGGATGAGTTGCGTACCGATCCCTTGATTGCGATTGGCGGAGAGCAGGGCGATGTCCACCAGGTGGATGCCTTCGGCGGTGCGGGCGACCAGGCGCCGGCCGACGGGCTCGCCGTTGCTGATCACAATCTGGTGGATGGCTTGTGGGAAGCTGGCCTGGTAGGAGCGCCGCTGGCCATCGAACTGCATGCGCAGAAAAACGTCAACCTGACCGGCGGGCAATCCCCAGGCGCTGACCTCGGGACCACGGACGTCGCGGTAAAGCTTGAACAGAAAGGGCAGGTCTTCGGGCAGGGCGTCGCGCAGTTCCATTGACCCTATCTTCTCCGCCGTCCATCAACTTCGGGAAGGGTAGACTCCCTGCATGGCAATACAGAAGTTCAAGGTCAGATAGGGCATCATGTTATCGTGCGGTTGCGAGCTGCCCGTCTGAGCTACCGCGGAGGAGGCCATCTGCTTCGCTGACCCCGCGGCATAGGCTGCATAGGCAGGTTGCTTGCCGCGCCCACCGGCGCCAAAGACCGCTCCCGACGGGTTTCCCGCGCCCCCGGTCGCGGCGCAGTTCACGACGTGGTTGTGCTGGGGAATCTGTGTAGTGAGCAAAGTCACGGTCGGCTCCCCGGACTGCTCGCCGAGGACACGCTGCGTGAGGCCAGGCCCCTGTCCCTGTCCGATCGGAAAATAGCCTTGAAAATTGGGGAGCGCAAAGTTGGATGTTCCATTGCCGCCATAGGTGGTGCCGAGCAGAGAAAAAACGGCGGTGTACTGGGAGATGGGCAAAATCTGTCCATTGCACATCAACCATCCGCGGGGGGCGAAGTTGAAGGGGAATATCCGGATTTCTCCGAGAAAAGGGTCGGACATGGGATGAGTCCTTTCTAGCTCCGCGACGGGAAGATGCCTTGCATTGCGATTACGAAATTCAAGACCAGGTAAGGCGGCAGGTTGTTGTGGGGCTGGCCGCCGCCGACCTGAGTCAAGGAATTTGCATTCATTGTGGCGCCACCCGAGGCGGCGTAGGGATTTTGCGCCGAGGTGGCGAAGGCGTTCCCGGCTGCGGGTTCCAGGCCAGCCGTTGTCGATACACCGGAAATGGGGTGGTTGTGGCTGGGCATTTGATTGTAGCTCAGAGTGACATTGATTTCCCCGCCCGTCTCGCCCATCACATAGGCGCCGCCATAGTTGGGGTTGCCCATGTGCAGCGGTGCACTTCCCTGTAGATTGGGCAGCTGGAAGGTACTTACGCCGTTGCCACCGTAGAAGGTCCCGATCAGGGAAAACAACGCATTATACTGGCTGATGGCGAGGGTCTGCCCATTGCACATCAGCCACCCTTTGGGCGCGAAGTTAAAGCTGGTGATTCTGATCTCGCCGAGAAATGCGGATGACATAGAGGCTCCTTTATCGAACTCGCTCCACCGTCAAGGGGTTAGCTGCGGCTGGGGAAGATCCCAAAGAGTGAAATGGCAAAATTGACGCACTGATAGGGCGACATATTGTCGTGAGGCTGGCTGCCGCCACCGCTTCCAACCAGACTGTTGGACATGGTGGTGGTGAGTGATCCGCTTGAAAACTGATCCAGATCCGACCCGGCCCAAACGCCGCCCGAGGGAGACGGCTGGGTTCCAGTCGCTGATTGTGCGTTCAAAAGGTGGTTGTGCTGCGGCATTTGCGAGATCTGGATGGTCACGTTCTCAGTACCCGACTCCTCACCGATCGGATAGGTGGGTCCGCCGTTGGGGGTTCCCTGGTGAATAGGGATGCGGCTGCGCAGATCGGGCAACGCAAAGGTATTTTGTCCGTCGCCGCCGTAGGTAGTCCCGATCAGGTTAAAAAGCGCTTCGAAATTCGAGATGGACAGGAGCTGTCCCTGGCAGAGCTGCCAACCTGCCGGAGCGAAGTTGAAGCCCACCATGCGGATCTCGCCAATATACGGGGTAGCCATCGAAGTGATCCTCCACTGGGTTAGAACGACTCGAACATTCGCCGCGTCTGCACATCATTTTGCATCAAGCATGGGCCGGGGGAAATTGGAAGCTGCTGACGGTGTATTGAATTTTGGGGCGTGAGCCCCCGGTTCGACAAGCGCAAAAATTTATCGTCGGGACCAGAGCCGCAAGAACATCTGCATCCTTCAAATAGGGGAGTGCGCATAAGCATGGACTTGCAGCCAGATGTTAGCTGGGGCATCCACCTGTGTCAAGGAGAAGTTTTCCAGCTCAAAAGCGGGCCGGGCCGGCCTGTCTTCAGAGCGGCCGATGCGCCGGGGCGGTGCAGTGCAATAATGGAGCAGAGCCGGGCGAGCATTGCTTCGGCCGCGCGCGAACCCCATGAACCTACCCAATTCCATCACGTTGAGCCGGATCGCCATGATCCCGCTGCTGCTGTGGATTCTGTCCACGCACTTTCCCTGGCGCGGAGCGGGGGGGGCGCAAGAGATTCTGGCCTCGGTGCTGTTTGTGCTGGCCTCCATCACCGACGGCCTGGACGGCTACCTGGCTCGCAAGCGCGCGCAGATCACCACCATGGGCATGCTGCTCGACCCCATCGCAGACAAGATCATGGTGACCGCCGCGCTGGTGGTCCTGGTGGCCTATAACCCGCAGGTGGTCAAGGTGTGGATCGTGGTGGTCATTATCGGGCGCGAGTTCCTCATCTCCGGGCTGCGCTCCATTGCGTCTTCGGAGGGGTTCACCATCCAGGCCAGCGATCTGGGCAAGCTGAAGACGGTGACCCAGATTGTCGCCGTTGTCGCCGCCATCCTGGCGCACCAGTGGGACCAGTGGCAGTTCGGCTTTGTGATCATCCCGGTGAACTGGATCGCCGTGGCCGCCATCTACTTTACTGTGATGGTCTCGGTGGTCTCCGCCATCGATTATTTTGTCGGCTTCTGGAAGCAGATCGACCACGCCTCCAAGGACCGCCGCAAGGCGTTTGTGCTGAGCCGGCGCAAAAGCCCCAGCATTTCCTGAAATCTCTCACGCCGGAAATCAGGGAGCGTGTACCAAACGGCAACTTCCGAATAGCCGACCAATCGCCCGGAATGCGAAGAATCGAAATCCGCACCAGGTCATCTCTTGAGAAGCGGGGTCAGAAGCTCTTCTTCCGGCTCAACATGCACTAAGACCTCTGCGATCTGTGGCACCTGCTCCAGCACAGCGTCTTCCACATCGTGTGCAATGTCATGTCCCTGACGTACCGTCAGAGTTCCTTCGACGACAATATGCAGGTCAACGTAGTAGCGAAAGCCCATCTTGCGGACGTGGCATTTCTCAAGACCGATGACTCCTGAAACAGTTGAGGCAACGGAGCGTACCTTTTGTTCCAACTGATGGGCAGGCGCAGAATCGAGTAATTCTGCGAAGGGTGCCCGAAGTTGCCGCCACGCATTAAACATGATGACTGGTGATGCACAGAGCGCAGCCCAATCGTCTGCCGCAGCGTTTCTGGTCCACAAAGCGACCGAGATACCGACAAACACAAAGGCCGAAGTGATGGCATCGCTCAGGTGATGCCAGGCGTCACTCCGAACGGCGGTGCTGTCGATGCCTTTGCCGACGGAAGACACATAGCGGGATAGCAATGCCTTGATTCCAACCACAGCTAATAGGACCCACAGCGTATATGGCTCGGGTAAAGGATGAGGGGTTTGAATGCGCACGACGCTCTCGGCCCCGATTACGATAGCGGCCACGATCAGCGCAAGGCTCACGACAATGGCAGCTACAGGCTCGGCTTTTCCGTGGCCATAAGGATGATCCTCATCTTGCGGTTTGATGGAGAGGCGCAAGCCGACGTAGACCACGGTCGAACTGATGACGTCGGAGAGCGATTCGATTCCATCCGCGATCAACGCGAATGAATGTCCAATGAACCCGGTTGCACATTTGAACAAGGCGAGGACAAAATTGAACCCAATGCCAATCAGCGAGGACTTCAAGCCCCGCTGGATCATCTGCTCCGGGGTTTGCCGTCGCGCCATTGTATTTGTCCGGCAAGCAAAGACTTCCATTCGCAGAGCCGAGTTGGGCGAAATCCATCGAGATGACGGGGTATGGGAAGGGTGGAGAGGCATGAAACCGGCTCCCCACCCTTACCGAGCCGAATTTTCAAGGATGTTGAGTGGGGGGAGTTTTGCTTGAGCCCTGGGCTTGCCCGAGAAAACTCTCCGAAGACTCTTCCAACATTTACCCAATCGATCAGAAGCCATGAAGAGGTGCCCAGCAGTAAGCTGTCCGAACACCCGGTGGTGCCCGACTGCGGCCAATCCCATCGAAGCGATGCAGCCACACTGTTCGCAATCAGGGTCTCCTCCAAATTGGCAGGGAGTGACCTGCGTCTTAAGATCGGCGGAGATGATCCCTGTGGTTCTCGCAAAGATGCATTCTTTCGGACTCTTGGGTGGGTACTCTATCTCCTGAACGACCGCTTCTGGCATGTCCAGAGCGGGATATTTTAGCCGCAATTGTCGTAGATCGGAGATCGTGGAAGCTCTTTGCGAAGCAGTCAGTATCTCGGGGTCGGTGGCACCGCATTGGGGTGTGAAAATGCTAAACCAAATCTTTGCAACTTCAGGTTGTTTGCTCCAAAAGCTAAGGAATTCATCGAGGTAACCGCGACGCTCTGCTATCTGCGACGTGATCGTGCAGTGAATAGTTACTCTTGCCCCTTTGATGTTCTTGAGGATGCGCTCGTAGGTAGCTGGTTTGCGCCGAGCATCGTGCTCCGGCTGCAGGCCATCGACCGATACCACTACATTCAGTTTCTTCAATTTCATCCAAGAGGCTGGGATCACCCTGAATGCGCTCGTGACGACCTGGGTGTGTACGGCGCGGGCCTCGATCTGGGGCAACAGCATTTCGAGCTCACGGTACCGAACCAGCGGATCGCCGCCTACTAGAGAGACATGGAGCGGTTTATGCTCATCGATGAGCGCAACCACTCTCGTGACTAAGTCATCGCCCTTGAAGTCGGATAGCTCGCGTAGGTGGGTAGCGCCTCCGAGATGTGCCGCATCGAAGGCATAGCACCCAGGACACCGCAACGGGCATTCTTTTGTGATCTCGATTGAAAGGGAGGGGGCGCGGCCGGCAAGTATCCTGGCCCAGGCGTGCAGAACTTCGGATTTTTTCATGACCTCTCCACATAAGACCTCGTAGGACTGAGTGGGTACAAACGGGTCATGAACAGCTCTCTGCGAGCCATTCATGATGAATGCCCGGAGAGGTGACAAATCAGATCTGAAGGGGAATGTTGTTCTTGCTTAGGACTGGACTGGGCACGCGCTCTTTACCGGAGGCCGAGACCGCCCCGGCGATCGTATCTCTGACGAAATGGTGGTGATGAGAGATGAAAGCTAAGTGAGACCAATTCGCGAACAGCGAATCGACACCCTGTTTGCCGTGCTTTGAGAGCACCAGCACGAGGCAGAGGAATGAGAGTACGAGAATAGTGCTCATCTCAAAGTCCTGGCCGCCCTGCAGAAAATGATCCCAGGTCCAGAGACGCTCCGTCACAGGCATGGTCATTAACGATACTGCGGTCAAAATGAGAAGAACGCGGCCAATCCCCGCAAGGACGGGTGCCGAGCGCGCGGGTGCATTGAGGTCTGACCAACTCGCGCTGGAGGTGTGATTCAAGAGTTCTTCACTTCTTTCTGGGTGCACACTCTTGGCGGATTGCGGCACGAAGGCACAGATGGCAGACGCACATGGCTCTGCCTCAGTGTCGCCCGTTAACGATTGATGTCTCGTCATGCAGGCCAGAAGTCATGACACTTGTGATGATTCGATGCATTCCGTGGCGAATAGTTGGCCGCTCAGAATCGAAACGGGAACCCGCGGTCATAGATTGGTGCATGATCGACAGTGCGGGATTCGAGGACTTTGGGAGAGCAATCCGAGGTTCCGGTCGAGTCACCGGCAAACCGGAAGTTACTGTTTAGCAGATGACCGGGCGCAAAACTGCTCCCATGCAGCGCAGAAGCCCAGGTCTCATCCGCCGCGGCGGACGAGACCTGGGGCACCCTCAATTTGTGGCTGACTGAGAGTTCGGCTAGGCCATGGCCGGAATGGCTTCGGGCATGCTGACCATGGGCGCAGGCACAGGCACAGCCGCATGCACGGGAGCGGTTACGGCGGTCTGGGCATGCGCTCCGCGGGTGAGCCGGTGCACGAAGTGGTAAGGCGGCCAGGGGCCGGAGACCTGCATCTGGCACTCGCGCATCATGGCGCTGGTGGAGGCGAACTTGTTCTGGTAGCGCTCCACATATTTGCGGTCGATGAGGTGGGCGACGTCGAGCACCATCCTGCCGCTTTCGGTGAGCCGGCAGCTGACTTCCTCGTCCAGAGGCAGGAAGAGCCGGTGCATCTGGAAGCTGACGGCGCGGGCGCGGGTCTGGCGCTCGCGGGTGCGGGAGGCGTTCTCGCGCAGGGTGCTCAGGTACTCGCGGCCGACGCCCTCGGCGGGCACATGCTTGTCGAGCGCGTGGGTGCAGCAGTCGTCCACAAGGATCTTCAGGTGCATCTCGGTCTTGCCGCGCAGCTTGTCGATGTTCGACTGGAACTGGCGCTGGTTGGAGCGGATGGACTTGCGCAGGCTCTCGTCATCGCCGAAGACGGTGCCGAAACGGAAGGGCAGCACGGTGGAGTGCTGGAAGCAGTCGGCGATGACCCGGGCGTGATCCACGCCGGACTTCTGGTTGAGAGTCTCCGCGGGGTTGTGTTCGCTGACCACGATGGCCAGATCGCTGGCCGGGTAAAGGAAAACCTGGTTGCCGCTGACTCCGACGACTGACTCCATCGGAACGGGTTTACGATGACGGGCTAATTCTGGGAACGCTTGCTTTTCACCGATGCAGTAGGCATACCATGCCATGACGAGACTCTCCGTTCGCGCGCGCCGGTAAGCGCCGCTTGTTGGTAAGGCTGCAGTGAACTTGGGAATGACTGCATAGTGGGCATCAGGCCGGGTCTTTTCAGTTATGCACCCGGTTGAACTATGCGAATACTAGCCCTCGGAAAAGACGACTGGCAAGAACGCAGATCACGCAGGTGAAGAAAGATAGCGGGAATGATCAAGGTTGTATTCATCTGGTCAATAATTCGATTGATAGCACCGAAACAGGTCCTATTTTGGACAGACAGTTCAATTCGGGATCAAATTTGGACCGCCAGGGAGGCGCTGCCGGAAACAGAGCTGCGTCCGCTGAGGGGCGAAGGAAGAGGGAAAAGGGAGGAAATCGTGGCAGGATCCAAGCGCAAAAGCGCGGGGAGACTAGGGGAGCACTTTGAGAATATGCAGGTAGAGAACGATGTTGACGATGACGGAGACGGCCAACAGGCCCAAGGCGACCAGGGCGAAGACGTTCACCTTGTTGCCCACGCCTTTGAGGTCTTCCATCAACTCCTGCTGTTCCAGGGTGTTGCGGTCGGTGGCTTCGCGCACCATCTCCAGCTGATCTTCGACGCGCTTGAGCGAGGAGTTCTGCTCGACCACCTGCTCGCGCAGCTCGCGGTGCTCCGTCTGGAGATGGGCCAGACCGTCCTCAATGGGCGCAAGGTCGACGGGCGGAGCGGGTGGAGGCGGAGGCGGCGCGTGGTGATGGGGCGCCAGGATGTTGGAGACCGCGGTGCCGATGTTGCCGTCGAGCAGGGGCAGAATGCGCTGCACGAAGGGCAGTGCGGCACGCAGGGCGCTGACCGCGCGCTGGATGCCGGAGGGCACTTCAATGGGCGGCTGGGCAGCCTGGCTGGCCAGCGCGCGGCCGGGAGGCGGCGGGGCGCCCAGGGCACGCTGCGGGGTAATGGGCATATCGGACAGGCCTTCGCGCAGAGCCGCGGCGCTGCCTGACCCGGTGGGCAACGGGGAGCCAACGGCGCGCGGACGCGGCTCGTCGGGATTCGTGCCCCGGCGGTCGCCGTCTTTTGCCGCGTTCAAGCCTGGAACCGGTCCGTCGCTCATGGCCTTCCTTCCTTCTCCACTATAGAACGAATTCGCGCCCTATCAGCGACTTCCGCACCGAGTTGCGCGATCGGGCCGGAGTTGCTTTGGTCTATCCACGGCTATTGCCGGGCGGGATTGGATTGGGTTAATCCGGCTTCGCGGAGCGCAGAGCGCATCCCTATACTGATGGGAGGAGCGGCATGTGAATCCTGGAACGGCACGTACTCTGCGCAGCCTGCAACGCAACATTCTGGCGGGCGTCATCACCATGGGACCGCTGTTTGTCACGTACCTGATCTTCAGCTTCCTGCTGGGCGTGCTGGCCCAGGTCGGCCGGCCCGTGGTCTGGCTGTTGGGCTACCTGCTTCCCGGCGACTGGCTCAGCGCGCCGTGGCTGCAGTCGGTGCTGTCGGTGATTCTCACGCTGGTGGTGCTCTACGTGGTGGGCCGGGTGACCTCGCAGGTGGTGGGACGGCAGGCGCTGCGCCTGTTTGAGGCCGCGCTGGCGCGTCTGCCCTTTGTGGCAAAAATCTATAGCTCGGTGCGCAAGCTGATTGACACCATGATGGCCAAGGATGACACCGTGCAGCGGGTGGTTCTGGTGGAGTTTCCCATGCCGGGACAGAGGGCGCTTGGCTTTCTTACACGCACGCTGATCGATTCGACGAATGGGCAGGTGCTGGCGGCGGTGTTGCTGCCGAATGCCATTAACCCCATGTCGGGGCTGCTGCAGATTATGCCCATTGAGCGGGTGCAGGAGACCAACCTTACCATGGAGCACGCGATGAGCATGCTGATGACTGGCGGCACGGTAGGACCGGACGAGATCTTGTTTACGCGACCGGTGGTGCTCGATGAGCCGGTGACGGAACCGAGGGGGGAGGAGGCCTTGATGGATGAGGCGGAGACCGGCGAAGCTACGCCGCCTTGGCCCTCGGCTTGACCTTGGCGAGGGACTTGTCTTTCGCGGCAACCCAGATGTCGTGCTTGTTCTGGAGATTCAGCCAGAATTGAGTTGAGTTGCCGAAGTATCTGCTCAGGCGCATGGCAGTGTCGGCTGTGATCGACCGCTTTCCGCGCACCAGGTCGTTCACCCGCGGCGCCGAGACGTGCAGTTCCTTGGCCAACCTGTAGCTGGAAAGCCCGAGCGGATCCATGAACTCGGTCTTGAGTATGTCGCCGGGGTGGATTGAATATCCGATTGGTGGTTCTTCCATGGCGCCTCCAATCCTATGCTGGTTCATCCTCGGCCAGCTCCTCGCCGGCGTGTTCGCTTTCGGCGGAGATCTTGCGCAGGCTGACGTGCTCGAATCGGGCCCAGATCAGGCCCACCGGGATGATACTGAGGAAGGTGACCACGAGCAGCGTGGTGGAGCAGGCGGTGGCCGGCTCGGGAGCCACGGCGAAGAAGCTCGACATGGCCGCCGCGATGATGCCGATCTGCGTGAACCAGCCCAGCACCGGCAGCTGAAATCCGCTGGCCAGCAGGCTCGAGGCCATGAGCACCATGCAGCGGGGCAGCGTCATGGAAGCCAGCTGGGGGCTCGAAACAAAGGCGCGCGTGGTCTCGAGGTAAGCGACGGAGATGACCACCCACATGCCCAGCGAGAGCAGCGTGGCGGCGCCAAAGTCAGAGAACGAGCGCATGGTGTCGAGGCCGGTGCGGAAGGTGCGAATTTTTTGGCCCACGGATTGGCCCAGCTTGTGCGAGACCACGCCCAGGCTCTTTTCCATGAATGTGGCGACGGCGCCCCCGGCCAGCCGAACGCATACCGTGAAGGCGGCCAGCACGACAGTCGCCAGCAGCCCGCCCTTGGCCACCTTGAGCAGCAGCTCGGGGTGGGGAAGGGCCTCGTGTGCGGTGAGCAAGACGACGGAAAAGATCAGCGCCATCGAGCCCAGGTCGAACATCCGCTCCACAATGTAGACGGCGATCTGGCTGCTCAGCGGCAGGCCGGTCTTCTTCGAGACCAGATAGGGGCGCACCGGGTCGGCAACGCGGCCGATCAGCGCCACAGCCGTAAAGCCCATTACCTGCGTACCGAGCAGGCCAAGCGGCGTCATCTTCTTGCTGTGCCGGATGAGGACCGCCCAACGCACGGAGCGCAGGATGTAGCCAAGATAGATGCACAGGGTGGCAATGCCGATTTTGCGCCAGTCCGCCGTGGCCAGTTGCGAGCGGAAAACGCCAAAGTCAAAGTGAATCCGGTTGTGCCCCCAAACCACCAGAGCCACCAGCGCCGCCAGTACCACCAGTCCCAGAATCAAATGGTTCTTCTTCAAGCGTTCTCCGTTCCGCGGACAAGAAAAATGAGCGGTTCACTTGATTCTATAGGTTGGGCAGGCGATTGCAGGCGTTACGGCTCGTGCCTTGGCGGGTGCGCGCCGGTCATGGACACGGGCGCGCAGCATCTGTAGTAGGAGGTACGGTTGGACGGAGAAGGTGAGTGCCTGAGATAGCTAGTGTCCCGTCTCTAAAGTCCATAACATAAAAATGACCTGTCATCCTGAGTGAACCGGGGTCCCCGGCGACAGGTCTTCGTCGCAGGGGTGGGGAAAGGGGCCCCAAACGCTTCTCAGCTTGGGGGTGGTGAGTCGAAGGATCTGCTTTTGTTCCTTCGCGAATTTTGCAAAGAACTTTGGAGACAGGACACTACCGGCTGGCCCGGTTCACCTGTTCGGAGGATGCGGCCGCGCTCTGCCGGGCCAGCGCCTCGCGCGCCAGCACGCGGCGGTTGAACTCGTGGATGACGCGAGCCACGTAAGCCTGCGTCTCGTGGTAGGGCGGGATGCCGCGATACTTGTCCACCGCGGCGGGGCCGGCGTTGTAGGCGGCCAGGGCCAGGGCCAGCTTGTCGTGGTAGCGGGTGACGAGCGCGTCAAGATACGCCGAGCCGCCGCGCACGTTCTCATCGGGCCGGAAGCTGTCCTGGACGCCCAGCTCGGCGGCGGTCGAGGGCATCAGCTGCATCAGGCCGCGGGCGCCGGCCGGGCTCACCGCGCGGACGTTGCCGTTGCTCTCGGCCTTCACCAGGCTGGCCAGCAGGTCCACGTCGAGGTTGTGCGCGCTGCCGGCCTGGGCCAGCATCTCACGCAGGTCCTGGGGCGAGAGCACAGGGTTGCGTTCCTGCCCTGACGCACGGACTGCTGAGATGACAGCGCCGGATGCGGGATCGGGAGCCGTGCCGGGCGCGGCGTCGGACACAGGCGGAAGCGGCGGATCGGCGGCCGGCTCCACGCCTGCGACCTCCTGCGGGGGGAACTCGATGTAGTTGTCTTCGCCCGCGCTCAGGTAGAGGCGCACATGGCCGGCGATCTCGGCGTGGTGGTCGCAGTGCATGGCGAAGCCGTTGCGCAGGGAGACGAGCTCGCCGGCCCGGGCCGGGATGGCCAGCGCCGCGAGAGCTGCTACCGGGATGAAAAACCGCCTGCGCATTTTCAACCGCACCTTCAAATCCTATCCTCTTTGCTCACACCTTGGCAGCGAGAACTTTGGCCACGGCGGTTTCCAGCACCTGCGCCACGCCGTCCCGGTCGTTGTGCGGAGCCTGCTTCCAGCCGCGCATTTTGGCCATGGTGCGCAGCTCCTGCGCGGCGTTGCCCATCATCACGCCCTGCCCGGCCCACTCCAGCATATCCACATCGTTCCAGTTATCGCCAATGGCCATGGTCTGCTTGCGGTCGACGCCGAGCCGGCCGGCGAGCCGCTCCAGCGCCGAGCCTTTGGAGACGCCCGGCGGCATCAGGTCCAGGATCGACAGGTCGCGGGCCGGATACTCGGTACGGAAGCACGCGCAACTGGCGCTCCATTCGCTGGCCTTCAACGCCTGCTCGGCTTCCTTCATCCGGCGCAAAGTTCCGGTCACCATTCCCTGGATGGGGTCTTCGCCGTCGGGCAGCGCATCTTCCAACGGATTCACCACCTCAATGGCGTTGCGGTTGGCCTCAACCCAGAGAGAAATTCGTCCTTCGGTCATCTCCAGGTTCTCCAAAACCAGCTCGCCGCGGCCGGGACGGTCGAACGTAAACACCAAAGCGCCAAACTCCCGGAGCAGCTTGCAGAGGCCGCGCGCCACCCGCGCTTGCATGTGGCAGCAGTCGATCGCCTCTCCGCCCAGCGTACGGATCACTGCACCGTTAGACGTGATGAGGGGGGTATCCGCTCGCAGGCCCAGGCCTTCGAGCAGCGGCGCCGTGTAGGCCGAGCGGCGGCCGGTGGCGATGGCCACGGTAATTCCCGCCTGCTGAGCGGCTCGAAGCGCCTGCGCGGAGCGATCGCTGATCCCCTGCGCGAAGGTCGGCAGCAGCGTGCCATCCATGTCGATGGCTACGAGGCGAACGGGAGGGTGCATGCCTCCAGTGTACTGGGCGCCTGCGTCGCCTGGGGTGGGGCAGACCATCCGCGCGGGGACATCTGATGGTCCAGCGGCCGCTGTGACGACAGTCCTATGTGCCGATCTGCCGGATTGCTATGGTTGCTCCATGAAAAAGCGCTGGCTGGCCCTCATCGCTCTGCTGCCGGTCCTTCCGTCGATAGCCCAAGACACTGCTCCTAAGGTTTCCCTCGCCGCACCGGAGATCTATTTGATCGGCAGCGTGCATCACATGCACTTTGAGGATCGCTACCACTACTCGCTGACTGACTTAGAACCTGTTTAAAAACTAGGGGAGGAACCTTGTAAGGACTATGCTTCGGGGTTTGTTTTTCTTAGCTTGAAAGCATGTATCCGAGCGATTTGACCGACGCGCAGTGGGCAAAGCTTGA
>Ga0182030_10009864_pt1 | contig 19487 bp, 16 predicted proteins | sample 812S3MmetaG_FD_121299 | JGI IMG/M metagenome (GOLD analysis project Ga0182030, IMG submission 121299) | Permafrost microbial communities from Stordalen Mire, Sweden - 812S3M metaG (Illumina Assembly) | ecosystem: Environmental > Terrestrial > Soil > Wetlands > Permafrost | place: Sweden... | reverse complement strand
GCTTCCAGGCCGAATTGACACCGCTACCTCGCGCCAAACCCCGCCAGAAGGGGCGGCGAGGCCGGCAAAGTCACCCAAAAACCCGTCCCTCCGGGAACCTCGGTCCTTACGTGCCGATTTGGGTTAATCATTAGGTTCGGCGCCCGCAGCGTGGCTATTCCAGTGAACCGCAGCCAAACATCCCCACGAGGCAATGGTGCGGCCAACCAAAAGCTGGACAAGCCGCGCACGGACTGGCTGGCTTGGTCACTGCAGATGGCCCTCGGTTTCGTCGTAGGATTCGGAGCCAGCTTCAGGATTGCCCGGCTTTTGTGGAGCACATGCTTCATCAGCTTCGATCAGATGTTCGTGACCATGGCGGGGGTAGGCATATGTTGTGGGGCCTTCGCCTCTTATTACGGAGACCAAGCCTGGCTGGGCTCCTGGGTCTTCGATCCGCCGGGGCCGGTCCGGACCGAACAAGCCCAGAAATGGTCGATCTTCACGGGGATTTTCGGTGGCTTCCTGGTATTGGCTCCGATCGGGATCCATCTTGCGACGGGGACAGGACGATCGACCGGGTCGTCCTGGGAACTGAGGATCTTCACTCTTGTGCTTGCAGCCATCGCTGGCTTGGTGATTTTTCACGGCCTGCGAAACGGCACTGGTTTCTGGAGGAACGCAACCCCCGTTCGCGAGGAGGCGCCACTGTGTTTCTGGCTTTGCCTGGCCTTCATGGCCATTGGATTACTCGCCTTGGTGTTCCGCAGATGAGGCCGAGGATGCCCAACAAAGCGGCGGCATCGATTCCGGCCCGGGGTCTGCGTGGCGGCAGCTCGAAGGCGTGATGACCAGCTTTGCCAAGGCGCCGCTCCGATATGGAGCTACAGCCCCGGAGGCAGATCCCACACCTCCGGCAAATTCTTGAGGATGGCGAACGGCACCGTCACTGAGGTCATGTAAACGCCATTCTGGGTATGGCCCGTGGGCGGATGGAAGCACTCCCAGGGTGCCTGCGGCCCGCGCCCCAGCCGGTAATCGTTGGCGCGGAGGTATTGGACGTACTCGCGGGCGACCTGCCGCGCGAGCGAGCGATCCGCCCGCCACAACGCCTCGATCAGCCACCCGGTGGCCGTATGCCAATACGCGCCGTTCTGGTAGGTGTTCAAGGCCTCCCCCGTCCGCTCCCAGGCGGAGCGCGCCGAGAAATCACGCCCCACCGGGACATGCCGGACCGCGCCATGGATGGAAATCGTGTGGTTGGTCACGCCCGCGACCACGGCGTCCAGCGCGGCGTGTGCCCTCGCCGGACTGAGGACACCAAGGTGCAGCGCGTAGAGCGTCCCCCAGACATCTGCCTGGCGGCTTGAGCCGGTGGCGGCCACGAGCCAGCCCCCCGCACTTGGAACCCCGCCGAACATCTTTTCGATGCTCCCGGCGAGCCGCCGCTGGATCTCCCGAAACCGCTCTGCCTCAGACTCCCGCCCCATTGCCGCGTACAGCACCGCCAATTCCCCCGCCGCCTGGTGGCGGAGCAGGGAGGGGAAAAGCACGCCGCCGGTGTGGACGATGCCATCACAAAAACCAAAACCGACCGCCCGGTTGGCGTCGCTGGTCACAAACAAACCGGTGTCGGGATCAGTGGTGGGCGAGCGGAAGGCCTCCGCCAAGTGATCGATGACAGCCATGCCGTCCACCCGATTCGAGAGAAAGCTGGTCCCCCGCCTGGCGCGGTGCAGCGCCGCCGCGACGTGGACGAACCAGTAGTGATCGTCCGCCGGAGGCAACAGTCCATAGGTCCCTTCGCCCTGGTCATCCCCAGTGGCGTACGTGCCCGGGTAAAAGGTCGCCCCACCGCTGAAGGCGATGTGGTCGGGTATCGCGTACGCGGGCACCACCAGCCCGCGGGCGAGGAGCCGCGGGGTGGGGCCGTTCTGCGAGCGGGCGATCAGGGTCAGATGGTCGAGCATCTCCTCCGGTGTCACGAAGCCGGAATCAAGGGACATCGCGAAGTCACGCACCCAGAAGGCCGGATAGCCGCCGTTGCCACCCGGCATGATGAGGGTGAAGCCGGTGGTATTCGTCGGCGAGCCGCCCACCGCCCGCCCGGGAGGAATGCGGCAGGCTTGAACCACGTCACGGCTCATCCCGGCCAGAAAGTCCGCGTCGGAGACCTCGGCCGCACCGGCGCAGGAGGCGAACAGCAGCCGACCGGCGCACCAGGCCGCTGCCAGGATGGCCGGCAGAGCGGAAGGCCTAATCGCCCCGCCAAAGAGCGCTCGATGGTTCGGTCTCATGCTGTGCAAGCAGGGTGGTCGGGTCACTCGGCGCTGACGAAGAACTGCTCCACCAACCCGCCCGGCTGGCGATACATCAAAGTGGTCAATGACCCCGATTTGAAGGTCAGCCGCGCCGTGGTCACCTCCAACCCGCCGCGCTCCCGGGAACTGAGGAGCTGGACATCCTTCAGTGCCCCGAACGGCCGGAGCCGCTTGGCGGATGCCTTGACCACCTCGGGCGAAAGGAAGGCGTTGAACTCGGGGGCGAGCCGCGCGCGGTCCACCCTGCCCCGCTGCAAGTCGAGAAAGAATCTCCGCGCCGCGGCGGCCGCGTCGAGCCCCTCGACATGCGGTGCGTCTCCTCTTTGTTTCAGCATGAGGCCGGTGAACATGGCCGGCAGATCCCCCACCCCGCCGTCGATGTTCGCGATGATCACCACCGCCGATTTCAGCGAGGGAACCATGCCGTTCCAGGTGTTGAAACCACTCACCGCCCCACCGTGGGCCACCACCTCACGGGAGCGGTTGAGCTTCACGCCGACCCCGCAACCGTATTCGGTGGTGCGGCCGTCCGGCAGCCAGCGGGGCGTGGTAAGCAGCTTGAACGAATCGGAGTGGAGCAGCTTCCCCTCCATCAACGCGATGTCCCAGGCCGCGAGGTCGGCCGCCGTGGAGTAAATCGCCCCCGCTCCGGCCAGCCAGTGCCGGGCCTCCGGCCTGACCGGCTCCGGCGGGCTGAGGGCAAACGAGGTGTAGCCCGGCGCCAGCCGGACGTCGTCGAAGGGCGGCTCATAGGCAGTGTGTTCCAGCCGCAACGGCCCGAAGATGCGCTCCTGGAGGAACGTTCCAAGGGGCCGTCCACTGACCAGTTCGACCACCCGCCCGAGGATGAGGAAACCGGTGTTGCTGTAGGAGAAACGCGCGCCCGGCTCGAAATCGAGCGGCATCCCGGCGTACTGCTTGATGATGGCATCCACCTCCGCCTCGCGGACCATGCGGCGATCCAGGAAATCGAGCGGGTAATAATCACGGTAGCCCGAAACGTGGTTCATCAGATCGAGCAGCGTGATGTCGCCGGCCCGTGTCAGGCCCGGGAAATACTTCGCCACCTTGTCCTGCGGCGAAAGTTTCCCATCCTCGGCGAGGAGGAGGATGCTGACCGCGGTGAACTGTTTGCTCACCGACCCGATGGCGCACATGGTGGTAGCGTCCATGGGACGTGACGGGTCGAGCGAGCGCCGGCCGTAGCCCTTGGCCATCACACACCGGCCGTCGCGCACCACCGCGACGGAGAAACCGACGTGTCCCGGCACCGCCACGGTCTCCTGGAAGAACCGATCCACGGCGGCGAGGTCGAGTGCGGCCGGCGGGGCGGGCGGAACCGGTTTCGCGCGGCTAAACCACCCCGCCTGGGAAACCGGGGCGGCCAGGATCATCACCAACAGGATCCCCAACTGGAAACGGACGTTCATGGAAGCGGTCTTCATAAGCAGGTCGGCGTTGATCCCGGGCACACTAACCCGGACCCCGGCGGCGCGGCAAGTTCGGGAACGAGGTCCGCCGGGGATCGTTGGTCAGGAAGGCGGGAGCTGCCGGGGTTCCTCGGCCGGCGGTCGCGCCATTGCCCGCTCCTGCACGGCCAATGCACCGACCACGAGCACCCAAAACGGGAAGACGGAGACCCCGGGAATCGCTTCCATGAGCAGGGCGGGCAGGAGCGGCCAGCGCCAGCCGAGGATGATGAACAAGCAGGTGGCGGTGATCACATCGAGCGCCCATTCCAACGGGGGAATCAGTTCACCGGCCCACTTGAACACCCCGTCGGACAGCGCCGCCACGATGAAAGCCATGAGCAGGCGGCGATTCGACAGCGCCCGCCTCGTATGGGACGGCACCGAGGGCCGCGACAACGGCACCGGATCGAGCACCGGCGGCTTGGAATCAGGAAGCAGGAGAGACATGGCTGCTCTTCCCAATATCCCACACCGCCGCCCCGAATCAAGGCCGCCGCTATTGGCTATTGCCTTTCCGCCCCGCCCCTTGGTATCCACCCACCCGTTGAAACCGCACCAATGAGCCCGCCGACCGTCCAACGCGCCTGCCCCGTCTGTGCCAGCCGCGAGGCCGCGCCGCACTGGCAAAAGGAGACCCTCCGCGTGGTCCGCTGCGCCGCCTGCGGCATGCTCTACGCCTCCCCCGTCCCGGAGTCGTTCACGTCGGGAACCTACTACGATCAGGTCGGAAACGACTTCTATCTGTCGCCCGCGAAGCTCGCGGGGGATTACGCTCCGAGCCGTTTCGACCGCGAGCTTCGACTCTTCCGCCGTCATTGCCGGCGGGGACGGGTGCTGGATGTCGGCTGCTCCTCCGGCGCATTCCTCTTCCAACTGCGCGAGCGGTTTCCGGGCGATTACCGGGTGCTGGGCACGGACGTGAGCGGCCCCGCGCTTGAACACGCCGCCTCCCGGGGAATCCCGGTACGCCGCGGCGATTTCCTGGCCGGCGACTTTCCCGATCCCGCGTACGAGGCAATCACCTTCTGGGCCGTGCTGGACACCTGGACCAGCCCCATGGTTTTCTGGCCCGCGCGGCGTCACTCCTGGCGCCGGGCGGCCTCTGCTTCGTGCTGGTGCCCAACCTCGGTTCACTGGCCACCCGGCTGCTCGGCGCACGCTATCGTTACGTCTATCCGCAACATCTGAACTACTTCTCGCGAACGACGCTCGGACGACTCGCGAACGAGTGGTTCGAGCCGGTCGAAACGCGCACCGCCCACTTCAACCCGATGGTGATTTGGCAGGACTGGCGCGGAAGGGGACGCGAAGTCTCGAACCAGGAACGCGCCGCCCTGCTCCAACGCACCAACCGCTACAAGGCGAGCCGCTGGCTCGGCCCGGTGAAGGCGGCCTACCGGGGCGCCGAGGGATTGCTGGCCGCCATCGGCTGGGCCGATAATCTGGCGATGGTCCTCCGCCGGCGGGAGGCCTGACGCCTCATGGCTGGCCGCGGCGGCCCCGCCGTCCGGTGCGACCTTTCCCCGGCCCCGCTCCCGCCGGGTCCGGAAACAGATCCATCACCACCTCCACCGGACGGAATGGGGCGAAGCTCCGGCGGTGAATCGGGCACGGGCCCAACTTCCGGATGGCCGCCAGATGCCGCGGCGTGCCATAGCCTTTGTGCTCCGCGAAGCCGTAGCCGGGGTAGAGCGCGTCATACTCGCACATCAGCCGATCGCGCGTCACCTTCGCCAGGACGCTCGCCGCCGCGATGGTGTAGCTCCGCGCGTCCCCCTTGACCAGGGGGGTCTGCGGATAGGGCAGCCACTTGATGCGCAGCCCGTCCACGAGGACATGCTCCGGCTTGGGGGAGAGCTGGTCGAGCGCCTCGTTCATCGCCCGCCACGCCGCCTGCCGGATGTTGATCCGATCGATGATCTCCACCCCCGCCTCGACGATGGCATGACGGACCATCGGCATCGCCCGGAGCAAATCGAAGAACTCCTCGCGTTGCGCCTCGGTGAGCTGCTTCGAGTCATTGAGCCGCGAGAGCGCCTCGGGCACGCCCCCGGTCCGCCACTCCGCAGTAAACACCACCGCGGCGGCCACCACGGGACCCGCCAACGGGCCGCAGCCCGCCTCGTCGACCCCCGCGACCTGAAGCAACCCCGTGGCCCAAAGCCCCCGCTCGAACTCGAGCCGGTCTGGCGAGCTCGTGCTCACGGCCGGAACGAGGGATGCGCCGCGGACGGCATCGGGCCGCAACCCGGAGGGTTGCCAGAAGGCAGCCGGGGGTTGAGCGAAGCGACACCCCCGGATTCCGCGCGACAAGCGCGGCGCACCCCGGAGGGGTGCCAGAGCTCGTTGGGCGCGCAGGTTCCACCGCGCAGCTCTCTGGCACCCCTCCGGGGTGCTGTCGCCATTTTGCGCCTTTCCGGGGGTATCGCTCCGCTCAACCCCCGGCTACCGTCTGTCACCCCCTGTCGGGGGTGATGGCACAGGTCACGCTCTGACCGGCTGGACTTCCCAAATGGTATTGCCCCGAGTCCTCCTTTACCGCGGACCGCCGACCCGCAGCATTTCTCATTTTGGGGATTGGTCAGGGACGCAGTCCCGGAACCCGGAAGTGGGGAGCCCGAGGGAGGCCTGAACAGAGGCGTCGCGCGGAGGCGCCTCCGCCCCCGTAGCGCAGACTTCCAAGTCTGCTGTGTCGCCGACTTCCAAGTCGGCAGGCCGTCCGACGGCTGCCAGCGCGCGTTTTGCCGCGCGGGTAGGAGGGGCCCGCAGCGGGAGGTTTCCGGGCGTCCCGCAGGTTTGGAAACCTGCGACATGGCCGACTTGGAAATCTGCGCCGCGAACCTGCGCCGCCCCGCGTCACCATCAGAATTGGTGGCCCACCCGGTTCCAAACTGGCTGCCGCCGGCCCGGCTGGGTATAATCGCCCGATGAAGATTCAAAGTCTGACGGTGGGCATGCGGGTCCGGCATCCCCAATACGGGGAAGGTGTGGTGAAGAGCGTCTCCGAGCACTTGGCGGACATCCGGTTCAACGATCAACTCCGGTCGGTCGACCCGGAGGCGAGCGAGATCGAGTCCGCCGAGGCGACCATGTCGGTGACCGGGCTTCAGGTTTCGCTCGGCCACTTTGTGGAAGCGGCCATCGAGAAGGTCATCGAGCGGATGGGGGTGGAAAACCCCGACACCGTCGTCCACGAACTGGGCTCCCGGTGGCAAAAAGGGAAAATTGTCATGCACCCGGCCGACCCGACCCTGGCGACCCGCGAGCTTCCCCTCGAGGTGTTGTTCCACAAAATCGTCGGGGTGAGGAATCAGCTCCGCGTGCTGGAGCAAAAGATCAACGCCCACCCCGGGCTGAGCGATGGCGAAAAGGTCGATATGCAGCAATACATCACCCGCTGCTACGGTTCGCTCACCACCTTCAACTTGCTCTTCAAGAGCAAGGAGGGACAGTTCTCCTCCAAGGGAGAGTGACGGGCGCGCGGCGGCGCGGGGCCGGGATCAGGCGATGGCGGCGGCGGTAACCACCGCCCGCTTGGCCAGGATCGCGGCCTTGATCTTCTGGGCGAGTTCCGGCTTCTCCACCAGCGCCTTCGTGGCGGCGTCCCTGCCCTGGCCGATCAACTCGCCTTCGAACTGGAGCCAGGCGCCCTTCTTGTCCACCACACCCGTCTCGATCCCCAGATCGAGGTAGCCGCCCTCCTTGTTGATGCCGTGGTTGTAAAGGATGTCGAACTCGGCCTCCACGAAAGGCGGCGCCACCTTGTTTTTGACAATCTTCACCTTCACGTGGTTGCCGATGGCGTTGCCCGCGGCATCCTTGAGGGTGTCCTTGCGGCGGATGTCGATGCGGACGCTCGCGTAAAACTTGAGCGCCTTGCCGCCCGGGGTGGTCTCGGGGTTGCCGAACATCACGCCGACCTTTTCCCGCATCTGGTTCGTGAAGATGCAGCAGGTCTTGGCCTTCGAGAGCAGCGCGGTGAGCTTCCGGAGCGCCTGGCTCATCAACCGCGCCTGCATGCCCATGGTGGCCATCCCCATCTCCCCCTCCAACTCGGCCTTCGGCACCAACGCGGCCACCGAGTCGATCACGATGACATCGAGGGCATTCGACCGGGCAAGGGTCTCGCAAATCGAGAGCGCTTCCTCGCCGCTGGCCGGCTGGGAAATGAGCAGGTCGTTCAGGTTCACCCCGAGACGCCGGGCGTAGGCCGGGTCGAGGGCGTGTTCGGCGTCGATGAAAGCCGCCAGTCCGCCCGCCTTCTGGGCGTTGGCGATCACGTGGAGCATCAGCGTCGTCTTGCCGGAGGATTCCGGGCCGAAGATCTCCACCACCCGCCCGCGCGGCACACCACCCACCCCGAGCGCCAGATCCACCGCGAGCGATCCCGTCTCGATGACGTCGATCTGCCGCTGCGCGTTCGCGTCGCCCAGCCGCATGATGCTGCCGTCGCCGAACGCCTTGGTGATGCTGGAAATCGCGGCCTCCAGATCGCGGGCACGGGCGGCGGCGGCCCGGGCGGTTTCCGCGCTCGCGGCGTCGGTCGGCTTGTCCTTCGCTTCAACGACCTTCTCGGTCTTTTCGGCCTTCTCAGCTTTCTCGGGGGTGGTGCGGGGCGGCATAAATTAATCGGAATGCTAGGTTCTAAACGCGATCAGCTCGGCTGCAATCCTGTCAGCGGAACAGCCGGTGGTGAATCATAGCCGATGCCGGGGCGGAGGGAAAGACCCGGCCGTGACTATTCACTTGGATCCGTCGTGCTTGCTTGAGCTTATTGCGGCGCAATCACTGCCCTCCCAAGTGAACCGTCACGGCTCAGGATTGCCGAACCTCGGCGATCCGGCCCTCGCGCACCGACGCCTCCTCCGCCTCGCAGATCTCCAGCGCGGTCAACCCGTCCCGGGCGGTGACCACCGTCGGCGCGCGGCCGGCGGCCACGCAATCCACCAGGTAGGCAACCTCTCCCGTGTAACCGTCAGGCTCCGTATGGGAGACGGTGCGGGGTGCGGCCCCCGGCTCGGTCACCTGCAAGGCATCCGCGCCACGGGCGAGGTCGAACTCGAGCGTCGCCCGCTCGCAGATGATCGTGTAGGACATCGAGAATCCCTCGGCGAGCAACCAGCTCCCCTCCGCATGGACCTCGGGGCCGTCGGGATAGAGATACTGAGTGACCACGTGGTCAATGGAACCGCCGGGACCAGTCACTCCGCTGGAAAAGACCCGCGCCGGGCGGCCGAAGAGGAAGTTCACGAAGTCCGTGTCGTGGATGTGCAAGTCGTAGAGCGCCCCGCCCAGATCGCTGCCCTGGCCGTAGGTCCCCTGGCCGCTCCAGGCCGGCCGCTTGGACATCCGGCGGAAGCGGGCCGTCAGCACGCGCCCGTACACCTGCTCCCGCGCGACCTTGTGCAGCCAGCTCCAGCCGGGCCAGAACCGCATGCACATCGCCGGCATGAGGAAACCGGGTGAACCCTCGGCCACCTTGACGATCTCCCGCGCCGCCTCGGAGGTGCGGGCGAGCGGCTTCTCGCAGAGGACGTGTTTCCCGGCGCGCAGCACCGCGATCGCCTGCTCCGGGTGCAGCGGCGTGGGGGTGCACAAATCAACCAATTCCACCTCCGGGTCCGCCAGCACCTCCTCCAGCTTCCGGCAGACCTTCACTCCCGTGCCCAACACCAAATCGTCTGATTTCTTGATGTTCCCGGCGACGCCCGCCAGCACCCCGTGCACCGGCAGGCGCACCGAATCGCACACCGCGACGATGCGGGCGTTGGCGAGAGGCAGGTAGGCGCGGAGATGGGTGATACCCATGAAGCCGAGGCCGACCACCGCCACTTTGACCACGCGCTGGGGCGTGCCCGAATTGGATTCGTTCATACTCGTGTTAGAAACCTCGCCCGCCGCGCGCCGCCGCGCGGGGGCCGGGAGGCGCGCAACCAGTCAAGCCGCGGCGGGCAGGGGTGCCAGTTCGGCCAGCACTTTCTCGACCCAAACCCGCGCCGCGCGGATGTCCACCGCGCGCTGGCAACCGGCCTCGCGCTCGATCACCAGATCAAACTCCCGGCCGGCCCCGGCGAGCGCCTCGAAAAAGGCGCGCCAATCCACCTCGCCCGTCCCGACCGTCACCTCTTCACCCCAGGTCCCTGGGACCAGGGTGCGCCGGGCATCCTTGATGTGCACCTGGCGGATGTGCGGCAGAAGCAGCCGGACCGCCTCCACCGGATCCCCCTTGCCATACAAGAGCATGTTCGCCGGGTCGAAATTCACTCCGACATTCGCGCCATTCAACTCGCCGAGCAACCGCCCCAAGTCGGGGGCGGTCTCCTGTCCCGTCTCCAGGCCCAGCAGCAAACCGCGCCCGGCAAACACCCGGGCGACCGCCACCAGGCGGTCCACCATCTTGTGGAACCCCGGATCGGCCGGGGTGTGCGGGACGAACCCCGCGTGCAGCGTGACCAGCGTCAACCCCAGCCCAGCCGCCAAATCAGCCGCCCGCTGAAAATTCTCCAGGTTCTGGGTCCAATGCTCGTCACGTACCAGCCCGCCAGTATGGCGAATGGTCTCCAAGGTGGAATAATCCTCGCCGACACAACCCGCCATTCCCGAGACCACCGTCACACCGGCATCACGGAATCGGTCGGCGGCCCCGCTCCACAAGGACGGGTTGGTTCGCAGCGGGTCAAGCGCGAGCTGCACGCGGTGAACGCCGGACTGATGGAGGCCTTCGATCAGCTCAGCCGGCCCGGCCGGCTGAAAAGACCAACTGCAAGCCGCCAAGCGGTCGTTCAGGCGTTTAGCGTTCATTTTCCAACCTATCAATTCACACTAATTTGATTGACCGCATGGTTAGCATTTTATCACGGGCGATGGCAAGCCCAAAACGGACGTTGGACCCGGCGTAACCCCCCGCCGGAAAAGGGAATAGCGGCGGGCCGAAAACCCGCGCTCGACAAGCGCTCCCTGATTCCCCAACCTGCGCCTCCATAAGATGAACCGCAAGATCCTGTTAATCCTGACGAACCGCTTCGACCGCAACCAGAAACCCCGGTTTGTGGAGGTGGAGGCTGACAACCGAGGGAACGTGGTCAAGGAGACCTCCCTGCGAAGCCAGCCCAAGCAACCGATTTATGCGGAGGTGTGGGAGAACAACGAGGGGAAGCGCGTCTGGGCTGAATGCAACAGCTTCAAACGCCGTTACCCCCACCCGCTGGAGCAGCCCAAGGCACCGGCCAGCAAGCCAGCCGCCGCCAAGCCGTTCCGTGCCAAGGCCGCCAAGGCCAAGGCCTAACCCGGGCCGGCTTTCCGCATCGCGCTGAGCACGTCCGGGTCGATTTTCGGATTGGATTTGGCGAGCGCATCGACGTCGGCCGCGCTATACACGGCTTGGGATCGTTGGATCTCGGTGATAATGACGTCCTTCTTCACCCCCGCCGCGTCGAGCGCCTTGATGTCCTCAATGGACAGCGGCACCGGTTTCGGGGCGGCTTGGGCATCCGCGGTTTCCGGCGGAAGGGCCGCGCCCGGAGGCGGTGTCTGCGGCGGCGCGGCGGCCTGCTGCTGTTGATAGTACACCGCGTCGTTGTACTGAATGACTTGGTAGGTCTGGGGGTAATCCGCGCGCAGCCGTGCCTCCTGGTCGCGGTCCACCATGTGCCCGACCAGGCCACCCGCCAAAGCTCCGGCCAGGCCGCCGATCAGCGCGTTCCGCCCGGCGTGACGGCCGCTGGCGGCCGCGCCCACCAACGCCCCGAACATTCCCCCCACCAGCGCCCCGGTGCCGGTGTTGTCGGGCCGTCCGTCCGGGGCCACGCACCCGGCAGTGAAGATCAACTGCGCCATGATGGTGATCATGGCGGTCCATCGGTATGTCCGCTTCATCATTGCTTCAAGTTGGTTGTTAAGAAAAACCCAGCCTCAGCCCGCCGCGCCAAAGTTCACTTTTCACTTCTTCTTTGCCGCCGCAGAGGCCGTGTTGGCGCTGGCCGGCGGGCGGTAAACTTTATTCCCGGACGCGGCCGAGCTGGCCGCGGGATGGGAGGCCACAGCCGCACCCGCCCGCCCGGTCCCGCTTCCACCCGGTCTGTCCGAAGCCTTCGCCGGGGATGGCGCGGCTCGTTGCGCGTGGTCGCGCGCCAGGGTGCTGCGGTCCCCGACCGGCTTGCGCTCTTGGAAATCGGCCCGCTCCAGCCGGCCGTGGGTCGCGGCCTGGATCCGCTCGCGGCCGATCCCGTTGTTGATCAACCGGCCGCCCGCATCCCGATGAAACTCGTTGCGCACCACGCTGCGGCGATAAACGTCGTGCAACCGCTCCCCGTGCATGTGCCACGCCCACTCGCGGCCGCGCATCCGGAAAAAGTCCTCCTGGAAATGGTTGAACCCGACAAACACGAACATCCCCTCACCCAAGCCGAAATCGAACCCCAGCCCGACGCGCGCCCCGTGCCAGAGGTAGCCCCCCTCCACCACCACCGCCCCCACGGGCAGGGGTGCCCAGCCCACCGCAAGATCGACCTCCGCATGCCGCCAGAACACCCAGGCGGGCGCCCACTCATACTCGGGCAGCCACAACCACCCCAGGGCGGGGTCCCGCACCCAACGGCCGTAATGGAAGGGAATGTCTCCCCAAACATAGTCAGACTGCCAAAACAGCCCGTTCTCGGTCTGGACCCATCGCCCCATGTCGTAATACGGGCGGAAGTCGGGGTTTACCCGAATCGCCGCGTCGGGCCGCCAGTACATGACGCCGCCCACTTCCACCCAGCTCCCGAAGGGGGCAAGTTGATCGCGAAAGTAATTGAAGTTCACCTCGGCCGCGGGCAACCCGGCGGGCGTGGGCACCGAATTCGTTCCGGCGTCAGCGAGGGCCGCTGTGGGACCTGGCTCAGCGGGAACGGGTGCGGGCATGGTCTCCGGGGGGCGGGATTCCAACAACGCGGCGATCACCGGCTCGGAAACCCCCTTTCCCTTGAGGAAAACCACATCGTCCGCGCTCAAGCTGACCACCGCGCCGGACTTCTTGAAATAGGCGAGGATAATCTCATCGCCCATCTGCGCCTGGGTGAGCTTGAGCACCTCCTGAACCGCGGGCGGCAGGTTCGTGGCCGTGTCCGCGACGGCGGCATGGGCGACCACCTCCGCGCCGAAAGCCAGCACGAGCACCACTCGGAACCAGGGAAGCAAACAGCGTCTTAAACCAACCATCATATCGTGTCGGAGTAGAAGCGTCCCCGACCCGCGCGGCCGCCCGGTGGCGAACCGCCGCCAGGTAAACCGGGTGGCCGCACTCCCTCAGTAACGGGACTTTGGGCCAGAGGAAACGGGCTGTCAAGACCGCGGAAAAGTCATCTCCTCGGCGAAAGTCTCCTGGAAACTCAGGTCTTCATTCAGGGAGAGATGCCGGGTCCGGGTCAGGACCCCCGCGAACGCGCCATCCACCGGCCCGCCGGGGATGAACAGCGCCATTTTGGCTCCGCGCAACGCCGTGTTTCCCGCCGCGCGGACCTTTTCGGCGGGGAAGTCGAGCAAACCAATCCGCCGCGCGCTGCGCGAGTCCAGGTAGTTCCCGAAGGCCCCCGCGAGGTAAACCGCCTCCAAATCTCCGAGGGCAGCCCCCCACCGCTCAGTCAGCATCCGGAGGCCGGCGGCGATCGCCCCCTTCGCCAGTTGGAGTTCCCGCACATCCGACTGGGTCAGTTGTACTGGGCCCGCCAGGGTGATCGGCGCCCCACCCGCCGCCAGCCGCCCAGAGGGCTGGATCCAGTTCAGCTCCAGCCCGGCGGCCACCGCGTCCACCAGCCCGCTGCCGCACAACCCGCGTGGTGCCCCGCCGCCCAGCACGTCGCACGCCACCTCCGATCCCGCAACGGTGACCCGCGACACGGCCCCCGAGGCGGCCCGCATCCCGCAGGAGATCCTGGCCCCCTCGAAGGCGGGGCCGGCGGCCGTTGAAGCACACCAGATCCGGTCCTGATTGCCGACGATGATCTCCCCATTCGTCCCCAGGTCGATCAAGGCGGAAGGCCGGCTCCGCTCCGCGAGGCGGGTGGCCAGCAAACCGGCCAGCAGGTCGCTGCCCACGAACCCGCCCAGACAAGGCAGGAAATGAACCACCGAATCCCCCATCCCCTCCCAGCCGAGCGCGGCCGCGGGGAAACAACCCCCGGCGAGCGTGGCGGGCTCAAACGGGTGCGTCGCCAGCGGGGCAACCGGAATGCCGCAGAAAAGGTGATGCATGGCGGTGTTGCCCACCACCACCACGCGGCGCAGCCGGCCGCCGGACTCTTCCCCCGCCGCCGCCAACAGCTCTCGGGCCATCCGCCCGATCTGCTCCCGCACAAGCCGTTCCAGCAGCCGTTGCCCCCCTCCACTCATGGCAAACTCAATCCGGCTCATCACATCCGCCCCATGCCGGGCCTGGACGTTTAATTCGGCACGCACGCCGAGCAACCGGCAGTTCTCCAGATCCAGCAGTTGCGCCACCACCGTCGTGGTCCCGAGATCCACCGCGATACCCCAGCCGGGTTGCGGTTGCGGGGCGGTCAACTCGTCGTCATCGCCGAGGATGGCCCCCGACCACTGGGCCAGTTCGATCTTAAGGTCGCCCAGAACCCGGGCGCGGCAGGCGAGCCGCCATCCCGCGGCCAATTCCGCGGCGCTGAACCGGTCGCGGTCCTCGTCCGCGGGCGGGACGGTTCCGTCCAACACCCGCACCCGGCAGCCGCGACACCGTCCCCTCCCTCCGCAGGGGAACTCGACCCCGTGGGGAAACAGAATCTCCTGCAACGCCGCCCCTTGGCGCGCCCGCAGCACCACACCCGCCGGAGAGAGCTCCACACGAGCCTCCGGCAGAGGTCGGTGGGAATCGGGGCTCGGTTCGTGCATCCAACCGGGGTTTTACCAGCCCGGAGCAAGCTTGGCAAACCGCGGTCCACGCCCAAGTGCGATTGAGACTGAAGGTGTCGGTCAGTGCCCCACACAGTCAGCGCGCCCCAAAGCCGACGATGGGGGGCTGCACGGCGTCGGAGTGAGAGATAGTTACCGCGGACCCCGGTTCTGGGAGCGGAATCTGCCCAGGGTCCATGCGCAGAGGACAGTTGCACCCGCCCCCCTAATCCCACCGGGATTGCGCCCCAAAGCCCAGGGTTGGCGCCCCAGCGCCTACCCTGGGTACGCTGCAAGAGCAAATCATTAACCCTGAAAGGGTTACGGCCGAGGTGCCCGGAACCTCCCGTGCGGCGCCCAGCCAGAACCCCGTCGCGATTCAGCATCGGATCGGCACCGCTGCCCATGGCGGGTCCGGGGGGCCGTCCGTCCCGCCCGCTTACCAACACTCTCAATTGCGCCCCCCACGCCCGAGGCCGCCTCCCCCCCAGCGACTACCGTCCCAGCCCCTTTTCCGCTTGTGCCCGCGGCTTTTTTTGCGTTTATAGGGGCCGCCATGCCACTTTGGTTCATCATCGTATTACTGGGGATTGTGGAGGGAATCACTGAATTCCTCCCGGTTTCATCCACCGGCCACCTGCTGATTGTCGAGGCCTGGCTCGGGAGCCACCAGAGCGACCTGTTCAATGTGGTGATCCAGGCGGGGGCGGTGCTGGCGGTCCTCCCGCTGTTCCCGGACCGGTTGAAGCAGTTCACGACCGGTTGGGGCAACCCGGCAACGCTCGATTACGCCCTCAAGATCGCCGTCGCGTTCGTCATCACGGGCGGTCCGGGGTTGATCCTGGAAAAGCGCGGCCTCAAGCTGCCCGAACACCTCGAACCCGTGGCGATTGCCTTGTTGTTGGGAGGCATCGGGTTTCTGGCGGTCGAGGGTTGGCTCCGCGGCAAGCCGATGAAAAGCGAGGTCACTTGGACCATCGCCATCGCGGTCGGCGTCGGCCAGCTCATCGCCGGCGTCTTCCCGGGCACTTCGCGGTCGGGTGCCACCATCCTCTTCTGCCTCATCCTCGGCCTGAACCGTATGGCCGCCACCGAGTTCTCCTTCCTGGTCGGCATCCCGACGATGCTGGCCGCGAGCGGGTGGAAGATCTTCAAGGCTCTGCGCCACCCCGTCGCCGGGGCGCCGCCGGAGCATTGGGACATGATCGCCCTGGCCTTCGTGGTTTCCGCCGTGGTGTCGTTCGTGGCGGTGAAGTGGCTCCTCGGTTACGTCCGCACCCACACCTTCGTCGCGTTCGGCTGGTACCGCATCGCGATGGCCGCCGTCGTTGGCTTGATGCTGCTCATGGGCAAAGGCAAGAACGAGGAGACCGCCCCCGCACCGAAGGCCGGTGCTCACTACTCCCCCGCCCCGACCTCTCCGGCGGTGGGTTCCACCGCCGCCCTCCCCACCTGACGAGGCCAGCTTTCCTCTGCGAGCGTTGTCTACCGGAAGCGGTCAGGAACCCACACGGTAGGCGGGCTACCTTCTCTTGGCCCCCGGCCGCAACCCGGAGGGTTGCCAGAAGGTAGCCGGGGGCTGAGCGAAGCGATGCCCCCGGATCCGGCGCGCTCAATCCCCTGCACCCCGGCGGGGTGCCAGCGCTGGAAAGGGGCGCCGGGGTCTTTGCGCGGCCTTTTGGCACCGCCTCCGGGGTGCTGTTCCCCTCGCACTCTGTTCCGGGGGTATCGTCGCTCAACCCCCGGCTACCGTCTCTCACCCCCGCCGGGGGTGATGGCACAATCCAAATGCACCAGAGCGACGCCTCGACGCGCCCCCTCTCATTAGCCCCCTGCTTTAGCTCGGGGTATCGGGACGCCGGTTGCCACCCCAACTGTTTCAACACTGTTCCCCCGTGCCGCCCTGGCCTCTGACACCGACACCTCAATACTCACCGCGCCCAGTCGTAGCAGGGATACCCCCTGCTGCACCACTCCTCGTACGACATGTACCCATCAATGGGCGGATCGTGGATCCGCGCATCCAGACTGTATTGTGAGGGTTTGAGGTACGTGCACCCCCCGCAGAGGAGGCACGCGCCAGCAAGGGCGACGAGGATGGGTTTTAAACCGGATCGCTTCATCAGAACCTCCAGGGACGGCTTTTCGCACGCATTCCATGATTAATCTTATAGTCACGATTATATCATATTCTTTGCGTTGCGTCAAACGCCAAGGCGGCGCGTAGGAAACCTTATGCGAGGGAGAAACCGCGTGTCGCTGCGGCCACAAGCCGGTCCGAACCCAGGTCACCGGCAATCTCGCCTCCCGGGATGTGGCGCCAATGCGGGGCGCAGGCGTTTTCTGAGCCGGACTACCCGGGGCTGCGCTCGCGGACTCGCTTGCCCCGGGCTGATGAATTCCGTCCTTTCAGGACTTTCACAGGCTGGTCCCGAGGCAGCGGTGTAGGCCGGGCCTTTCGGGGCCGCCGGGCTTGGTCCTGAAAGGACCAGATTCACCAGCCCTGGACGGAGTCCGGGGTTTTGCCGCGATGAGCGCCAGCACCCTGCCCGGGTGCCACCAGCCACGCGAACCTGACCGGCTCCCAATCCCCTCCCGAAGACTCCACTGATCGTCCCTTCCAGCCTCAACCCCTTTTCTGGCCTCCCCGCACGAACTCCGCATGCAGCCGCGCATACACCCCACCCCCCCGCAGCAGCGAGGCGTGCGTGCCCCGCTCGACGATGCGCCCCTGGTCCAGGACCAGCACCAGATCCGCCTTCCGGATGGTGCTCAAGCGGTGCGCCACCACGAAAGCCGTGCGGCCACGCAGGAGGATCTCCAAGGCCCGCTGGAGGCGCGATTCAGTAACCGTGTCAATGGCACTGGTGGCCTCGTCCAGCACGACGATGCGGGGATCCGCCAGCAGGGCGCGGGCGAAGCAAATCACCTGCCGCTGGCCGAGCGACAACGCCGCGCTCTTCTCCCCCACCTGGGTGGCCAGACCTTCCGGCAGGGCCTCCACCAGGTCCAGGCAGTCGAGGGCGCGCAACGTGTCGCGCACCTGATCGTCCGAGGCACCCGGCCGCGCGAACCGGATGTTGTCGGCCAGCGACCCCGCAAACAGGAAGTTGTTCTGCTGCACGCTCCCCATCTGGGCGTGGAGCGAAGCGCTGGTCACCGTGTTAAGATCCCACCCGTCGACGCTGATCCTGCCCTGGGTCGGGAGATAGAACTTCTGGAGCAGACTGACGATCGTGGTCTTGCCGCTCCCCGTGTGGCCCACCAGCGCCACGGTCTGGCCCGGTTCGACCACGAACGAGATGTCGGTGAGCACCGGCCGGTCGGCGGTGTATTCAAAACCAACCCCCGCAAACTCGACCCGGCCGTGGGCGGGCGGGAGCGGGCGGGCGTCGGGCGCGTCGGTCCACTCGGGTTTCAGATCGATCAGGCGGAAGAACCGCTCGGCACCGGCCATGGCGCTCATCGCCTGGCTGTACTGGTTCCCGATGACCTGGACGGGGTCGAAAAAGAAGTTGGCCAGAAAGAAGAACATCACCAAATCGCCGGGATCCATGTGCATCCACCCCTGCCAGCGCAGCGCCCCGTAGCCGCTCAGGAAAGCGGTGGCGGCCAGGAAAAGCTGGCTCTTGAGTTGCAGCAGCGGGATGAAAACGGCCGAGGCCCGCGCCACCCCGACGTTGTTCTCGCCGTGGAGATCCACCAGTTTGCGGAAGAACCCGGCGTTGACCTCCTGGCGGACGAAGGCTTGCGTGACGCGGATGCCGCCGACCGACTCGGCGAGCGTGGAGGTGAGGCGGCTCCAGGTCTCCTGCATCCGGCGCAACTGCCGCGTCACTTCGCCCCGGTAACGCTCGTTCACCACCCAAATCACCGGCACCAGGGTGAGCATCAGCGAGAACAGTTTCCAGTTGTACCAAGCCATCAAACCCGCCGCCACAGTCATCTGGACGGCCTGGATGGTCACCACGAACGCCACGTCCTGGACCGCCACCCGCACGTTGTCGATGTCCGAGGTCATGCGGCTGATGATGCGGCCGAACTTGGTCCGGTTGAAGAACGACATCGGCAGCGAGTTCAGCTTCCGGAACAGCTCGGCCCGCATGTCATGGGCCACTGCCTCGCCCAGCTCCAGCGCGTAGAGCTGGCGCAGGTGCAGCGTCAGGACCATGAACAGCACCATGCCGAGGTACGCCGAGGCCCAGGCGTAAATGCCCGTCAGGTCCCGCGCGGCGATCGGGCCGTTGATGATGCGCCCGATCATCCAGGCGAGCGCCGGGAGTTGGAGGCCGCGCGCCAAGGTCAGCGCGAAAAGCCAGTTCCGCCGCCGGCGGTAGGGGCGTGAATAAGTGAAGATCCGCCGGATCAGCGCGGCGCTCAACGGAGCGCGGTCATCCTCCCGGTCGTCCACCGGCCGATAGTAGGTGATGGCCTCCCGCGAGGTGTCCAGATGGGCGGTCTCGCGCGCGTGCCGGGCCGCGCGATCGGCCCCGCCGCGCAGCCAGCCAAACCGCCGGGGGGATTTCGGATCCGCGCTCATATCCCCACCCCGCCCGGCACAGGTTCACGCAGGGGCGCCGGCGGCGCCTCATCCATCCACTGCAACGCGGCCGTCTCCCGGTACGGGCCGGGCCGGGCCATAAGTTCCTCGTGGGTCCCGTTGGCGATCACCCGTCCCTTGTCCAACACCACGACAAAGTCAGCCCGGCGCAGGAGGCTGAGCCGGTTGGCCACCACGAAAGCGGTCCGGCCCGTCATCGCGCCGCGGAGCGCCGACACGATTTCGTGCTCGGTCCGCGCGTCCACCGAGGCCGTCGGGTCGTCGAGGATCAAGATC
>Ga0182030_10009862_pt1 | contig 19488 bp, 14 predicted proteins | sample 812S3MmetaG_FD_121299 | JGI IMG/M metagenome (GOLD analysis project Ga0182030, IMG submission 121299) | Permafrost microbial communities from Stordalen Mire, Sweden - 812S3M metaG (Illumina Assembly) | ecosystem: Environmental > Terrestrial > Soil > Wetlands > Permafrost | place: Sweden... | reverse complement strand
TTTACCGAACTTTGTGCGGAAAGCCTCGCTGTTCACGGCGAGGATGGATAGCACCGCCGGCGAAGCCGGCTGTTCCATGAAGCCAGGAAGGCATAAAGATAAATCGAGTTGCATTCTCAAGTCGAACGTGATATACATACGTATGGTACAAGGTAAAAATCACACCTGGTACTTAAGGGCAGGGCGTGCCCGATAAGCCTGTGGAGAGGGCAAACCACCAGGAGCAATTCTGGCACCTCTATGAAGCAGGAACCCACCGTGTCAGCGGTTTCTACCGCTTAGCCGTCCTCCTCTTCCTTCAGGGAGAGGAGGACGTCAATGCTCAGTCTCGGTGGCTGTCAGGTGGTTGTGAGTGTTCACAACCTCCTCTCAGTCTTCTTTCAGCGTTTCAGGCTCTTCTCAGCCTATGTAGCCGGAAGCCACTTTGCCAGCTCTTTCTGCAGCGCACTCAAAGAATTACAGTGTGCTGAACCGTCCATTGTTCGTTTTCTGCCTGGTTCAATCGCGCCGGACTGATCGACGCCGTCGAATTGCCATTCCCCTAGCTCTCTATTCCAAGTGTCTGGGCAGTGACCCTTATCAGCAGCGTACATGTGCCAGAGCTCGGGATTTAATTCTTGCTCAGATATTTCACTGTGTGCCATGGTTGCCTCCTTGGTCTACTCGTGAGCCACGACTCGCCTGCTAGCCAGGTGGAGATATTTGGTTTGAGTGCTTCTTGGAAGCTTGACTCGCAACAATCAGTAAAGGTTCCGCGCTGGTGCTAATTCTCTTGTTCTTTCTCGTAGGTTCGGACTGTCCACTTCAATTCGAGAAGAACATCATCGAATGAACATTCTTTATGCTGGAAGTAATTCAGTGCGATAATTCCCTGCTGCAGATTTAGCCAGCCTGTCAAAATCAAGTAGTAGCAACGCAGTGCTCCGAGGAAAGTGCGCTTATCCAACAACCCTTGTCCAACAAGTACGCGGGCTGTTCGGAAAGCATCCTCAGAGCTTGCTTTCGCTACAACTAACGGAGGAACTTTCTCCATATCTGCCGGCTCTATAATCCCAGCTACTCGCAATAAATCGTGAAAGCGAATCGTCGCCTTCACCTCTGAATCTGGCACTTCCAGGAACGCAAGAACATCCTCGCGAGATTGATCGGTTTTATTCAATGCATTCAATACGACAGCAGCCTGTTTCGGCGACACAGTTTCATTCGACACCATCTCTTGAAGCGCTAACGCATGATTCAGCATTCGCACCGTCATGACTTTGTTTTGGATGAGAATGTGACCCACAGATTGTTCTTGTTTTAGACTTTCTTCCAGCGCTTGTAGAACATCTTCTTCGGAAATCAAATCTGCAGAAACCAGAAGTTCTCCCAACCTCACTGTGGGACGAGAAGGACCGCGATAAAAACCTTGATTGCTCAGAGTGGTTTCGAATGGTGCCAATCTCTCGTAGCAGGCTTTCAATCCACTAATAGCTTGACTGCGTGTAACGCGCCCCGCCCTGATCAGAATTTGCGCGTTAAGTGCAGTGGCGAGCACTTCATCTGAAAGTACGCCAAGAGACACGAGCAGCCGTCCCAACGGCAGACCGGTGGCCTGACTTGTTCTCATGGCTGTATCCAGTTGCGCTTGTGGCAAAATATTAGACGCCAGCAGCAGCTCACCTAACCTATTGGATTCCTTGTCTTCAGCTGGAGACCAGCCTAATTGCTTCAGCGCTTCATCGAAGCTAACCGGACTTAATGATATTAAATTGAGCGCTTGCACTGCGAGCTCCAATGGAAGGATAGAATCTCGAACAAGTGATTGCGCGTTCAGGGCTGCCTGAAACTCAGTTTCAGTGCAAAAGCCCGCCATTATAAGGACGCGACCCACTGGTAGAGAGGCAGAATAAGCCGAGTTTATAGCCTCTTGCAGATCGCTATCACTTAAGATTTCAGCGGCCACTAGTAGCTCACCAATTCGCAGGTCGATTTTCTCTTGAGTGATTTGTTTCTCGAGCATGTGAGCGGAGGCCTCTTAAAATTTTCTAGATGATCATAGTCTTCTTTAAAGGATTTAGCTTGCGAGCACGGAAATGACTTACTCGAAAAGTTCGCGGCGGGAGCGCAGTGCCCTGTTTATCCAGTTGATTTTCCTAAAATGAAGGCTTTTGTAACCGCTCTTTCAAATCATAGCTTACGCAATGTCTGGGAGAAGTGGAGTGATCTGGAAGCACCCAAAATACATCGATCAAGCTTGAACTCACAATTTCTCTACTCATTGAGAGGATGATTGTTAGCAGATGAGAAGAGTCGGATGAATTCCGAGACTGAAATAAAAGTTGTCATTACCGCTTCGGCGGCACTAACTGTGTTTCTTTTGGGAAGTGCTCCTCCTGCACACGCCCACGGTGGCGGCCATGGCGGATGTGGAGGTGTCATCTGATCCCAATGAAGAGCCGAAAGTCAAACACCGAGGTATGTTTCATCATCTTCACATCTATTTGGAGGATCAAGTCGTCAACCGGTAGATCAACTTTCAGTTCAACCTACAGGTCAACCTGCAGAGCAATCTGTAGAGCAATCTGTAGATCAATCTGTAAATCAATCTTCAATGATCTATGTCGAGTAATTGATATTCTGTTGGAGGCTAAATTGATATTTCGGGCTAAATTGGTATTTCGAGCTTAGTGATATTTCGAGTTTAGAGTAATTGATATTTCTGGTTCAGAGTAATTGATTTTTCGGGTTAGAGTTATATGTGACGAACTGAAATGGGCGGAGGCGACGAGCTTCGCTTAAAGTTTCTGGGAGCACATATGTCAATCAAGTCATCTAAAACGCCGCTTGCAGATCGCATGCGCCCGCGAAATCTTGACGAGTTTGTTGGTCAGAGCAACTTACTGCAGGGCAACGGTGTCTTGCGCCATATGGTGGAAAGCGAAGAGCTTTCGTCCTTTATATTGTGGGGACCTCCAGGAGTAGGCAAGACCACCCTGGCTCGGATAGTAACTACGCAGACCAATAGTCGCTGGATGCAGTTTTCTGCAGTCACGTCCGGCATAAAAGAAATCAAACAGGTAATGACTGAAGCTGAGGCTTTTGTCGCTATCGAAGAGCGGCGTACCGTTTTATTCGTAGATGAGGTTCATCGCTTTAATAAGGCACAGCAAGATGCATTTTTGCCTTACGTCGAGAACGGCACCATCGTGCTCGTTGGCGCGACAACCGAAAATCCATCTTTCGAAATCAACTCGGCGCTACTTTCACGCATGAAAGTATTTATTCTGCACGAGCTCACGGAATCGGATCTGCTGTCGATCATGCAACGTGCTCTTGCCGATTGCGAACGAGGCTTAGGACATGAAGGCATCGAGGCACCGGAAGACGTGCTCAAGCTTTTGGCTACTTATTCTTCTGGAGATGCGCGAACAGCGCTCAATAGCCTGGAACTTGCTTTCCTGCTGTGTAAGCGCCGGAGTAGCAAAACGTTGTCTGAGCAAGATGCGAAATCGGCTATTCAACAAGCTGTACTGAAGTACGATAAGACCGGTGAAAATCACTACAATTTGATTTCCGCATTACATAAATCGATGCGCAATTCAGATGCAAATGCCAGTCTTTATTGGCTCGCCCGGATGCTTGAGGCTGGCGAAGACCCGATGTATATTGCCAGGCGCGTGGTGCGATTTGCTTCCGAAGATGTGGGTTTAGCTGCTCCACAAGCTTTAGGACAGGCGATCAGTGCTATGCAAGCCGTTGAATTCATAGGTATGCCGGAAGGAAAACTTGCTCTGGCGCAGGCAGTCGTATTTCTCGCTCTTGCTCCGAAATCGAACGCAGTTTACATGGGTTATGCAGCCGCTGCTCAAGATGCCCTCAATACAATCCAGCACCCAGTCCCCCTGCATCTACGCAATGCACCTACCAACCTTATGAAGGACGTTGGATATGGAAAGGGATATGCATATGCGCACAACTACGAAAGTGGTCGTGCAGAAGATATGAATTGCCTGCCGGAAGAATTACTTGAACGTGTTTACTACAAACCTACAAGCCGTGGTTTCGAGGGGAAATTTAAAGGCAGCCTTTAATTTAAAACAGCACGAGGTGGAGGTACCCCGCGCTGTTTTATGGATCAGGTAAAACGAAAATTTCTAAGCCTGTTTTTTGCCAGGCATGAAGAAATGCCACCAGCGACGAGCTTTCAAAACAGTTACTTCTGCTCTGGCCTCTTGCAGCAATTTGGCGACTCGTCCATTTTCTTCGTCACTGGTTGTCACTAATTCATCTAGCAGATCGCGTTCGATCTTCAGCTTGGCTAGTGCATCCATCAGATATCTGCGTTCAGTGACTGCAGCTTCACGCTCGTATTCGAGTGTTTTAAGCTGCTTTATTTGAGACTCTAAAAAAGGGATGCGTTGCAAAGCGTAGTACTGACCTACCATTATTTGCTTTAAAGACGCATTCTCTTCGGTGAGCTCCGTCATCTTCTGCAGCAGAGCGATGACTCTTCTCTGCAGATAGGACAACTCGTCCTGCGACTTGGCTGTGATTCTTTGCTCTCGGGCTTTCTGAACAACAGTCAAAACTTCCCGACGAATTCTTTTTTCGCGAGCTGTTCGTACGCGACTATCCTCTCCATCCGCCACCACTTCTGATGCCCACCTGAACAAATGCTCAAGTCCATCAAGGTCGATAGCTTCTTTGTGGTCTGCAGCCGATTGGCCTGAATAACTCGGGCTTTGCAAAGCTTCTGAATTCTGATTGCTCACAGATGCCCCCCTTTCTTTGCCACCATGATAACGGCAAAGTGACGATTTGTGCCAATAAATCTTTGCCACCATATGTAAGGTCTTTGTTTTCTCTCCATTTATCCTCTTGGTATCACTCGTGCGCTATATCATGGGCACCATATATAGAGCTGATCTGCCACCATTGATCTATCCGGGACCGTGCCCAGGGAAAATCCAATGATGTCTGATGCTCCATACCGATAGGCAGAGATCGATTTCACTAATGTTTTTCACTGATATCTGGTGCTCCATAACCGCCCGGCAGAGATCGACTTGACTGATATCTAGTGGTGCCAATTTATAGCAGCACCACATGTGGAGGTTAGATTCGCTTCGCCAATCGCGACATCACTCTCTTCGATTCATTCGCGAATCGCCTTTGCATTGCTCTGCCGAATGGATACCCGAGCGCGACAACAAAATTTCCAGGGCGCGAAAAAGCCAAAATGTCGTACCAGACGCTGTCATCTTTCGAGTGCCACTCGATTGTGAAACGTTCTTCTCCCGCTTCGGGATGACCTGGCAATGTGCCATAAGCGAACCCGAATCTTTTTATCGGACCGTCATCATCAATTATATAAACCACTCGACAGCAGAAAATCGCCCAGACCGGCAAGATGTGGAGTAACAGGCAGACGGTGGAACCGGGATTGATCGGTACCTCATTCGTGCAGACTCTTATCCAACCAAGCTCAAACTGGTGCCAACGGCCGAGAGCTTCGATGGCTTCCTTATATAAGGAACCACCGGAACCTAACCGGATTCGATTGTGATCGCAGACATAGCCTGGTCGCTGACCGTCCTGCCTGGTGACACCTTGCTCCGAGTAGGTGAAAGGCAATTGAGAGCGAGCGCCAACATAGTAATTGATCTCTTCCGCTGTCGGTTTTGACAGTTTAATCACGACTCAACCTTCTCACCTTCCTTGCCTTCCGTCCTCCGCCTTCCGTCCTCCGCCTTCCGTGCCTTTTGCCTTTTGCCTTTCGCCCTCTGCCTCTGCCTCTGCCTCTGCTTCTGCCGCTGCCTTCCGCAGCTTACCTTTTCGCCTTGTCCTCCGCCTTCCCGGCCTTCCGATTTCCTGGACCTTCCGCCTTTCTTGGCCTTTCTTTCCGTTGAGAGTGGGAGAAACCGGGGGCCAGTGCGTAGTACCACCCAAGACTTTGTTCGCCCGCGAGGCTATCTTATTACTACCGCGGGTTCATGTGTCCCGTTGGATCCCCCACATCTGAGTCCAATCGAATCGCTAAATGAAGAACTTACGCCAACGAACTTTAATAACCGCGATTTTGTTGAACGCAACATGTGTTCTGGGTACCCAACTCGGGCTGCCAGCAATGGCACAGGTTCCTGGGGCCACTACCACTATCATGGATCCCTACGTACCAGGAGTCATGATTACTCCCCCCAATACAGCAGTTGGTTATACACCAGCTCCTCCAATTGGTTGTGGTTTAACGTATATCCCACTGGTAACTCCAGGACAGATCGGTCCCGCACCGCTAATGCCCTGGGTGACGAACATCCCTGCTAATACGATCGATCAAGACACGAGCCAACTGACCCTTCCTGTGGATCCAAGCTCCTTGAACGCTCCGTACACGCTCGGACCTTCGCTTCAGGGTTCGATACCTGGACCGCCATCGGCTCAAGGTACCATCCCTACAATCCTTCAAACTCCCACTGGTGTCTCGGCTTACGCTGTGCAAGTCACCGTACCGACAGGTGGAGTCTTGACAGACGGTTCTGCACCGACCTCTCGCTCAGGTCGTCAATACACACAGAACTTCGGCATTCAATCCACCACAACTTCTTACGTTACCGATTTCGGTATTCAACCATCGCTAAATCCTAACGTAGCTCAGACCCCCCAGGTCACAGATGATGGTCCTTTTCAGACGACTTATCCAGGCGTCTACGGAAGCACCACCAACGCATCGCCGAACTTACCAAACGCCAACTACGTGAGTGTCGGAACAGGAAACCACACTCAATTCCAAGGTTCTAGTATTCAAGCCCGGCAAGTTATAGCTCCCTACTAATACGTGACACGGCTCAGGAGGCCAATTATGTTCATCCTCAATTTGCGTAGAATAGCCATCGCCGCGGCCGCCGTAGGCGCTGTGTGTGGGCAAAGTGCATTTGCGCAGGGCTCGACGACGATTTTCGACCCGTATGTTCCTGGCGTACAAATCACTCCTCCATTACTTCCTGCAGCCCAGGGCGCTCCACCACCAGTTGGTTGCGGTCCTACCCCATTCCCAGTGACTCCTGGTCAAATGGGTCCAGCAGCTCTGATGCCATGGGTACCTTCAATTCCTGCAAACTCCATCGACCAGAGTTTCACCGGTCTATCGCTTCCCCTCGGTTCTGCTTCATTGACTCCTCCAGGAGTACTTGGACCCGCATTGAGTGGATTCATTCCTCCTCCATCTTCGGCTCCAGGTGCAATTCCAACTTATTTGCAATCTCCAGGAGCAGCATTCAATCCTGCTGAACAGGTAGCGGTTCCAGCTGGTGGCATACTTCCAGGTACCGGTGGCTATTACACGACGATTCCAAACGTTCGTCGCGGTGGACAACGTACTCAAGATTTCGGCTTCCCTGGTGAACCAAGTATCTTCGGCGGTGGCGGCATCGCTCAAGACGAAGTAACACAATTAGGTCCTCTGGCTGGCTTCGGTGTTCCTTACGGTATTCCAACAGGTGTTGGCTACAACAATGGACCTGCAGGCACCAACAACGATCTGTATCAAAGCTCGGTTGATCTGGGTGGCGGTCAGCGTATGAAGGTCGGCGGAACCACAATCTCAACTGGACAGACCATTCAAGATTACGGTAACAACGTGTTCGTGCAAAACGGTGGACCACTTTCAGCCTCGCAATCTACTGACTACGGTCAAGGACTGCATGGCAGTGGAATCTTCACCAACAAAACCACCGACTTTGGTTGCAAGTTCCAGGCATGGAACCCAGCTAACGTTGGACCTGGTGACCTGAACATGCCTGCCGGTAATGGAATGACTCGTTTGTCGCCTCCAATAGCGATAGAAACGAACTTCTAAACACAGTCGAGTTATGCATCTTAAGAGGGGGGATTTCACCATAGTTGTGGGAATCCCCCCGCTTTTCTCTTCACCCTCCAAGAATTACAGTTACTCATACAAACCCCCAGCGGACCGGATTGCCATGAACGCTAAACAAATCAAACCAAATCAAATCTCAAAGGAAAGCAAGCTTCCAGCAAATAAAGCTGTGGCACATGCCCTACTCCTAGCGGCATTGGTTGGACAAGCCGCGTTCTTCATGCCTCAAGCTTTTGCCCAGGGTATCAGTCCGGACCAGGATTCACTTCTGCCACCAGAAGTGGTGCCGCTAGATGCAGCCGGTAGTAATAACTTTGCTGCAGCTCCTGGACAGAATATGGCCCCTGCTGCTAACGCAGGCTCGATGCCAGCTTCTAATGCTCCTGCCTACAACCCTGGTGAAATGCAAACTGCTCAACAATGGCGCAAAGATGCTTTCAACTCGATGATGAACAACCCTAACGCACAACCTTCGTTTTCGCAGTCAAGCCCTGCATTGGTTGCGCAACAAGGACAAATGGGTCAGATGCCTGGACAAGGACAGAATGGAGCACCAGGACTCGGTCAATCTCCATGGATGAGCCCCAGCGGACAACCTATGACTGGTCCAGCTCAAACTCAAACTCTTTCTGGTGCAGTTGCACAACAACCGAACCAAAATCCAAATGGAAAGAAAGGTTCTAAATTGAACGGTGTAAGCCACACATTAGGCATGATGTCGATGTTTGGTGGAGGACTTTTGATGGGCTCGCTTATGTCGGGTCGTATGGCTATAAACCCTATGTCGACGGGGTTAATGGGTGTCGGTATGTCAAATTATGCACTACGCGGAATGTACTATTAGGAATTAGCGCCATGAATATTAGAATCACAACCTTCTCAGTTTTATTCGCAGCGACCTGCGCACTTTCTTTCAATACGGCTGCTCAAGCCGGCGAAGACGAGGAAGGACGCGTTCATTCTGGCAGCATGCGGTTCACTTTCGATAACAATACTTATCCTCTGGACCACGTTCAATCTCGGCACCACTATATGAGCACCAGCCCAGGACCAGGCAGTGTGCACAGCGGCGCTGCTCCTAAGAATTTGCTCGGTCTCGACCCCGGCTTCCTGGCTAAACCGGCTCCATTGCCGGTTGCACCACCACCAGTAGCTGTCGCTCAACCTACTGTTTCTGCTAAACCGATCATCGCGAACAGCAGTCCTTTCAGTGCCTTGTTCAATCATCCATCACCGGCACTATCAGCACCAGCTGCAAACGCTGGACAGTTTGGACATCCTGCTGCTGCTAAACCGCAAATTGCTTCTCTTCCACCGCAGACCCATCCAAGAACTGCTGTGGCTGGCCGAGTGCTTCGCCCTCATCCAACAGCAGCTGCTGCTAGAACTGGAGGAACTCCGATCGCCAGTTACAACAACCAATTCTACATTCCTGGAGCTGCGTTGCCTGGCTATGGCGCCGGCGGCGGAGGCAATGTAACCACCACGAACCTGCAAGGTTCAGTTATTGGACACAAGCATTAAAGATTTCGTTGGCACACGAACAATACTCAACTCAATCACCCCTCCGGAGGCTCGACATGAAATTTAAATCTCTCTCTAAAACATTAGCTCCAGCTGCAAAAGTCGCAGCCCGAGTTGGTTTCCTTCTCGCTCCACAGCTCGTGCTAATGGCATTCGGTGTATATGATCATGCCGCACATGCCGCTGGTGGTCTGGTAGGCGCAGCAGTAGACCCAGCATTCGGTCAAGCGAATGAAGTAGGTATGTTGGCTGATTACGGTTACGACTCAGCCAGAGATATCTCCCGCGTTGTAACAGCTCTCTCGACAGTGCCTTCCTCAATGGCAGGTATGAAGATTGCCTTCGGTCAACGAGATGGTGGTGAATCTGCCATGAACGTTGCAAAAGGATTGGGCGTAGGTTTCGGAGCGCCGACAGCGGTGCACTTGCTCGGAACATTCGCTATCAACAACTTCGGTGGTCTGGGCGGCGGTCTCTAATCGTCAATCGCTCAAATCGAAAAATCGGAATCCCGCAAAGGTCGACATTGAAAAATGTCGGCCCTTTGCACATGCTTATTTATGGGGAATAATAAGAAAGAAGAGTCGTGACGGGCGAAAAAAATTAATCAAGCCTGAGACGACCGCACTCAAAATATTGGCAAAATCCCGGCAACTTCGCCTTGGATGGGAATTTCCCCAATGACAGTATTTGGTGCCGGGATTACTATTTGAGTCAAACCACCCCCTGTAATTTGGCTCTGGAAACACACGCTGTGGCAATAAACAGCCTAAAAATGAAAAAATCGCTCCTGGCGCTCACGGCAATGATTTTGCTGTTGGCGCCTTATTTGGTTTGTTTGTCAGCCTGGGCTGTCGACCCGGTCGTTGCTGATCCGCCGACAGCAGCTCCAGACGCCGGCGCAGTTGCGCCTGCTGCAACTGGTTTGAACAATACCGACAATACAGTTTACAATCCGCCATCTACGAACACGGTTACGGAGTCGGCTGAGCAAGATACTTCGTCTGTAATCACAAATACTACAAACACTTTGATGCAGGCAATCGCGACCAGAGAATCCGGTCGGAACACCGATGTCTACAACGGTATGGCTGCATGGGTTGGAGACGACATCTTCAGCAACCTGTTCTCCAATATCGGTCAGGTGATAGGTCGTTGGTTATCGGAATTTATCGATGGTTGGATTTCATCAACCGTTCAATTCCTGTCTTCTTTCCTTCGCACTTTCGTTCTTAACCCAAACATCGCAGTTAGTGGTGTACAGAATACCCCCGGTCAAGCTACCGCTGGGGCAGACGATATCTCTCCATATGTTCGCGAAGCTGCCGGCACCATGTACGGCATCGCGATTGATTTGCTCCTATTGTTGTTCATCCTTTGTATCTGGAAGTTCTGGGCTGAAGCAGCCTGGAGAGGTGGCGGACATATACTGGGCGCTGTTGGTCGTTTGATCTTCACCGCTGGTTTAATGCTCGCGTGGCCAACCATCTACGCTTTTGAAATTCAAATCACCAATGAAATGATTCAAGCTATCTATTTCACTGGTGGCGATCAGATCACTCAGCTGGATGTAGCTCTGACTGCCGCTGTGAAAGCCGGTCTGGTTGCGACAACTGGTTTACTTGCTAATGCTTTTGCTCCTGTTATCGGTGGAGCTGTCGGTGGTGCAGTAGGTGGCACGGTTGGCGGCATTGTCGCCTTTGCTGGCTTGATCATCTATCTGGTCCTGGGTGTCGTCCTGATTACTCAAATCGTTTACATCCTGGTATTGAAAGCAATTCAAACCGGCTTGTTGACAGCACAATATATGTTCGCTCCAATCTTCCTGGTGTTTTTTGCTACTCCCGATACTGAAAATATCACTGCTGGCTTTGTCAGGTCATTTTGCGAAGTAAGTTTGTGGACATTTGTCTGGGTCGGCTTGCTGAAAATCATGGTGATCATTCTTTACTCCCAGTTCAATCCCTGGGGCAAGATCACGATGGCAGTCGGCATTTTGCAGATCATGATTCAGGTTCCGACATTCCTGGCTCGTGCTCAAATTAGCCCGATGTCTGATTTCATCTCTGCTGGTCTCGTCACAGGCGGTTTGATGAAAGGTGCAAGTGCCCTGGCTAATAAAGCCGCTGGCGCCATGACTCAATTTTCACGTTATGTCACAAGCGACATGTATGGCGCTCGCGGCATGCCTACCTCTAAGAAAACCGGCATGGAAAATACACCAACTGGTGCTGCCAACGCTGAGCTGATGGAAAGTTTGCGAGGTGCTGGTAAAGGCGTCACCCCTGGTGGTGTTCCTGGAAAGAGTAGTGGAGCGGCTAACGCACTCGGAAAAGATCTCGAAAATCCACTGAACAAAACACCTGCCAAAGATGGTGATGAACTTAAGAATAAGCTGGCCACAAATGGCCTCGGTACACCTGATGGAAAACATGTAAGTCCGATTGGTGCTACGCCAGACTCGCAGAGTGCTGCGGCTCTGCGTAACATGTCTCCTGCTGAACAGGCTAAGAAAGCACTGCTTGCAACAGCTGGTGGTGCAGCGCTGGGAGCTGTGGCTGCCACAGCAGAGGCGCGTAGCACTATGGCTGGTGGCGAAGCTGGCAAGAGCGGCGAAGCCAGCAAGGGACTTCAGAGTGATGAAGCGAAGATGCGCGCAGCCGCTGATAAGTTCAGTGCTGGTCTTCCCGTGCAACCTCCTCTGAACAAGGGACAGACCAAACCTCAGACCGAGGCAGAGAAAGCTGCTGCGGCTAAGGCTGCAGCTGATCCTGCAAACGCCAACAAAGAAGTACAAGCACTTGGTGGTGCAGAAGCTACAAACGCTACTAAGGAAGCCGACCTGGCCACAAGACTGCAAGCCTTAGCAAGCGCTCCACCGAAAGTCAAAACCGAAACCAAGGCTGACGGCACCAAGACTGATCCCAAGGCGGGCGAAACTCCTGCAGCTGCATTGAATGCTCTCCCCATTGCAGCGGCTGCCACTGGGCTCACCGCTAACCGACGTAGTAATTTACTGAATGGACCTGGCGGTGATAAGGGTCGCACAGTAACAACTGCAGCTTCTGCCGACGGAACTTCGAAAGACGGTAATAAGGTCGAACAGACTATGACCACTCGTGTGCCTGTCAGCGCAAATGCTGAAGACGCACAGGCTTCTGTTAATAATGTTGTTAGCGCCGAAGGCGGAGCTAAGCCTCCACAAGGACAGGTGAAACAGGGTGCTGGCAATACCACCACCCTTGGTACTGCCGGAGCCCCTTTAAATCCTGACGGATCACTTAACCTGGCGGCGCTGGCAAACCTTCCGCCCGGACTGAAACAGCCTGGCGATACTGCCACCAAAGGAGGTCGACGCGTTGGGGCCGATGGCTCACGTGCTGTTGAAACTGCAAATAGCCGTCCATCTGTAAACAATGGTATGAACACAGATCCCACTACGGTGAGACAGGCTGTCAGCGTACCTGCTGGTTCAGTCGAAGACGGCGGTCGCCAGTCTGTGAATGTCGAACAAGAAGCGCAAGGTAGACATGGACGCGGTGCTGTCGGTACTCCAGTAATCAGGCAAACAGGTTCAGCTGCTGGCAATGACTTCAACCCTGCTGCTACCGCGCTGGAAGGCTTGACTGGTGCAGCTATCGGTGCTGCTGCAGTTCGCTCTGCCGGTGGTGGTGGAAATGGTGGCGGTCCTAGAAATCTTAGCTTGCCTGGTAGCAGTGGTGGTGCCGGCGGTGGCGGTGGAGCTGGTGGAAACGGCGGAAATGACAGCGCTTATGTATCCTTCCCTGCGTCTCCTGCTCCCGGACAGACTCGTGCCGGACAACCGATTGCGGCTACCGGTATGCAAATGTTCGATCAGGCCAACTATCGTTGGGTTCCTGGCAGAAGCTTGTTAACAGATATAAGAACGGCAGCAGGTCCTCAACAGGGCGACGCAGCCGATGGCCAGTCTGCTATCACGATGGGTCAACGTGGTGTCGCGAGCGTTCGTTATGGTCAGGGAGCAACCTCTGAACAGAAGGCGTTGATGCTCATGACCGCAGGTTACGCTGGTGTCTTCTCTCAAGATCCGGCGGCCTTTGATGCTGCACGTCAATCGGCGATCGACGCTGGTGGTGACAAACCAAGAGGCATGGCTCAGCAGATTGCTTCTAACTGGTTGCAGTATTCGGGTGGCAGTTTCAAATCGACCGCTATCGCCAAGAATCAATTCCAACAAACACTCATGGAACAAGCGACGCTCGGCGCAGAGTCTTACGTCAATGGCAGTTCGGGCAACGCCTATACGGGCTACCTGCGCGGACGTTACGGTGCGATGACCGCCGACCAGCAAGCATGGGGCATGCACATCACTTCCGACCCTTCTTCACCAGAATCAGGATGGAGTACAACAGTCGGTCCGGCAACAGACACATTGGTCAAAGCCGGTATGCCGATTACGGCCGAAAACAGAGCTGCTGCTTCCAACCAGGCTGTTATGCGTCAGCCACAATGGGCTCGTGGTCAAGCCGTTCGTGGTGTCGCCGCGTACCTGGGCGCTATGGCAGACGAGAGCCTCGGACCGAATGCTCACCCACTCGAGAGAGATGCCTTCGTTGGTCGTCTGGCTCCGCAACTTTCAAGCGAAACTGTGGAAGCTTGCCGCGCCATCGTCGCCGAAGCCCCGAACGGACAGGGTGCTACTCTTTGTGCGAGACCAGATTACGTCAACTCGGTCGCCTCACTTATGGCGTCGCCTGATGCTCCACGTAAGCTCGATGCAAGCACAGCATTTAGAAATATGTCTGGCGTGCTGAGAGGCGGCAATGGCACTTCAGCCGGCATGCAAACTATCGATATCTTGTCCAGCAACGGTGGTGGTGGCGGCGGTTACTCTGGTGGAACCATGGGTGGTGCTATGGCTGCACCTCCTCCTGGTATGGGCGGATTCAACAACGCTGTCATCGACACTCAATACCGCGACATGTCCGGCGGTGGTCAGGGTGGTGGATTCACTGTTCCTGGAGCGGCCGTCTACGCTTCCAACAACGCCTCTCTCGGCAATACTATCGTGCGTGGTGCAAACGGCGGGCTCAGCTTCGCTAATCAAACCGTGCATACTACCCTTGATGTCTTGCCAGGTCAGAGCAACGGCAACCTCAACGTGCCGACCAATCTTGGTTCTCAGGTTGCTGGTGTATCTCAGACTGATGTTAGCGTCACCGCCAATATCCTTGGTGGCAATAACAACACGAGCCTGCCACCTAGCCTTGGTACACAGATCGGACCAAATGTTAATCAGAGAACTGATGTCAAACTGAGCGGAATTGGCGGTGCTAATGCTGTCAGTCACACTGAAATGCACGTTCAAGCTGACATTATTCCTTCTAACGGACCGGTGGACTTACCGCAAGTTGGTCAGTTAGCTAGTACGCAAAACGTGCAGAGTCAGACAACCGCTAACGTCTCCATGGGCAGTATGGCGGTGGCGGTGGTGGTGGCACCTATGTTCAGCAAGGACTGGCACAGGTCTTCTTGAACCCCACTGCAAACGCAAGCCAGCAGTCAAACTACTTGAACAGCACTGTCGCTTCAATGGGCGCACAGGCAGCTCATTCATATTCTTCCAACTATCAATCGGCACAGCAAATCGTCATCGAAATGATGCGCGCAGGCTTCGACGATAACGCCATCCAGAATCCTGGAATCGCCTCAGTCGCCATGCAGACATATCAGCAAGACCCTTCAATGCTGGGTAGCGCAGCCATTGCTTCCAAGGTTATGCAACCTCAAGAAGTGACGATGGAAAGTGTGCAGATCGTTCAGCAGATGGTCGACGCTGGTTGGAGTCCAAAAAATATCACAAGACCAGATGTTCTCACCTCGCAAATGATCGTGCAGACCGGCGCGTTCGGCGGAGCTCCAGGCTACGGATATCCTGATCCACAACACGTTCGCCAGGTACGTCAACATCCTAACTTCGTTCCAGAATACACAAGAGGAGCTGCTGCCAGAGGCGCTATCGCTCAGATTCCAGCCGACTTGATGGATGCTCTAACCGGCGGCGGTGGTGATAGAAACGACAGAGGCGGCGGCGGACGCCGCTAACGGCAAGACGCCAGCTAACGCAAGACGCGTCGAGCCAAAACATCGCTGAATTCCGCTGGTAAGCGGAATTCTCTCCACTTTTGATCCGAGTTTATCTAAAGCAAGCCAAAGTATCGTAATTACCCCAAAACCGTGGGAGTTCCCCCGATTTACCCCGGGGTTAGGAAGACCTAATCTATGGGAGTCACATCACTCTCGTACAGGTATCGACAGATGACGGTAGCTCCAGAATTCGTTTTGAAAGAAGCTTCGATAATTTGTCCAGATTGCGAATACCCCTTCGCGACCTTAGACCTGCACAGCATGCCTAATCTGGTCGCAGAAAGCGCTGTCGAAGCTGATTTGCATAGAATTTTAGAAGACCCGGCAATACGTGGTGCCTTGATCGCTGTTTGTCCAGCCTGCACCTATTCCTGGTGGATTAGCGCTTTCCGCTCACATCACTTTGTTCCTGATTTGCTGGTTCCAGCCCCACCGATTGAATACTCAAAGAAGTTTGGTGTAGCTATCGTGAGTGGAAGAAAGCACAATGAGCCTCTTCTCGACACGGCAATACTGGCAATGAACGGTTACTGGTGTGCAAGAGAAGAAGTTGCAAGTGGTTCTGGTAATGCAACGGAAATCGGACGCTGGTTGAAATTGGCAGTGAAAGAATTAAAAGCCGCGTTAGAGCATGAAACCTGGCAGGGGAACACTTCCCGATACAGTTATATCCTCGGTGAACTGCTGCGCTTGTCCGGCGACTTCCACGGTGCGGTAAGCTATTTTCAGAAGGTAGATCGCCGCAGCTTGCTGCCGAAAGAATTGGTCGAGCATCAGATTGCTGACGCTAAGGCTGGCAATTCTCAACCTGTTTTGTTGCCTCCGCGGATGGTTGAAGAAATTTTCCGACTGAAACCGCCGGTAATTGAGCTTCCAGAACCAACCCCGATGCTCGCCGAGGCATAATAGAGATAGTTAAACTGGCAACACCAACCCCGAAGAAAGATCATGGACGACAACACCCCACTTAATTTAGACGACCACCCAAAGTTATTCGGACTGCGCTATGACCAGCTCATTGCTATTTTGGGAAGTCTGATTATCTCCACTCAACTTTATTCATGGCTCGAGCCTGTGATGATGTTCGGTCAAGATCTCCGTCTCGACTTCGCTATCTTTCTTGGCTTGCTTGGACCGCTTTACTGTCTGGTGACCCTCAATAATTCAGCCGGGCACTGGGAAATGATCATGAACTACTACATTGCCCCTCAAATTTATATGCCTGGTGCAGACCCTAACCCCGTCCGATTTCTTATAGACGAAAAGCTTCCTGAGTTCTCCGAGTAAAAAATAAAAAAATGGTTTCATCGATAACTCGATCTATTTCAAAAGAAAACGGCTTGCTGGGCTTCCTCAAGGGCACTATCAAAGGTGCGTCCGATAAGGCTCCACTGCCCGAAGGTTACAGCAAGTTGCCGACCATGGCTGTACCACGACCACATCTTTCCGCTGCAGGACTGCTTCCCCTGTGGGATCTCTTCCAGGACGATCAGTCTGGACTGGGCGTGGCAGTAATGAAAGACGGTACCTATAGATGCTGCTTCGAACTAGATGGCGTGCACGTAAGCGGTTTTGACGAAGTGAGACTTGTTTCTCTAATGAATCACTTCACTGGTTTTTTGAATGCAATCGATACGTCAGTCCAACTGACTATCGTCTGCCACAACATCAGCAAAAGAGAGTATTTCCAAAGACACCCTGTAGAGGTCAACGATGATGAATTCCTCAAATATGTCGCTCGAGTTGTCGAAAACGATGAAGCATTTCTGCTCTCCAAAAACTTCATCCCCGAACTCAAGTTCTACGTCACTTTCTGCTATAAGCCTCCCAAGGAGAAAAAGCCAACCAAGCAAAGTTGGGTTGACCGCATTGTCGGCAACATCTCTGACGTATTCACCAATCAGGCCGCTCGGCAGACGATAGGTAATCACCAGAAGAATGTGATGACCATGATTCAGCGCGCGAATGGCTACATAGGCCAACTTGGCGCCTGCGGTATGAGTGGTCGTCCGATCAGTGCTGAAGAATATTTCAAGATGTTGTATCGCGAAATGAATCCGCGCTCCGGTGAAGTTGCCGAAGCTGACCTGCCAACACCAGAACGCCCTTCAACACAGCCCTTGCCTCCTGGTCTGCGCCGCATTTTCCCAGACGCAGAGCCTTCCTCTATTCGCGCTCAGTTGACTGAATCTCGTTACGATTTCAGCAAACCCGATTATGTCTATGTCGGCGACAACAGTGACATCGATCCTGAAACTAAAGAGGAAAAAGGTCGATTCATTCGCACCATGTACATGAACCGTTTGCCTGAACGCACCGGTCCACTGTGGTTGCAACCGCTATTGCGATTGAACTGCGAATGGCGCATGAATATTTTTGCTCACAAGCTAGACAAAGATATCTTCAGAAAACAGATGCAGCGCAAACAAGCTCAGGCGCATGCAAACACCTATCAGGGTGTTATGGGGCAGCGTTCTGCGCCAAACCAGGAAGAAGCTGAAAAGGCTCAGGAAGCGGCTACAATTGGTTCCGAATTGTATACCAGCAACATGGAAGTCTTCAATATGGCTGTTTACTTCACGCTGGCAGCCGACACGCTGGAAGATTTAAATCGCTCCACAGAGTTCGTTCGTTCTGCCGCTCCGCAATGTCGCGGAGCTCGTTTCGTTGTTGGCTACTACGAGCAAAAAGCACTCTTCGTCGGTAGCATGGTCGGAATGGGACTCGACTTTACTCGACGCGGAAAAGTGGTGCGTACACCTACTCTGCGTAATTCATTCCCTTATGTTCACGCCAAGCTTGGTTCTGACGGCGGAGACTGGTTAGGTTTCTCAAAAGAGACACTGGAGCCGGTCTTCCTCAATGCCTACGACGAAAAATTGCCAAACGCTCTTTGTGTAGTATTCGGTCAACCAGGGGAAGGTAAATCCATGGTTGCGCAACAGATTGTACAGATGCGCACCTTATCTGGTGCCAAGTCGGTAATCATAGACAGATCAGGCAGCTATAAGATGCTCACTGAGGTTTATGATGATAGCGCTTATATCCGCCTGGGCCCTGATGGTCAGGTCTGTATCAATCTATACGACTTGCCGCTCAGCGGACCAGACGGCGGACCAGTTGATCCGGCTTCACCTCCTGAATCGCACATTATCAAAATTCTCAACTTCCATTCTGTCATGCTCGGTGAACGTGGTGAACAGGCTCTCAATAAAGACGAGAAGCCGATTTTGATGCAGGGCATTCAGCAAATCTACAAAGAGTGTGCGACACAAGGTCGCATTCCAATCGAGTCTGATCTGGTTGCCTGGCTTACGAATGAATCGCAGAAGAGTGCAAAAACCAGACGTGGCGATACTTGCGAAGATTTGGCAAATCGCTTGAGTCTTTACTGCCGTGGTGCAATTTTCGGTAAGTTATTCGATGGTCCGACATCCATTCCGATGGATGCTCAGCTCATGGTATTCGATACTTCAGATCTGGCTCACGACAAGACACTTGAAGCCGTCGTTACTTTATTCGTTTCAGACTTCGTTCTTCGCCGGGCCGCTCAGCATAAGAAAGAGCAGATGGCATTAGGCAAGCCTGCACGGTTTGTATTCTGCATAGACGAGTTGTGGCGCTTGCTGCGTTACGAAGGTGGTAAGACTCTGGTTGAAGACGCATCGCGTACCAGCCGCCACTTAGGTCTACTCTTCATCGGCATCTCGCAGGAGCTTGGTGACTTGTTGAAAGATGACCGCGCTCGCAACCTGGCAACAAACAGTTCGATCAAAATCATTCTGGGTAACGACCCAAGCAACTTTGACTTGATTCGTGATGCTTGCGGATTGACACCACAAGAGATGTCGGCAATCGGGCATTTGACGAGAAAGAATCGCGAATATTCCGATGCATTTTTGATCTACCACAAAATGTCTCGTGGTGTCGTAAAGCTCATTGTTCCTCGCTTTATGTACTGGGTTGCAACGACTGAA
>Ga0182030_10009861_pt1 | contig 19489 bp, 11 predicted proteins | sample 812S3MmetaG_FD_121299 | JGI IMG/M metagenome (GOLD analysis project Ga0182030, IMG submission 121299) | Permafrost microbial communities from Stordalen Mire, Sweden - 812S3M metaG (Illumina Assembly) | ecosystem: Environmental > Terrestrial > Soil > Wetlands > Permafrost | place: Sweden... | reverse complement strand
CGTCCCGAAAATTTGGATGGGGGTGACTCCGGCATGATCGCCCAGAAATTCGAGGAGGGCGATGGCCAGTGAATAAACTTCCTCCCCTGTCGAACAACCCGGCACCCAAAGCCTGATCGGTTCCTGGCGCGTCCGGTTGCGCATGATGGCGGGAAACACCTCGTCTCGGAGCACCTTGAATGAATTCTGCTCCCGAAAAAAGCAGGTGACCTTGATCAACATGTCCTGGTAAAGGGCGTCGAGCTCGTTTTGATTATTGCTCAAGACCCAGATGTAGTCGTCCAGGCCCTCGATTTTCAAAAGCGCCATTCGTCTGAAAATGCGACGCTTGATCGTGTTTTGCTTGTAATGCTTGAAGTCAACCGAAGCCCGGTTTTTCAGCATGGTGAAGACACGTTGAAGCTGCGCTTCTTCGCTTATGCCAACGATGTGTTTGCCGTTGGTGCAGGGATGTTGGGCGATGCGCTTAAGTTCAATCGCGATAGCTTCGGGAGGTAAAACGAAATCCACGTAGCCAGTGGCAACTGCGGCGCGGGGCATGGCGTCGTGCTTGGCCGAATTTTGGTCCTGGGCGAAAGTGATACCGCCTGCTGATTTGATTTCCTCGATGCCGAGAGAACCGTCACTGCCCGCTCCAGAAAGCACCACTCCAACGCAATTGCCCTGGCGCTCAAGCGCGACCGTGCGGAAAAAGTAATCAATCGGCATTTCCCCACCGGGAGATGAACCGCGCGAAATTAGACAAAGTTCCCCCTTCTCCAGGTACATTTTACGATTGGGCGGAATCACGTACATGTGGTCCTTTAAAACTTTTGTCCGGCCCCTAACCTCTTCAACGGGAATCGTTGTATGCCGCGACAAAAGCTCCACCAGCATGCTTTTGTGTTTGGGGTCCAAGTGCTGAACGACAGCGTAAGCCATCCCCATTCCGGCGGTCAGGTGCTCAACCAGTTGCGTGAGGGCTTCGAGGCCGCCCGCCGACGCACCGACCGCTACGATCGGGAATAGGTTCAAGAGACCGTCAGGGCCGGTGTGCTTGGAAGAATGGGCAGACGAAAGTTTAGCCTGACTCTTTAAGCGCAACCCACCCTGTGCTCGTGAGCGTCGAGCTTTTTTCATAACGGCATCTTGACTGGAACGGAACCGTCCGAAAATATTAATCTAAAACTTAGTTCATCGGTTTCTCTAAAGCCTGCCCGTCCAACGAGCGGGGGATGATATAGGTGCGTGGATCACGAGGAGTTTCGGGTGATTTTGGCATTGCTCGCTCGACTTCATTCAATCCATCGACTTATCGAGAAGAGGATGGGCGTAAAAACCAAAGGAGCCAATGTTTTCGTTCTGTCGAACAAGTCGGAACGGGATCGCCTCGTGCTTGTTTGACGCTGATCACTTTTTGCGGAATCCGAATTCTTCACTGATTTAAGAGGAAGATGTTTTTTCATGAATTCCTTGCAAACCGGATTAAATCTACAATTGTCGGGATGCTGGCCTTGATAAAATAGACACGTCTCATCCCCAATGCGTCCGGTTTAATGCGCCATTAATCTTGGCTTAATGTGGGTACTTGTGGTCGATGGGATGTTCGCCCTGTAGCAGTTTTCAAGAATGGGGTTAGGTTGAGGTACTAACTTGGCTAACCGATGTCGATACCGTGCGCCGATAAAGCTGCAACAGTCGCCTTACCTATTCCGCCCGTAACCTCGGTACAGGATACCGTGCCGAGCGGACTCAGCAGCGATGCAGCGTCTAATCGTCTTCAAAAAGACGGGCCAAATGCGATGCCGGATACGTCGGTTCATCCGCTTCGGAATGCATTGGCCAAATTCTGGGCGCCTGTCCCGTGGTTGCTTGAAGCTTCCATCGTGATGGAGGTGGTGCAGCACAAATATTCCGAGGCTGCGATCATCGCGGGCCTCCTCGTCTTTAATGCAGCTTTGGCCTATTTTCAGGAGAGTCACGCCCAGGCTACCCTCACGGCGTTGAAATCGCGGCTCGCCTTGAATGCGTCGGTGCGGCGCGACGGAATATGGAAGACCGTCCTGGCGACCGAGTTGGTGCGTGGCGACCTGTTGAAACTCTCGCTCGGCAGTGTTGTTGCGGCCGATGTACACTTGGTCGAGGGATCTGTCCTGCTCGATCAATCGATGCTTACAGGCGAATCCTTGCCGATTGAAGCTGGTCCCGGGGTGGACACCTACGCGGGGGCACTAGTCAGGCGCGGTGAAGCAACGGCGGAGGTGACAGCTACGGGTATTCATACCAAATTCGGCAAGACGGCGGAACTTGTCCGCACCGCGCATGTCGTAAGTTCGCAGCAAAAAGCCGTGCTCCGGATCGTGCGAAATCTGGCGGTTTTCAACAGCGCCATCATCCTTCTCATCGGAGCGTACGCCTATGCTCATGCGATGCCGTGGAGTGAGATCACCCCTCTGCTGCTCACATCGGTCCTTGCGGCGATACCGGTTGCGTTGCCCGCAACCTTCACCCTTGCGGCAGCACTGGGAGCTCGGGCATTGGCAAAACGCGGCGTCCTTCCGACACGCCTCTCCGCGGTCGATGAGGCGGCAACGATAGATGTCCTCTGCTCGGATAAGACGGGAACGCTGACCGCCAACCAGCTCTCGGTTACAAGCGTTCGTCCAATGCCCGGCTTCGATGAAGCTCACGTTCTGGGGATGGCTGCACTCGCAAGCTCCGAGGGTGGCAAGGACTCTGTCGATGCGGCGATTCGCTCTGCATCGTCGCAAAAGCCCGCACCAGACCTGCCCAAGCTGACTGCGTTTGTGCCGTTTGATCCCTCCAAGAAAACGTCTGAAGCAACAGCGACTGATGTGAAGGGTGGTGTCGAGAGGATCGTCAAGGGGGCATTCACCGCAGTCATTGGCCTCGCGGCTCCATCGCCCACTGCGACCGGAGTAGCTGAAGAACTCGAAAAACAAGGCTTCAGGGTTTTGGCGGTAGCCGCGGGCCCCTCGGCGTCCATGCAACTGATTGGTCTCATCGCGCTCAGCGACCCACCGCGAACAGATTCGGCCTCACTCATTTCGGAATTACATACTCTGGGCGTGCGCACCGTCATGGTGACCGGCGATGCGCCGGCGACGGCGGCCATAGTCGCCCATGCCGTGGGATTGGAGGGCGCTGTCTGCCCGCCTGGAGCAATTCCTGACCGTGTCAGTCCAAAAGATTTTGCGGTATTCGCGAGCATTCTTCCGGAAGGAAAATATAACCTCGTCAAGGCATTCCAGAAGAACGGGCATACGGTTGGGATGTGTGGTGACGGGGCGAACGATGCACCCGCACTCCGTCAGGCACAAATCGGCATCGCCGTCTCGACCGCAACCGATGTGGCCAAGTCGGCAGCAGGCGTTGTTCTGACGGAAGCTGGACTTGGTGGCATTGTCGCTGCAGTAAAAGAGGGCAGGATAACATTTCAGCGCATTTTGACCTATACGCTCAATTCCGTGACAAAGAAGATCGTGCAGGTGCTCTTTCTTGCCATCGGCCTGGTTATGACCGGCCATGCGGTTTTGACTCCCATGCTGATGGTCATTGTGATGATCACGGGCGACTTTCTGGCCATGTCCTTAACTACCGACCGGGTGCGGCCATCCGAGACGCCGAACACCTGGCAAATCGGACGGATCACGAGCGCAGGTGTAATTCTGGGAACTTGTTTTCTGGCATTTTGCATCGCCATCCTTGCCGTGGGCAAATTCGAAATGGGGCTTGGAGTCGAAGCGCTGCAAACTCTTTCTGTTGTCTCTATCGTCTATGGCAGCCAAGCCACGATTTACGCCATACGAGCCCGTCGTCACCTGTGGGGACAGCGCCCGACTGTATGGATGGTATCGTCCTCTGTGGCCGATATTCTCATTATTTCGACGTTGGCTATTTGTGGAATCGCCATGGCACCACTTCCCGTTTCGGTGGTGGCCGGTGAATTTGCGGCGGCTGTCGCTTTCGGATTGCTCCTGGACGGGGTAAAAATACCTGTTTTTGCTTACCTTAGAATCTCGTAGAGCGGCGGCTCGCCCACATAAATGAGCTTACAAGTCGTGGGCGTGTGGGATAAGTTGCCGGGCGATGCCTGTCGATCTCCATCACAAGCCCGCTATTGTGGTTATCCTAGTGCTCACGTACGCGGGGATCGCGCTTGGGCATGTTCCCGGATTAAAACTCAACCGGACCGGAATCGCCTTGTTGGGTGCCATCGCCATGATGATTTTTGGCGGGGTGACAACCGCCGAGGTCGTTTCGTTCATCAACTGGCCCACCATCTTTTTGCTCTTTGGTTTCTTTGTCATTTCAGCACAACTGCGCCTTTCGGGATTTTACGACTTGGTAGCAGGAGGCATTTCGGCCCGGCTCGGTCATCCCGCCCAATTTCTATTCATCCTGATGGTTGTGACCGCAGGGCTTTCCGCTTTCCTCAATCACGACATCGTCTGCTTTGTTTTCACTCCGATTGTCGGCGCGGCCCTGATACGCAAGGGTCTTAATCCTGTTCCCTTTTTGGTCGCTCTCGCCATCGCCAGCAACGTCGGCGCGGCGGCCACGCTTATCGGCAACCCGCAGGACATGATGATCGGACAGGTTGCCCATCTCAATTTTGGCGGCTACATGGTTTGGAGCATCGTACCCGTTCTTTTTGCACTGGGCAGTTCCTACGGAATCATCTGGCTGATGTCCCATAAAAATATCCGGTCCAACGTGCCTGCTCCGAAAAAATCGGATCAAAGCTCCACGCCGTTGAACCGGGCGCACACGATCAAGGGGTTGACCATCCTCGTTGTGGTGATTGGGTTGTTTTTCTCGCCGTTACCCAAGGAAGTGATCGCTCTCGCCGCCGCTGCCATCCACATTGCCAGCCCAAAGTTTCGTACGGACGACCTATTGGGCCTGGTCGATTGGCCGGTCCTCATCCTTTTCATGGGGCTGTTCGTCATTACCGGGTCGCTTCAATCGACCGGTTATGGAGGTCAGGCCGTCCAATGGCTTGCACATGGGGGGATTAACCTAAACGCCCCGCACATGTTGATCGTAGCCACGACCGTCCTCACCAATCTCATCAACAATTCCGCAGCGGTAATGCTGCTGCTCAAAGTCATCGACCTATCCCACCCCACCACGGCCTATATCCTGGCGATGGCCAATAGCTTTGGCGGAAGCCTGATCGTGATCGGCAGCGTTTCCAACATCATCGTCGTCCAGCAGGCGCAGCAATTGGGCATCACCATCGGGTTCCGGGATTTTGTCCGGCTGAGCATCCCGGTTACATTGGCTGCTCTCGGCGGGCTTCTCCTCTGGGTTCTCTGCTGACGTGCTGGAAATTGATGGGCCGATCAGTAAGTGAGAACTATCTGTTAGGCTTTCCCAACAGCGGATTAAATCTGATGCGATTAACCTCGCCATGCCAACTATTCTCGATCGATTCGGACGGATCACGCGATGACATCACGTCGATTTCATCTGGATACCTATGAATGAGCCGTCGAATTTTAGCCATGCTGGCCAGCCGTTGCCAGTTATCCTCTGAAGATATACGGAAAATGGAATCGAGCATGCCGACCGGGCTATAAAGTTCTTCCCGATTATAATAGGCATCTCCGACGTTCAACACCCATGGGTTGTTTGCATTCGTTTCGCGGACTGCCACACCGCAGTGGCCGGCAGGCACCGCCTTAATTCATCGCGAGAGCGTTATAGATCAAAGTGGCCTACTGCGCATCAGCTTATTCACTTGGTCGTTTTGCTCGCCGAAATTCTTATGATGATACACCCATGAGACGGAATCCAGACGCTGTAAGAGTGCATTTGGCCCAAGTCCTTGTGCTGCCATAAGTCCCTGACGGACGCATTTCCAGTCAACCCTAGAGAACCGAAGTCGATACTCCTGTGGCGGGCATCCTTTTCGCGGTTAAACAATCCAACGATCCAATCGCCGTTGGACATCTGACCTTTCCAGATCTGACTTGATTCATCGGCCAGGTCAGTCGTTAACGGCTTACCCACGAAACCCTCACGGTTCAGCGCCAGCATCTCTCGATTTTGGTAAACCCAAAGATTATCTCCAATCGTGTCGTACTCATCGGCAACCGTCACGGGCGCGCCCGCCATCAGGCAAAGCGATACCGCGCTCTTTTTTTCGTCATCATTGGCGAATGTGTTGATCCGCAAAAAATCCGGATCGAGGATCACCTGATTTCTGCCGGCCACGCTCGACCAGTAGGTGAGACCGTCAAAGGCGCCGCCGTACTGTGACCATCCCGGCAATCTCTCGCCCCGCCGATAGTTACTGAATTTCCACCACTTTCCATCCCCGCAGTCTTCATCGACTCTGAACATGTCGCCATATCGAACCTCGAGTTCGCCCTCATTATTCAGGTTTGGCATGACCAGGCTCAAAAAAATCCCATTCGCGTCACAAGCCTCTTTTATCCATCGCAACGCAGTTTCATATTGTGCCTTGGTCCTGCTCGGGCCCACTACTCCCATATATCGATCGTGGCCGGATTCGTACCAAGACAGGAAATCCACTCGCAGATATCTCACGCCCATATCCGCATAATACTGGACATAGCCTTTGACATACTTCTCTGCCCCGGGGCGATCCACCTGCACCCAGTTAAATTTTGCTTTTTCCTTTTCGTCCAGAAGGCTTTTAATGGGGATGTCAGTTCCCTTTATTTTAATTCCGGCATCTGCCGCCGCTTTAATGATCCACAGCGGATTGTTATAGATGCCAAGCTTCATGCCACGAGACTGAAGGTTCTGGGACCACCATGGGTAATCGTGGATCCACTCCTTAGAATGACTTGATCGATAACCGTCCTTGTTATAGACCTCGTCTCCCCATCCATCTATGGAGACCATGTTATAGCCGTAAGGTTTCAGATTCTTTTCCACCCAATCGATGTTGGAAGCCCACTCACTTTCTGGAATCGAACCATCAACCTTTAAGTTATACTCGTAAGTACTCCAGTACAGCGGCGCTTTACATGGATTGGGAGGACCAATGGTGACAGTGGACATGACATTGCCCTCCCCGTCATTCTCTCTACCACCGTGCGGATCGGTGACCCAGGTTACGCCATTCAGGACAAACTTATAAGCATGCTCGCCGAAGGGCAGAATTAGTTCAGCATGCCATATCTTGCCTTCGGAATCTGTCGCCAACGGATTCGCGACAGGGTTCCAATTATTGAAGCTCCCGACCAAGGCAACAGAGTTGAGTTTGGTGGCGGACTCGTACACGAAACCGTGCCGAATCATCCCGGGTGGTTCCTGAGCGGTGACCGCCGCGTAACTCAATCCGCTCCCAATAAGAAACACGACCAACAGCAGAATCTTGATAAGGCCCAGAAATGCGTTATCACGTTCGAGGGTCAGGCGACTGTTAGCTTCCTCGAATCTCATTGAGTTTGCACGTTATCGGCGAAAAGCCTTCCGCCCGCGTCGGTCAGAAGCTTTGAGAATACGAGGAACAACTTGAAGGACTCAATGTTGATTTATATTTGCGGTTTTTAGGCTCGAGCCTTGGTCCACTGGACCTGCAAAAAGCACATATACGCTGGCAATATTTACGTAATTCGAACTTTTATTTCCGCCTCCCGTGCCTGCGGTATAGCTATCGTTATTTTTCATATAGCTCATGTTGTGGGAGTAGTTATCTTCGGCAATTCGAATGCTGTAATTGTCACCGGGATTAAGGATGGCGCTAACCGATGAAGACATATCCCAGCGAGTCCAATCACCTGATTGCGGCATGACCAGATATCCGGACGCGATGGGCTCTTCAGACCCGGCTTTCAGAATCTCCAGCTTTTTAACCGCACAGGTGATGCCAGTACTGACCGGGCCTGCTCCGTTTGAGAATTGCACCCGGATCAGATGCCGCCCGGGGTACTTGACTTGAAAACTGCTCGTTTCCAGTTTGTCCGATGGCGCGCCCCAATTTTCAAAGTGACTATTTCCGACCAAATTGCCGCCTTGGTTTCGAATATCCTTCGCATCAATAATCTGCTCCTGGTCACCTGCCCGATAGGTGCGACTTGGGGTCAGGTGCGAAACAGTTCCGCTCGATGCATCAACCGCGGCAACAGCATAAGAATGCACCGTAGTCTGATAATCGTCTGACAGCGGATCCACCCATTTTGTATCCTTAACGCCCTGGGCGCAGAGTTGGCCGTCTCTATAGATATTGAAGGTCACATTCTCGGTTTGGTCCTCACGGAAATTCAATGCCACATGCCCGGTGTCGATCTCAAGTCCTCCCTGGGGTCCATCCGCCCACACCGGCTGAATCGGCCCGCAAATAGCTCTCTCGTTGGAGACATCGACAATGCGAAGCGGCGTGTCAGCCGGGGCGGAAGTCGGGGCTTTGAGAAATATATCCCACACGTTCGAGTGCTTCAGGAAATCCGCTTTGACAAAATCGCTTGTGAGCGGCTTCCCATTGAGCTCCATTCGATCCACGACACAAGCCCCGTTGCTAATAGAACCGACGGGCGGAAGATGGACGTTCACCTGACTTTGCGTCCCTTGATAAGCGAAGCCACACAATTTGATCACATCCGTCGATTCAAAGGTGCCATTTCGCAGTTTAGCCGTGACGTAAGGCTGAAAACGAATGCCGGTCGTTGAGGTTTCCAGGCCGAAGACAGTGTCCTGAACCATCGAAAGGTAGGCGGCAACGGACCACAGTTGCCGGCGCGAATCGATGACGGGCCCTTTGCGTGGGCCATCGGTCGAGTGCGATCGACCGCTCACAAAGTCATAGTTCTCCATGTTGGATAAGTTAAACGCGGCCAATTCCTCCAGGGAATTAATGCCTGCGTCCACCGCATTTACGTTGTCAGCCTTTTGCGCCGCCTTTAGCCAATAAGCCGTGACAAAAGGCCAGATGCTCTGGTTGTGATAGATCTGTACTGATTTTTCCTGCGGCCATACGACTGGCGGACCGAACGGCCCTATAGGATAATTCTTGATGATCGATTCAGCCTGGGCCTGATCGGCGATTCCAAACAAGATGGCAAGCGATTCACCGAGCAAGTCATAACGATCCACCGGAGTTTCATAACTTCCGTCGTCAGACAGGAGGTAGGATCGATAGAGACCGGCTTTACGATCATATAGATTGCGATTAATCGCTTCTTTCAGATCGTTGGCCCATGTCGAGTACTTCGACTGTTCGTCGCGGCGGTTAAGCTGGCCCGCGTATTCCGCCGTCGTTTTCAAGAGGAAATAGTTCGCCGCATTCACGGAGAGCGCTTTGGACATCGCGATCGGCAGCACGTTTCCCTTCGTCCAACCCGGATAGGTTTGCTCCCGCCAGTCGAGAAAAGATTGTTCGCCGCGATAGAGACCGTCCTTGGGATCGAAAACCAATTGACGATCCTGTTCAATCGTCTCGGAAAGAATTGGGTATGCCTTTTCAAGGAATTCCTGACGTTCCGCCGGGGCAAGATACGTCAATGTCTTTGCCGCCCCCATCGCCCAGACAACCCGGTCGGTGGAAACGGGATAACTACCACCAGAACCTGTGTCTTGAATGATCTGATTTTCAAAGCCGCCTGCGACTGTTGGTTTCAGGACTGAAGCTTTGAAAAGCAACGAATCGACTGCGCGCGCCGGGTCGAAGCCCGCAAGCGCCAGGTAAAGCGAGTAAGACAAGTCACGGGTCCAAACGTACTTCCAGGACTCTCCCGTTTGAAATGCGTCGATTTGAATCGGATTGCCATTGTCGTAGGCACGATCACTAATCTGAGATACGGAATTGGCCAGCGCCTCCGAATTTGCCATCGCATAGAGGCCATCGAAAAGGAGGTTACCCGTGCGAATGTTGGCACGGTCGGGAGCTTCAGAAATTGTGATTTGCTGGCCAGGCGGATTGTTGTCCCGCAATTCGACGTTCGTGCTGAGATCATAGGACCGAAGATCGCCGTCACGCATCAGTTTGATCGTCGCTTGGGACGAGCCAACTGTCAGGGACTGGGAATCGAGAGCACAAAGAGGAACGCTCGTTAGACAAAGGCTGGTACAAAGCGTCATCGTGGCTCCTAGATAATCAGCACCCTTCATCATCTTTACTTGTTCTCTCGTTTGTTATCACTTGGACTCAGGGACCTTGCTTGGGTTGGAGGAGGCTTGACCTGATATCCGCGATATAAATTTGTCACGCCGTGAATGATGAGTTTGTGCTGCGATATTATTTCCGGCTCCAAAACAAATAGGACACGACCACCACTAAAAAAACGGCTTCCGAAATAACTGGAACTAGTGTCATATCGAAGTGATTCATGGGCATGCGTCTTATTGTAAGCGATGTTCCACGAAGACCTAGTCGAAGAATGGTTAGCCGTTAACTTCACGCCTCTTTCCAATAGTCAGCCACTGACACTGGCGATCGGATCAGAAAGAAATAACAGGACAAAATCTAAATGGAATTTGTCGCTCGGCTAAACCGCTCTGCCAATGAGAAAAACTCGGCGCATAAAAGTGGGGCGGATAGTTGCCAAACTTTTGGGGTTAACTGCTTACCGTCTATTAGTTCGATATATTTGCACGGTTACTTATTGTATTGAGTATGAAACCGTATCCGAAGGTGTTTATTATCCCCGTGATTTGGCGTTTACGATTCGCTTTCCTGTTGGCATTAACGATGTCCTCTCATGCCTTGGCTCAGGCCAGTACGCAGGGTAAGGATTTGGTTCCTCAAAAAACCGACAAGGGCATTTTGTTCCAATGCATGGTTCCTACTGCAACTTCAGTCTACTTGGCCGGTGATTTCAATAACTGGGGAAATAATACCAATGGCACGATCTCGGACGCTGGATGCAAAATGACCGGTCCCGACTCCAAGGGTATCTACCAGACGACCGTGCAACTGGCGCCCGGTGACCATCAATTCAAATTTTGTATTAATGGCGCTCCAGATCAATGGTTCACGCCGGACTGGGCGACCGACCGCGATGCTGATGGTAACGGAGTTATCCACGTTACCAACGACGGTGTTCCTTTACTTCGCAGCCAGGTGAATGCTGATTGGCAGCCTCAGGAAAAGGATGGGAAAGTCACTTTTCAGTTCTATTCGCCGTCCGCCCAGAGTGTCGCGCTCGCCGGGGATTTCAATAGTTGGGCTGGAAACAAGGATGGACAGGTAACCGACCCGAAATGCCAAATGACAAAATCGGACGATGGTGTCTGGCAAATATCGGTACCAATTCCTGCAGGTCACCATCTCTACCAGTTCGTTGTGGACGGCAACAAATGGCAAACCGATCCCAACGGAGGCAGCAAAGACGACCAGAATCATTCGGTGATTGAAGTGAAGTGAAAGTAAAGTCTCGTTGTTACGTTCAACACGCTCCCATACGTCCGACGTCGCACACATTTCTCGCGCACGAACCGTTCACTCGCTGGCCTTTCGTAACGTCGGTACTTTTGGGAAACGAATGAGACGAAATTCCAGTTAACTGTTTACTTGTCGTGTTATCGCAATTATCCTGTGCGCACACTACATTCTTTCCATGCCAACTGCTTCACCTTCGGCCATGTTCAGCGAAGCGCGTGGCTACTGCTGGCGCCATCTAAGGCAGGGGTTTACGCTGATTGAAATACTCGTCGTGATTGCTATCATAACCATCATGGCAGCCCTCGCGATTCCTGCTGTTATGTCGCTTTCCAGCGCAGGGAGCGTGACGACCGCAAGTTACGACATCTCCGGGGCGATTGAAGCCGCGCGAAGCTATGCCATGGCTCATGATACCTACACATGGCTCGGTTTTTTTGAGGAGGACGGCACGGCATTTTCAGCCAATCCCGCACAAGCCGGTATTGGTAGAATTGTCATTTCCACCGTGGCCTCAAACGACGGGACGATGATCTACAGCTCAACGGCCACTGCCCCCGTATATATTGATCCCACCCGTCTCACCCAAGTGAGCAAGCTTCTTCGCATCTCGAACGTCCATCTGAAATCCTATTCAAACGGGACAGGAACAGGCACTACTTTCGCTACTCGTCCTCCTCTTGTTTCAGCAAACGGACGGATAGGCGACACCGCGCCTCCCAGCGGCGCACTTCCTTATTTTCAATATCCGGTTGGCGCATCGGGAACGGCGCAATACACCTTTACGAACGTGCTTCAGTTCAGTCCTCGTGGCGAGGTGCTCGTCAGCAGTATGGCTGGTGTGATGACGCCTCTTATCGAGGTCGGATTGCAACCCGTCAACGGCGATGTCGCAAACACAAAAAGCCAGAACCTCGTGGCGCTGCAAGTAGCCGGCATCTCAGGAAGCGTCATCCTCTACCGACAATGAAACGCTCCAGGCAAACAAACGGATTCTCTCTGGTGGAAGTCGCCCTCGCGATTGCGATCGCCGTATTTTGCCTGGTGACCATTATGGGACTTTTACCTGTGGGATTGACCAGTGGCCAGGCGACTGCCGGAGAGACTGCGGCCAACGGGATTCTCAATGAAGTCCTGGCTGACCTCCGCGCGACCGGTCCGACCATTCCGTCAGGTGCGAGCGCAACCTCACAGCAGTTTGGAATTGCGATTCCCGCTACCGGGACTACATCTCAAACCACGCTTTATTTCACGCCTCAGGGAGTATCTTCCACCACGCTGACCGGTAATGCCCGCTATAGGTTAACGGTTACCTTCCCCGCCACTGCGGGAGGCAGGACCGCGACAGTTGCCATTGCCAAGGTCAGTTGGCCTGCTCCCTCCGCCACCCCATCTGGAGTTGTAGAGAGCTTCGTTGCGTTGGATAGAAACTAAGCATATGGATTCACCTCCTTTCCGTTCACAAAAATATCCGGGCATCTCCGCAGGCTTCACGCTTGCTGAGATGCTGGTTGCCATTTCGGTGCTGGCACTCCTTACGGCTTTCATGGGACAGATGCTCACCAGTTCCTCAGCCCTTGTCTCATTGAACGGCAAACACATGGACGCCGACGCTCAAGCTCGCGGGATGCTGGATCGATTTGCCATCGACTTGGGCCAGGTGGTCAAGCGGTCCGACGCGAGTTATTATCTCAAGGACTCGGTTACTACGGTCCAATCCGGCAATGACCAACTCGCTTTTTTCAGCGTGGTTCCGGGTTATTCGAGCGGTTCCCCGGTTCCCGCAACCCCAAGCCCGATCTCCCTGGTGGCTTACCGGGTGAACTCCACGACCATGGGCATGGAACGGATGGGCAAAGGACTTATTTGGAATGGCGCGACGGGCACCAACACGCCGGTGGTGTTTTTACCTATGACGATTCAGGGCGTCTGGCCTCAGGCGACGAATATGAGTACCGATTCGAACTACGAGTCAATCGCACCGGGAATTTTCCGGTTTGAATATTACTATTTTTTGAAAGAACAAACCTTGCCTAGTGGCACTCAAGAGCCAGCCATCCTGAGTAGCACTCCTTGGGATACGCGAATGAATCACACCGCCGTCAACGGAATGAGCGATGTTGCCGCCATCGGGGTCGCCATTGCAGTGGTCGACCCGGCAAGTCGCAATCTTGTTTCGAATGCGCAGCTTACCACGCTGGCCGGGCAGATGAATGACTTTGCCGCAACGATGCAACCGGGCCAACTCGAGACGCAATGGACTTCGGCTATCGCGGCGAGCAGTTTGCCTCATGCTGCTTCCTCGTCCATTCGCGTTTATGGGCGCATGTTCTATCTATCTCCAAGCATTCAGTGATGTGTTGTAATGTCACTCGATACTCTTAATTTGAGGCGCCGCCGACACGAGAGCGGAGTTGCCCTGATCTTGGTCCTGTGTTTCGTGGTTCTTCTCACCGCGGTGGTGCTCGTTTTTTTATCCCGCATGATGACTGCGCGCCAGCTTTCAAGCGGCAGCCTGAAACAATCCAGCACTGATCAACTTGCGGTGAGCGCCCTTGATGTCATCACGGGCAATCTGAAACAGGAGATCGCAAGCACCGCCAATTCCAGTGTTACCACGTACAACGGTACGGCACCGGCGGTTTATACCGTTTACCGGCCGCTGGGTGCCACGAATGTCGCGCCCATCCGATTTGGGAATCCAGCCTTCACTTCCCCCTCGCCTGATCCCGCGCCCAATCTGGTTCGCATCAGCTCGCGCTCCGACTCCGGCCAGAATTTTCCCTCGAGCCTGGCTTCCGCGGTCAACTCGACCGCGGACGTTTCCTATAATGGCCGGTCGGTGACTGCTGCCCGCTGGAACAGCCACTACCTTCTTCCCCTCGCTAATACCGCCGCTGCCAGCGCCAGCACAAACTCGGCTCCCGTCAGCAGTTTTGCCGCGCCAGATTGGGTCATCGTAACCGACACCGGCGGTCCGACCGTTTTGACCACGCCAGCTTCGAATGTCATTGGCCGCTACGCCTATGCCATCTATGACGAAGGCGGTCTTCTGGATGTCAACGTCGCGGGCTATCCGTCCAATTCGTCTGCGAGTCAATATGGAGATAAGCCCGCGCTGGCTTATGCCGACCTGACGCAACTAGCGCTGCCTTCGGCCCCAACTCAATCCCTCCTCTCCACGACCGATGTCGATAATTTGGTGGGCTGGCGGAACTATGCCTCGGTTCAACCGACCGGCTCCTTCGGTGCCTTCACGATTCCGGCCACGCAGACACAAAATTTTTTCAACCTGATCACCAACAATGCTACGGGATTCATGACGGTCAACACGGCGACTTGGAATAATCTGACGGATCAGGCCTTCCTGAGCCGCCAGCAACTCTTGAAGTATCGGGCCAGCGAGGGTTTCAACGCCAACGCCCTCCAGTATCTCGGGACCTTTTCCCGCGACCTGAACGCGCCAAGCTGGAGTCCATCAACCCCGTCCGGGATAGCTTCCGGCAGCACCTACGATTATGCCTACCATAAGAACGACGCCACAGCGACGAATCGTGACGTGTTGGGCGTGCGGGTCACAACCTCGTTCACGCGAGCGGATGGGACGACAGCCCAAGTCGGCGAACCTCTCGTGAAATATCGCTTTCCGCTCAATCGGCTGGCCGGAATTACCTATCAGGGGATTGATACCACCGATATCACAACCTTGGGGATCAATGCCTCGGGGGTCAATACCGGCACCCTTTCTGCCGCTTCTGCGGCGACCATTCAGCGCGACTTTGGTTTGGTCTGGGTCGCGGGAAACGGTAGCGGAAATCCCACGGATATTCTGAGCGCGCCCCACTGGAATTACTGCGGGCCGACCGGCTCAACGATACAACCCACAATTGCCCTTCTAGGCACGATCGGAAACAGGGAGCCGAATTTCTTTGAACTTCTCAAGGCAGCAATACTGAACGGATCGCTGGGGCGCGATGCCGGGATCAATGGCACCTTTCTTCTTAATCCTCCAGGTTACGAAGAAGGTCCCGCGTCGGGAAACCAGACAAACGATTTGAATATCGACCTCCAGGTTATTCAACTCGGAGCCAATATCATCGACCAGTCGGACGCCGATAGCTACCCGACGGAAATTCACTTCGTTGGTTTCGTACCGAGCCCGTTCGGAGGCGCCAACGGGGAAACCGCCATTTATGGCATCGAAAATCTGCCTTACTTGCAGCGCGTTTTCGCCAAGACCGTGAACAATTACACCGATAACTCCACCTCTCCTTCTCAAACTGGCGCTGCGGGTTGGTACATGGCTGAACTGTGGAACCCGCATCAAAATTTCGGCTACTCCAGCACCACCAACATACCTACGCAGTTCAGGTTTTGTGGTGAGGGCGCCTCCGCAATCTTCAGCAACAATGGCACCAACTCGACCGCCTTGGATCTTACACAACAGGGTTATCTGCAATTTAGCGTACCTTGGAATTCGAATTTTTGCCGGGACCCGACCTTGCTCAGCACAGATTCGGGCAATCTTCCCAGTTTTAATACCTCCTCCCCCACGGTCGTTAACGGTTCGAAGGGAGTTAATAGCTATTATAGTGGGGCCATTGAAGGCATCTATACGGGGTTCCTCCCCATTAACAACGGTCAAAGCGCGGGCTTGCAACCCGTCGATTGTGATCTGCTCCTCGAATATCAGGCGGCCGACAATAGTTGGAGAATTTATGACAAGATGAGAAACCTGACAGGCGAGCACGATTGGGATCCAAACCAACTTTGCTTTTATTATCAGCATGTCGATCCTCGGACGGATCGCTTCGGTACGTCACTCGGCCAGTGGATATACTCGGGCCCAGTCAACCCTCCGGGCCAGAGTATTCGCCCCAACCGAGGAGAGGGAACGTCTCCAGGATATGACTTCTATCCATGGACAACTGCCGGTTTTACGTATCAGGCCGGTACGCAGCCCTCCGCAATTTTCAATAACTTCTACATGGGGACATTGAGCGACAATGTCAACAATGTCACCGATTCCTCCAATGGCTTGCCATCGAACCCCTATTACGCGGACCAGGACGGGATTGTGCGCTCGGCGGAGGGTGCTTATGCACGCGACGTGCAAGGAGATGGACGCCCGCTTTTACTCACAGGGACTGTGGGTAACTCGAACAGTCGCCCCATCATTCTGAACCGTTCTTTCCGCAATGTGGGTGAGTTGGGGTATGCCTTTCGCGATTTGCCTTGGAAAAATATTGACTTCTTTACGTCCAACACCGGGGATGCGGGACTGTTAGATTTTTTCTGCATCAATGAGTCGACCACAACCACCCCGATGGTGGCTGGAACCGTCAACTTGAATACCCGTCAGGCTCCGGTATTGCAGGCGATCATCGCAAACGAGATTAAGAACGAAATCGCGCCCACCCCATCGGGAACCATTCCCGGCCTGCCGACGGCTTCGTCGGAAGCGGCGTCGATCGCGACGAACATTGTCAATTGGACCCAGAGTTCGACCGCCGGCCAGGGTCCCTTTCAATATCGTGGCGATCTTCTGACCAAGGCCGCCTCGGTCTTGGTGGCAAGCAGCGCAGCCTCGGCGGATCAGGAGATCAAGATCAGGCGCGAAGCGGCCCTGCGCGCGCTCTCGGATGTAGGTACGACGCGCACATGGACGCTGCTTATCGACCTTGTCGCGCAGATCGGTCATTATCCGCCGGGCGCGACATCGCTGAAGCAGTTCGTCGTCGATGGTGAAAAGCGGTACTGGCTGCACATCGCCATTGATCGTTACACGGGTCAGGTCGTCGATCGAGTATTGGAGCCAGTCTATGAGTAAGGAGCCAGTCTATGCGTAAGCTTTGTCATTTTGCGGTAATCGCCCTCCTGCTTGGGAACAGCGATGCGTTGGGAGATGTGAGCGACTCCCCACTGTCCAATCTGCCTGCGCCTAAACCGCCGTTCGTGGCCCGGGCACCCGAGCAGTCTGCGTGGCTCATTGTGATCACCCCGAACGAAGAAAGTTCGACCGCTTCTTCCTCCAATCCAAGTCATCCTCCCAAAACTCTCAAGGCGCAGCTTTGGACCAAATCGGGCTCGGCGATGCAATGCGCGAATGAATGGAGCGATGGCACCAGAACGGAGGACACAGTTGTCGGACAGACAAAAATCGCACAAAGCCCGGATGGGAACGGCGTCCATTTGTACAATCCAAGATTGGATCCCCGGTATCACGATTTTAGCACCGGAGATTTCGAGATGCTCGATTGGATCACGCCGGAGAACTACGTGGGTGCCTTCAGCCATGCGGGCGAACGTTCTTACCTCTTTCGGACGAAGGGTATCGCCTCAAACGCCCAAGATGCTGCCTCGGCATCGCATAATCTTTCCATGGCGGAAATCAATGCCCCCACTTCACCCACGTCGGTCTACATCAGCATCCGTACCGGCTTGCCGGTTGAGATCGACAACGCCAAAGGCAAATATCTTTTTCAATTTGGATCGCCCGGTGAATTGAGATTGCCCGAAGATCAACCCTCGGCCGCCGCTCCACCCTCCCCTCCGCCAAATCCTTCGCCGTCCAAGCCGAAGGCCCCTGCGAATAAAACGTCATCTGCATCCCCGCCGCTTTCGGCGCCGAAGGCGGTCAAAAAAAAGTCCTCGGATAGCGATACTGGACCTCAGAGCGAATGACCAATTATGACTAAACTTTTGCTGCTCGCGGCAGGGACCGCACTTTTTTTCGGTGGTCTAAGCTGGGCTCAAGATACCGATTCTGATCTCGATAATGTGCCGCTACCCAAGCCGCCATTCATAGCCAGGGCTCCTGCAAAGTCGGCCTGGATCATTACGATCACTCCAAGTGCGAATGGGAAAGGGCCGTCTGTGCCGCCACTTAATCCAACTTCCCCGACGAAATATCTGAAGCAACAGGAATGGACCAAATCCGGCACGGTGATGCGATGCGTGAATGATTGGGCCGACGGCACCAAAACCGAGGACTGGATCGTCGGAGCGGCCAAACTCTCTGATGGCGTGCATCATGACGGGCTCCACCTCTATAGTCCCAAAATAGATCCCAGATACCACGATTTTAGCGTCAGCGATTTTGAGATGCTCGATTGGATCACGCCGAAAGACTATGTGCGTCCGGTGAAACACGGCGGCGAGGTCTGCTATTTATTTACCGCGACAACAATTGCTACGACGTCGGTTGAGTCCGGCCCGCACAATAAAACGCTGGCGCAGATCAATGCCCCTACTTCACCCACGTCCGTTTTCATTAGTGTTCAAACTGGCCTGCCCGTCGAGATCGACAACGGCGACGGGCAATACACGTTCCAATTTCTACCGCCGCCTTCCGGCGATCTCAAATTGCCCGATCCCTTTCTTGCATTGTGGAAAGCCTACAGGGGCCACTGACGGATCAGCGGCGGCGCGCTCCGTCTTTCCGGCGTAAAGGTCGTTTGGCGGCGACGAACTGCTCCCGGATCGTCTCTCCATCCAACCACGTCCCATAAACAAACATGCACTTCTGAAAGGGAGGCGGACCGTATTCATTCCGGGACAGTTGACCGGTCAGCATATCCACCGCAGCAAATCCGATCTGTTCGTGGCGCTGCTGAATTCCCGCCCAACTGCCTAATCCGGCAGTTCGGTCGAGATGAACGAGCCCGATATCCTTCGGAGCGCTCAACCCCATGGACTGAAGCCATTCTCTGATCTCGGCGTGCAGCGTTAGAATAACATCCGGGCGATGACGTTTGACCCAGAGCCTGAATCCCCTTTCCGCATCCGGCTTGTAGTTGAAGGGAGGAATACGATCATGGCGCGATAACGATATCTGGCCCGCCGAAATACCTCCGATGAGCCTGCGCTCCTCCAGATCGGCGACGTCGGGTTGGAGACACAATGCCGGGCGCCGGTAGCCGAGCCGAGCCACCTCATGCATTGCACGCACGGCGGAGTAGAAATGATCGTGCGAAACAGCGGAAAGCGCGGGTCGGATGGGCCGGGCGCCTATCACGATCGCCGCTGCCTTTTGCCAGATGAGGTCAAATTCAGGAGGAATTACGCCATCGGGAAAGCGGCCTATGACAATCAAGCCCCGGATTCCTCTCGCACTGATTATTTTCGCGAGCT
>Ga0182030_10009859_pt1 | contig 19492 bp, 14 predicted proteins | sample 812S3MmetaG_FD_121299 | JGI IMG/M metagenome (GOLD analysis project Ga0182030, IMG submission 121299) | Permafrost microbial communities from Stordalen Mire, Sweden - 812S3M metaG (Illumina Assembly) | ecosystem: Environmental > Terrestrial > Soil > Wetlands > Permafrost | place: Sweden... | reverse complement strand
CCCCAACTAAACTCCCCCATCCGCACCGTGTTCACGCCTGCGGTCAGCATCAACTCGATGTCCTTTTTCCACCGGGCTTCCGGTTCCTCCGGCGTTCCCGCGTACGGGTGGACCCAGTGCTCTGGATGGTAATCAGCTCCGAAATACATGAGTTTGCTCGGTCGTTATGGCCGCAGTTTTATCGCAACGCGCCCGCGATGATTTATTCATACTATAGTTCCGCCCCCGCGCCCGCGCAAGCGCATTTCCCCCTTTTCTCAATTGGGGCCAGGCGCTCCGCCACCGCCGCCAGCCAAGGAAAGTCGGTGAGTGCCGCCCCGGCTCTTGGCGGCCTTGCTGGCAAAATTGGCGATGAATCTCTTCATCCCAAACTCAAACGGCGACATCCCAAAGTGGTCTGCCTCCTTTTGGGCCTCCGCGCCCGTCCATCGGTCATGCTGGATGCGGTAGCAGGCGATGATCGTGCCAGTGCGGTCGCACCCGAAACAGCAATGCACAAATACCGGCCCGGGAGAATTCTGAATCACTGAAAGCGCGCGCGCCACATCTGCGTCCTTTGGCCGGGCGGTGCCCGGAAGTGGGATGTTGATGAAAGTCATGCCGTTGTTGGTGGCTTCAACGCCTTCCGCGTTCCAGAGGTCGTTGGTCATGCGCAGACAGATAATGGTCTTGATGCCGAGTTGCTTGAGGTTTGCCATGCCGGTGGCATCCGGTTGGGCGCCGCGATAAAGGTGGGTGTTCACCTGGCCAAAATTGGCGATGCCGTGGGTGGCCGGCACGCCGCGATCCGCGGCTTTACAGAGCATTGCCGCCAGCAATGCCACCGCCAGGAGGGAGAAGTTGCGAATGGTCATTTCCCAAACAAGGCATGAAATGACAGCGGCCAGATATGCGCGCCAGGCAAGGGGACCGGAGACGGCTCAACCGCGTTCATCATGGGGCAAATTATAGTCCGGCTGGCGCGGCAGGCAAGGTAAAGCTTGAATGAGGGGCGCACGGAGAGTATCCCTTCGCCATGCGATTTATCGCCACTATTATTGAGAAGTTGCAGCGGCATCCCAAGCGGATGGTGTTCCCGGAGGGAACCGAGCCGCGCGTGCTACAGGCCGCGCGGCAATACCATTCGCTCCGGCTGGGCGCGCCGATTTTGCTGGGGGACCGCACCAAGATTAAGGAGGCGGCGGCGCAGTTGAATGTGTCGCTGGAAGGGGTTCGCATCATCAACCCGGCGCAAAGCGAGGACTTGGAGCCATTCGCCAAGCGGTTCGAGTTCCTGCGCCGTTTCAAGGGCGTCCAGGGCAAGGAGGCCCGCGAGGCGATGCTCAATCCCAATTATTACGGCGCGATGATGGTGGCCATGCACCAGGCGGACGGGTTTGTCTCCGGGGCGAACCAAAGTTCGGGCAGTGTGCTGCGCCCGCTGTTCCAAATCGTCAAGGTGGCCCCGGAAGCGACCACGGCGTCCAGTTGCATGGTCATGGAGGTCGAGGACACGCGGTTCGGCGACAACGGCGTGCTGTTCATGGCCGATTGCGGCGTCATCCCGGAACCGGATGTGGAGCAGCTTTCGGACATTGCGGTCTCGACGGCGCAATTGGCGCGGCTGCTGCTGGGCACGCGGCCGCGGGTGGCGCTGCTGTCTTACTCGACCAAAGGGAGCGCGACGCATCCTTCCATCGGCAAAGTGCAGGCGGCGACGGCGCTGGCGCAACAAAAGGCGCGCACACTCAAGCTGGACGCGGATTTCGACGGGGAATTGCAGGTGGACGCGGCGCTGGTGCCTGAAATCGCGGCGCGCAAACTGCCTGAAAGCGCGGTGGCAGGACGCGCGAATGTGCTGATTTTCCCGGATCTGAACTCTGGCAATATCGCCCACAAGTTGCTCCAGCATGTCGCCAAAGCGCACGCTTACGGACAAATCCTGCTCGGCTTGGACCGCCCGGCCGCCGATGTCTCGCGCGGTTCCAACGCGCATGACGTTCTGGGTGTGGCGGCCATCGTGGGTGTGCAGTCCATCCGCTACGAACTGCTGCATCCTGAAACGGCACCGGTAACAAGTTATTTGAAATTCGGAGAGGATACCCCAAACAAGGGCGCTGAATGAACACCATTACACCGCGAGTTTATGTCGCCGCCACGCGGCAACATGACGGCAAAACCACCGTTTCGCTCGGCCTGCTGGCGGCCTTGCAGAGCATCTATCCCCGCATCGGCTACATCAAACCGGTCGGCCAGCGCTTTGTGGAAATTGAGGAGCAAAAAATTGACGAGGACTCGGTGCTCATGGACCAGGTGTACCGGCTCAATTGTCCCCTGCTGGATATGAGCCCCATTGCGGTCGAGCCGGATTTTACCAAGAAATACCTCCAATCGTCCAATAACGAGGCGCTGGTCAAGAGAATTACCAAGGCCTTTGACCGCGTGGCGTGGGAAAAGGACTTCGTGGTGTGCGAAGGCTCGGGCCACGGCGGCGTGGGCGCGGTGTTCGATCTGTCCAATGCGCAGGTGGCGAAAATCCTTGGGGCCAAAGTCATCATCATCAGCCAGGGCGGCATAGGGAAGCCGATTGACGAAGTCTATCTCAACCAGGCGGTCTTTGAGCGCGAGGGGGTGGAGATCATCGGCGTGATATTGAACAAGGTGCTGCCGGACAAGATGGATGTCATTGCCGACTTCGCGCGGCGCGGCTTGAAACGCAAGGGCCTGGAGCTTCTTGGCGTCATTCCCTACCGCAGCATCCTCGCCCGCCCAACGATGGACTTGATCCGCGAGGAATTAAAGGCGGATTGCCTGAATGCCGGAGCGCCGACGCAGGACGTGGTGGACAGCGTGGTGATCGGGGCGATGGCCGTCCAGAATGCCATCCGCCACTTCAAGCGCGGCGTGCTCGTCATCACGCCAGCCGACCGGGTGGACATTCTTCTCGCGGCGGCCATCGCGCCGGACGACCCGGACCAACACCTGGCCGGAGTGATCCTCACCGGCGATTTCAAACCCCAGGCCGCCGTGTCCCGGATTATTGAGAAACTGCCATTCCCGATCCTCCGCGCCGACGACGACATTTACGAGGTCGCCTCCGCCGTCCATAACCTCACTGTCAAGACGCGCGCCGCCGACACGGAAAAAATCTCGGTTATCCGCGACATCATCGCCGCGAATGTGGATGTGCCCAAAATCCTGAAAGCCTTGCAAAATTAACCATTATGAGCCTGCCCTTTTCCCTGAACCCGGTCCTGGAGAATTTGCCCGTCTATCAGCCCGGCCGCCCGATTGAAGAGGTGGCCCGAGAATTGGGACTGCCGGAGCGGAGCATCATCAAGCTGGCCTCCAACGAGAATCCGCTCGGCCCGTCGCCGCTCGCGCTGGCGGCGCTCAAGGGCGCGGCCCGCAAGCTGCATCTTTACCCTGACGGCAACGCGTTCTACTTCAAACAAAAGCTGGCTGCCAAACTGGGCGTGGACACGGCCAACCTCATCCAGGGCAACGGCTCGAACGAAATCCTGGAGCTGATCGGCCGCGCCTTGCTTGCGCCGGGCGCTGAAGCCGTGATGTCGCAGTATTGCTTCCTGGTGTATCCGCTGGTCACGCGCCTGATGGGAGCCACGCCGGTGGTCGTGCCGGCGCGCGATTACGGCCACGACCTGCCGGCGTTGTGCCGCGCCGTGACGCCGCGCACGAAGGTGATTTTCGCCGCCAATCCCAACAACCCCACCGGCACGCTGGCCGCGCCGGAGGCGGTGCGTCAACTCATTGACAATACGCCGCCCGGGGTGGTGATTGTGCTGGACGAGGCTTACATTGATTATTTGGAATCGCCGCAGGACCTGGTGCCGCTGGTTCGGAGCGGCGAAAAGCCGAATGTGATTTTGCTGCGCACTTTCTCCAAAATTTACGGCCTGGCCGGTTTGCGGCTCGGTTACGGCATCGGCCATCCCGATTTCGTGGCCGCGCTGGAGAAAGTCCGGCAGCCTTTCAACGTCAACTCTTTGGCACAAGCCGCCGGCCTGGCCGCTTTGGACGACGAGGCGCATGTTCAAAAGACCCGTCAAAATAATTCCGACGGCCTGAAAATGTTGGAGGCTGCCCTGCGCGAAATGAAGGTGGAATACGTGCCCTCCGCGGCCAACTTCGTTCTCCTGCGCGTGGGCGAGGGGCGGCGCGTTGCTACTGAAATGCAGGCGCTGGGCGTGATCATCCGCCCGGTGGACAACTACGGTTTGCCCGAGTGGGTGCGCATTTCCATTGGCACCCCGCGCGAAAACCAGCGCTGCCTAAAGGCGCTGAAGAAAGTGCTGAAAAAGAAGGCGTAAATGGCAGGGCGAAACGCTGTCGCGGCGTGACCTGATTGCGGATTGCGGATTGCGCATTGGCCTTGGGCGGCCAAACACCTTCGAGCCGTGGCTACTCCTGGAGAAATCGAGTCACGGCTCGATCCCGATGTATCGGGACCCTAACGAAACTGGCTCAGTGTTGCGGTGTTGGATTGGATATGCGCCGCAACAATAGAAAATCGGGTGGGTTCACGCTGACGGAAATACTGATCTTGATTGTGATCGCCGCATTTTTCTCTGCGGTCTTCCTCCGTCCGAATTATGTCCGCAGCGGCCATTCTTCGGTAAATGCTTGCATCAACAATCTCCGGATCATTGATGGGGCCAAGGATCAATGGGCCATGGAGCATCAGAAGCAGAATTCGGACACTCCGACCACCAGCGACCTCCAGCCTTACCTGGTTAATGGGCGTGACTTCAAATCGAACGTTTGCCCGGATGATCCCAAACACAGTTTTGCCACCAGTTATTCGCCCAACAATGTCGGTACCAAGCCGGTTTGCAGAATCATGCCGACCAATCACATTTTGCCATGAGGCGATTCCAGCCTTCATTCTAACTTGTCAAACAGCAACTAACCATGAGCCGCAACGAAAGAGAATTTGGCGGACTCACAGTGAGCCAAATCGTGCTCGCGCTTGTGCCCATTGTGCTCGTCGTGGTTGTCGTTGCGGCTTTAATGCGTCCGAACTATATCCAGGACCAACGTGCTCTGGTGAATGCCTGCATCAACAAACTCCGGCTCATCGATGGAGCCGAGAGGCAGTGGGCTACTGAGCACCAGAAACAGAGTACCGACACGCCAGCCGGCAGCGACATTCAGCCTTATATGACAGGGGAATTGCCGTGTTGCCCGAATGATGGCAAGCAAACATTCAACACCAGCTATTCGCTCAACAATGTAGGCACCAAGCCGGTTTGCAGAATCATGCCGACCGATCACATTTTGCGCTGAGGCCAATGGCCACATAATGAAGTTGGAATCGGCAATGCGCCGGGATTTTGTCGCTCCTAGCGGAGCTTGAAGATGTTTATTTGTATGGTTCTGCAAGGCATAGACCCCTCTTTTTCTTCTTGCGTGCCGTGGGCGGAGTCATTATGATCCGGTCAAATCTCACACGAGCTTATTTTGATTGGCAACTTTTCGCGTTTGTCACTTAAAAAGGAACCAACTATGAAAAACAGAACACTCCTTCAGGCCGCGGTTGTCTGCGGCCTTTTCGCTTCCACCGCCATCGTCGTTTCAGGACAGGATTGGCCGCAATGGCGCGGCGCCAACAGCGACGGCAAAGCGGCCAGCTTCAAGGCCCCCGCAACCTGGCCGGCGCAACTGACCCAGAAATGGAAACAAACCGTCGGCTTGGGCGACACCACCCCGGCGCTGGTCGGCGACCGGCTGTTTGTGTTATCACGCGTGGGTGCGGAGGAGAACGTCATTTGCCTCAGCGTCGCCGACGGCAAGGAAATCTGGCGGCAGAAGTATGCGGCGCCCCAGCCTGGCTCGCCTTCGGGCAGCCAACATGCCGGGCCGCGCAGTTCGCCTGCGGTGTCGGATGGCAAAGTGGTCACTTTCGGCGTGACGGGCATCCTGACCTGTTGGAATGCGGCGGACGGCGTCCAGCTCTGGCAGAAGAATGATGCGACGACTTGGCCCCGGTTTTACGTCGGCGCCTCGCCACTGATTACGGACGGGCTCTGCGTGGCGCAGGTTGGCGGCGACATGGACGGCGGCGTGGCGGCTTATGACCTGAAAACCGGGGAGCAAAAGTGGAAGTGGACAGGCGCAGGCCCCGGTTACGCTTCCCCGGTGGCCATGACGGTGGGAGGCACGAAGACCATCGTCGCGGTGACGTCCAAGAGTGTGCAGGCGATCGGACTGGCGGACGGCAAGGGGGTTTGGCAGGTCCCGTTTGCCGCGGCCGGCATGGCCTACAATGCCTCGACTCCCATCGTGGATGGCGACACGCTGATTTATGCCGGCTCGGGGCGCGGGATTCACGCGATCAAAGTCGTCAAGCAGGGAGACACTTTCACAACGTCGGAACTTTGGAGCGCGCCCTCGGTGTCGCCGCAGTTCAACACGGCAGTGCTGAAGGACGGCTTCCTCTACGGCTTGACGCAGCAGAACGCCCTGTTCTGCATCAACGAAAAGACCGGGGCGGTGGCCTGGTCGAATCCGGGCATTCCCGGCTCGCCCGCCGGCTACGGCTCGGTGGTGGATGCCGGATCGGTGCTGCTGGCGCTGACGCCCGCATCGCAGCTTTTCGTTGTGCAACCGACGGAAAAGGCCTACACCCAGGTGACCAGCATCAAAGTGGCCGATAAGCCGAGCTACGCCTACCCGGTCGTTTCCGGCAACCGCATCTTCATCCGCGACAGCGATTCGGTGGCGCTGTTCACGGTGGAATAGGCCGGAGAGATTGGTTTGACACGATGTCACCAGTACTGGTGACTGGCGGGAAAATGGGGATGGGGTAAGCTGATGGTGTTGATGGTGTGAAACGCAGTGTTCCGTGTGTGTGAAATGGCGTATGTCTGCGGCGCCGCACCCCAACGCAAAGTCTCATAACTTTGTTCTCATACACTGAGGCCGGGCGAAAGCCCGGCTTTTTTGTTTTTCCCGTTCGAGGGTCTCCGGGCGTTGCTGGGTGTCTCTTTTCAAATCCATCCTGTTCTGATAGAATTCAGGCGTGAAATCACTTACCGAATATCTGTGGTTCGAGGTCCCGGGCCGGCGCGGCTTTGTCAACATCACTGGCGCGGTTGAGAAGTTGGTGGAGAAGAGCGGGGTGGCCGAGGGGCTTTGTCTGGTCAATGCCATGCACATCACGGCGTCGGTGTTCATCAATGACGCCGAAGAGGGGCTGTTGCACGATTACGAGGTGTGGCTGGAAAAGCTGGCCCCCCATGAGCCGGTCAGCGGCTATCACCACAACCGGACGGGCGAGGACAATGCGGACGCCCACATGAAGCGCCAGATCATGGGCCGGGAGGTGGTGGTGGCGATCACGCGGGGCCGCCTGGATTTCGGCCCGTGGGAACAGATTTTTTACGGCGAGTTCGACGGCCGCCGCCGCAAGAGGGCGCTGGTGAAGATCATCGGGGAGTGAGGGGGCCGCGAACGCAATTCCGAACTCCCGGGCTTGACCTGTCTTGTAATCCATCCTGCCGTTTATTGTGGGGGTACTTCTGGAAATTCCTTTGCGAGAATGGCCTGCACGGATTCTTTCAACTTGCCCGCCTCAACATCAAGCACACCCCAGATGACGTCGTGATCCACGCTGTCATAGCCGTGCGCGATGTAATCCCGCGTGCCGGCAATCTTCTTCCAAGGCAATTGCGGATGCCGGTTGCGCAGTTCATCGGGCAGCCGCTTGACCGCCTCGCCTAAAACCTCCACCAAGCGCTCGCCCAACATCTGTTGGCGCCAATCGCCTCGGAATTGCTCCCACGTCATGGAGTTCCTCAACTCGATGGCTTTGTCGCAGATTTCGACAATCTGCCGCAATGTCAAATCTGCGTCATGGACACTCATAAACGGGAAACAACTCGTTCTTGACGCGGCCAAGAACCAACGGGTGCAAGCGGGAGCAAAAATCCACTTTGCGTCCTATGATGGCGGCCAGTTCCTCGCCATAGCCGAAGTATTGGAAGCCGGCGCTTTTCAGCACACCCGGCTCGAATTCCGCCAGGACGTCCACATCGCTTCGCCGCGGATCGAAATCGCTGCGCAACACCGAACCGAACAAGCTCAATTTGCGGATGCCGCGCTCACGGCAGAATCGGGCAATTTGCTCGCGGTCAATCTGAATGGGCAATTCGGCGACGCTCATACGGACATATTCGCTTATGGTTGACTAAATCTCAAGCCTGCGCGGGAGACGGGGTTGGGACGGCAGAAAGAACGGCAGGCGTTTGGACTGGCGCGCTCTGTTCGCGGTGCCTGCGGCGGGGAGGGGACGCGGGGAGGCGGAGACGGTTGGTGGTAATCAGGCCCTGCTCCCAGGCTAGGAGGTAGATTTCAGACAGGGTTTCAAAGCGGGAATCCGGCGCGTAGAGGGTCAGGGACTGGCCGAGGTCAAGCCACTTTTGGCGGCGGGCGGCGCTTTGGATCAGGAAGTGCGGGTCGATTTCATACGCAGTCAAGTATATTTCTTTAAGGGACTGCGGAATCCGTTCGATGGCCTGGAGGGAATCGTTGCGCAGCAATTCCTCCCGCATGGCGTCGTCCCACACATTGAGCCGCCGTAAATCCTCCACCAGATGGCGGTTCCACGCCGCGCGCGCGCCGTCCGCGTCCTCCACGAAAGCGGCCCGCGCCGCCGGCTCGATGGATGGGGTAACGCCCGCGAGCCAGGACCCTTCGAGCGCCGGGCCGATGGCGGTGACGGCGATGTTGCGCATTCCGTGGCGCTGGATGCGCTCGCGCACGAGCGCCCAATCCAGAACGCCGGACCGGTCCACCGCGACGGGCTGGCCGCGCTCCCCGTCCAAAAAGGCCAGCGTGTCGGCGGGCAAGAGGCCGCTGCTCCATTTCGATCCGGCATAGGCGGGGCAGGGACCGCGTTCGCGCGCGAGCGCGGCGGACGTGAGAATGGCGTGCCAGGCAACCAGCTCCATGCTGCGGTCGGCAAATTCCACCGCGGCGGCGCTGTCGTACCCGAGGCGCAAATGATAAAGGGCGTCCTGAAAGCCGGTGATTCCCAAGCCGATTGCGCGCTGATCCCTGGCGGCGGCTTGCAGCGCGGGAGATGGGAATGCGCTGATGTCCAGGGAGTTGTCAAGCATACGCACAGCCGCCTGCACCGTCCGGGCCAGCCGGGCGGCGTCCAGGCCGTTTTCATCCATAAGCGCGGCGAGGTTGATCGCGCCCAGCGCGCAGGCGGCCGGGGTGCGGAGGAGGGTGCCGGCGCCGAGTTGGGCGCTGCGCACGCCGCCGGCGCGATCCAGGAGCGAGCGCAAATTGGCGGCGTCCTTGAAGGCCAGCCAGGGCTGGCCGGTTTCGGCGAGGGAGGCGAGCATCTCGCGCCACAAATCGAGCGCGGGGATTTGACGGGACTCTTTCAATTCGCCGCGGGCAGCGCGGGCTTCGTATTCAAGGTAACGCTTTTCGAAGGCGGCCCCGAAAAGCGGGTGAAGGTCGGGTGTCTCCAGCGCGTCGAAGAGCGTCCATAGGCCGCCTTCGCGGACGCGGCGCATGAAGAGGTCGGGAATCCAGCCACCTTTGTTGAGGTCCTGCTGCCACGGTTCTTCGCCGGGGAGCGGGCGCGCGAGGAAATCGGGCATGCTGCGATGCCAGGGTTCGAGCCAGGAACAAGTCAAGCCCGTTCGGCCCCGCGCGCTCATGCGCCCGCCCGGTTGCGAAGTGACATGCTCCAGGTCGTTCCAGCCCGTTGCGGTGTAAAAGGCGGCCAGACAGGGTTGCGCGGTGCCGGCGTTGAAGAGGATCGGCGCGGAAGGCACGAAGGCAAAGGAGGAAAGCGCTTCATAGAACTCCATGGCGCGTTCGTTCGCCTCCGCCCCTTCCTTCAGCGCCAGCCCCATAGCCACGCGCATCCAAAAGAACTGCGGGGTTTCCAAGGCGCGGCCCAGTTCGCGCAACAGGAAATCGGCGGACAAGAGGCGGAGTCCCGCCGCGGTGAATTGGGCGTCGCGTTCCGGGCGCAAGCCGGCGGCCAGGAATTCCAGGTCAAAATCGGCCATCTCCGGCGCGAGGAGCCGGAGATAAACTCCGTCGTGGATGTATTGGCTGAAACTGCGGCGGCAGAGCGGCTCGATGTCCGCGCCTTCGGCCCATTGGGGGAGGGCCTGCCGGTAAATGCCGCGCAAGAGCAGGCGGGCAGCTACTGTGTCATAAGCCGGGTCGGCGGCCTGGAGCGAGTCGGCGGCCAGTTGCATCGCCTGTTCCGGGTCCTTGGCGCCGTGCTGTTCGCGCCGCATGGCTTCCCGCACGAGATCATCCACCGGGCAGCGGTCCTCCAAGCCGCGACAGGCGTCCGCCGCCCACGTTTTGAAAAGGGAAAATGCCATCGGCGGCGGCGACTGCTCCGGGGCGGTCGCGGCGGGGATTGGCTGGGGTTGAGCGGGGCTTTTCTCGCGGCCTGCCCGCGCGCGGCGGCGCTCGTCGCGGTAGAGGATGTAACTACGGGCGACCTGCCAATGGCCGTTGCGCATGAGTTCCTCCTCCACCACGTCCTGGATGCGCTCGACTTCGAGCGGCTGGCCTTTGACGGCGCCGCTGAGCACCCGTTCGGCGACGGCGTCGGCGGTCTTGAACACGGCGGCGTGCATCGCGTCCGGGAGCGGCTGATCGGGGAGGATGCCGTGGACGGCTTTGAAGGCGGCTTCGATGGCCATGAAGATGCGGGCCTCATTGAAGTCCTCATGGCGACCGTCGCGTTTGCGCACGAGGAAGCGGGTTTCCTCGCGGGGATCAATCCCGATCATTTTGAGCTGGTCCGCCGCATTCATCATATCATGGCAACTGGGAACAACAGGGCGTTTTCACCCCACATACGGTGTATGGGCGAAAAGATGACCCCACTAATAGCGGTGCTGTGATTGGATGTCAATGGTTTTCTTGGCATAATTTCAAGCTGGGGCAGATTGATGGTAATACCTTGATTTACCTTGATTAGGCTTGATTAGGCTTGATTGGGAGTTGGCACGATTAGGTGCGATGAGGCGCGATTGGAGGGCCGGGAGTGTGTGAGGATGTTGATGGACATTGTGGATGGTTGGGCTGTAGTGATTCGCCGTCGCAGGGGCTTTCAAGGGACCTTGGAAGGACGGAAAGGACGAAAGGGACGAAAGGGACGAGCGGCACAAGTGATTTCCTCCTCTATATTGGGTGTTTCTTCGCAGCATGCACCGCGTATTGTGGTAGGGGTCTACGGCGGACAGGCGATTGGCTAAATTTGACCACCTTCCCGTTGAGCCAGCATTCCAACCCTCGGCTGGGTTCTTGTGGAGAAGCCGCGAAGACGCAAAGAGGGAAGAAACTGATTGCAACTTGGGGTTGCAAAGGGCTGCGTCCGCCTGTGGAGCAATGCTCGCGAAAATGGGGGATTGTGAGGGATTGGGGTGCAAAACGGCTTGCGAGCGGTTTGCCGCGGCAAACCGTTCCCAATCCAAGAGCGGGAGCAGGGTCCCGCAGTTGTGCCCAACTGCCCTCATCACTTGGGATAGTATAGAGGGTAACGCAATTATGTCAACGTAGAATCTCTAAATAAATAATGATTTGTCATTGGCAATCTTCGAGTGGAAACCTCCTCTCCCCGGCCCTCTCCTCCACAAGTGTGTGGAGGAGAGGGAGGAGACGCGGTTCGCTTTGCCGCTTTTCCTTGTGGAAGGGCTGCGGCGTGGCAGACTTGGAATCGCTGCATCCAAAGTTCGGAGACGATCTCTGGGGTGAGAGGTTGTTCGGATTAAGGCTATGCTCGAGGAAGAATCAACGAGGCCGAGGTTTGCCAGGCTCTGGAAGATTGGGGCTTTCGGCGCCGCCGGATTGGTAATCGCAGGTCTTTGCATCGGTATTGCCGTTTTGCATTCTCGTGCCGAATCGCGGCGGGCGTGGGCGGAGATCCAGGAGGGTTTGGATGCCATCCGTGCCGCTGGCGAGCCTGTTGTTCCGCTGCGCGGAAATTACTGAAGTAAGAGGTTGAATGGTTCTCAAAGATCTGGGACGGGTTGGAAGCCTTTCCGACAATAGCGTGAAGCTAATTCTGGGGTGACAGCCAAAGATCGGAGGCAAACGTTGTCGAATCGTTGTGCGGGCTGCGAGGACCCAGGCTGCCGTACGGTGTCTTTCACAAGGAAATATTACCCGGTTGTTCGAGCGGCATTGATTTCACGGAAGAGCCAGACGCGGGCGTGAGTCCAGTAATTCTTGACGGTGCGCTCGGAGAGGCCCAAGGCCTGGGCGGCTTCAACATTCGTCATGCCCACGAAATAGCGCAGCTTGACCACCTCGGCCTGGACGACGTGGATGGCGGCAAGCTTGTCGAGGGCATCATTGACCGCCAGAAGTTCGTCGTCGTCACACGGCGCGGCAACGTCCAGACCCTCCATCTCCACGCGTTGCTGGCCGCCGCCGTGGCGCAGGGCGCGCTTGCGGCGGGCGTTGTCAATGAGGATGCGGCGCATGGCCTCGGCCGCCGCGGAAAAGAAATGTGCGCGATTGGCGAATTGCGGATTGTCCTTTCCCACCAGGCGCTGCCAGGCCTCATGCACCAGGGCGGTGGGCTGCAACGTCTGGTTGGGTGATTCACGCGCCATTTTCGACGCCGCCAGTTTACGCAGTTCGCCATAGACCAGCGGCAGCAATTCATCGGCGGCCTTGGGGTCGCCGTGCTCGATGGATTCAAGAATGCGGGTAACGTCGCTCAACCAGTGACGATTACCAAATTCTCCGGCATTGCGCCAGAGAATTGGGCATCCGCGCAATCCGCACCATTTGGGGGCGGCCTCGTCAGTGCATGAGCCGGAAGAAACCGTTTCCGTCCGGCAGTGGAAGGACGACTTGGTTTTGCAGGTTGGTGAGATTGAGGACCGCAACGTTCGTCACGTCCGTCCAGTTGGTCGTGGTCAAGGCGGGATTTTGTTGCAACCCGAAGTTCATTGACGGAATGAGCCATGAAACCATGAGGTTCCGGTCGGAAGAAGCAATGCCCAAATGCGGCGCTGGCGTCGTTTGCGAAACATAGATGCCGCCGGTCGTTGATGGATTGCCTATGGATGCGATGATTTCATTTCCATCGGCTGACATGGCGGCACAAATCCATGCCGCGCTTGGCACATTGTTGGAAACCCACGTTGCTCCTGAATCCGTTGAAGTATAAATGCCGCCGCTGCCAGCGCCAAGGTCTGATGAGCCGCTATTGGCCAGCGCCACCAATTTCGTTCCATCCGCCGATTCAGCGACACTGTACCAGTTATTTGCGGGCAGGCTTGTATTGGTCCAGGTCACTCCTGAGTTTGTGGAGAGATAAACGTTGCCGGCGTAAGCGCCCGCCGCCAAGGTCGTCCCATCCGCTGAGGAAGCGACAGAATACCAGTACGCCAAAGGCGCGTTGGTGGCCTGTGTCCAATCGGCTCCAAAATTTGTGGAAGTGAAAATCGGACCCTGGTTATCGTATCCGGCTGCCGCCACCAATTTGCTTCCGTCTGCCGATGAGGCGATAGAACCGATGCCATAAAATTGCGGAACTCCATTGGTTTGGAATGTCCAATTGATTGCTGAATTGGTTGACGTATAAACCCCAATCAAGTCTTCTGACACCGCCGCCAATTTGGTGCCATCCGCTGACATAGCAACCGCATTCCAATTGGTGTTCGGCGCATCACCGGCTCATGTCCAGTTGGCTCCTGAGTTTGTCGAAATATAGATTGCTTCCCCATCAATTGCTGCCGCCAGTTCGGTTCCATCTGCTGACGAGGCCACCGCCGACGGCTGGATCGGACTCGCAGGGGTCCAAGCAACCCCTGAATTTGTTGAAATATAAATCCCGGAGGATCCTCCGGCGACTAACTTTGTTCCATCCGCCGATGAGGCAACAGCATCCCATTGCGTCAGCGGTGCGCTGGTAAAAGGCGCGCTCAGAGAATTGAGCGGGCCGCCGTAACTTGTGCCCAGATAGTTCGAAGCCACTACCTCAAATTGGTATTGTCTGGCCGGAGTCAGGCCGGTGAGGAAACTGCTGACATTCAGCAAGTTCGTGCCAGCGCCCACGTCCATGACCGGCGTCGAATTGGTAAGGGTTGAGATTCCCCACACGAAATAAACTGTCGTGTCCCACCCATTGGGATTGACCGTGGCATTCAAGGTCGCTCCATTCGCGCTGCTCACCCCTGCAAGAGTCGTTGCCGTGGGAGGAAAACCCACCGTGAAGGATTGGTCGTCTCCATAAACAATCCCAAAGTCATTCGCGGCCACGATCCGATAGTGATAAGTATTTCCGGCCAGTCCGTCCAGGGCCGCGCTGATATTGGTGCTTCCATCGTTGCCGGGCACGACCGTGGTTCCCGCGATATTGTCATAATTTGTATTTGTGCCCCAGTCAAACCAGACCACAGTGCCATCCGGGCCGACCGTGACCGAACCATTGAGCACGGTGCCGGTGACGGAAAGGCCGCCGGCCGGCAGGGTTGTTGCCACCTCAGGCAAGACGGCCAGCACGGCATTGCTGCTTAAAGCGCTGCCATAGCTGTTGCTGACCAGCACGGCATAAGTGGCGGAATCGGAGAGGATGACATTGGTCAGCGTGAAACTGGCATTGGTGGCGCCGGACAGAACAACATTATTGGAACTCCATTGATAGGCATACGAGGCGGTGACAGCGACGCCGACACTGAAAGTCACATTGACGCCAGCCGGAACAGTTTGGTTCGTTGGCTGGCTGCTAATAAAGGCTCGGATGATGTTGACATTATTAACGAAAACCTGAATCCGGTTGTTTGCAGAATCCACCACGTAAATATAGTTCCCGCTGCTGTCCACCGCAACGCCTACAGGGTCGCTGAACTGGCCGTTGCCGCTTCCAGAACTGCCCCATTGCGCCAGATATGTGCCATTGCTGGTGAACTTCTCAATGCGATTGTTGAATTCGTCGGTCACATAAACGTTGTTGCTGCTGTCCACCGCAACCCCCACAGGGCCGGCGAACTGGCCGTTCCCGCTTCCAGGACTGCCCCATTGTGTCAGATATGTGCCATTGCTGGTGAACTTCTCAATGCGTTCATTGCCGGCGCCGGTCACATAAACATTGTTGCTGCTGCCCACCGCAATCCCCGCAGGGCCGGCGAACTGGCTGTTCCCGCTTCCAGGACTGCCCCATTGCGTCTCATAAATGCCGTTGTGGAACTTCTCAATGCGGGCGTTGTAATAGTCTGCCACATAAACGTCGCTGTTGCCGTCCACCGCAATGCCTTCGGGAGACTCAAACTGGCCGTTGCCGCTGCCAGAACTGCCAAATTGCGTCTCATAAATGCCGTTATGGAACCTCTCAACGCGGTTGTTGAAGTCGTCGGCCACATAAACATTGTTGCTGCTGTCCACCGCAATGCCTCCGGGATAATAAAACTGGCTGTTGCCACTGCCATAACTGCCCCATTGGGTGAGATATGCCCCAACGGCGGTGAATTCCACAACACGGTTGCTGGCGTCGTCAGTCACATAAACGTTGTTGGCGGCGTCCAGCGCCACGAAGGTGGGTGCAAACCGGCCGGACACGGTGGAAGAATCAATCTGAAACAAATACGTCGGCGGGAGAAATTCCCCCGCGGGCAAAACTGTCAGCACGGCATTGCTGCTGAGAACGCTGCCATAGCTGTTGCTGATTAGCACGGCATAAGTGGCGGAGTCGGAGAGGCTGACATTGGTCAGCGTGAAGCTGGCATTGGTGGCGCCGGATACAGCAGCAGTATTCGAACTCCATTGATAGGCATACGTGGCGGCGGCAGGGACGCCGACCCTGAAAGTCATCGTGACGCCAGACGGAACAGTTTGGTTCGTTGGCTGGCCGGTAATAAAGGGTCGGACGATGCTGGTATTATTAACGAAAACCTCAATCCGTTGGTTGTTAGCATCCGTTACGTAAATATAGTTCCCGCTGCTGTCCACCGCAACGCCCACGGGGTAGCTGAACTGGCCATCGCCGCTTCCAATGCCGCCCCATTGCGTCAGATATGCGCCAGTGCTGGTGAACTTCTCAACGCGGCAGTTCTCGCTGTCGGCCACATAAACATTGTTGCTGCCATCCACCGCAACACCGTAGGGAAACTTAAACTGGCCATCGCCTATTCCATAACTGCCCCATTGGGTCAGATAGTTGCCGTTGCTATCGAACTTCTCAACACGGTCGTTGTAATAGGCAGCCGCATAAACGTTGCTGTTGCTGTCCACTGCAATGCCTTCGGGATTCTCAAACTGGCCGTTCCCGCTTCCATAACTGCCCCATTGGGCCAGATATGTGCCATTGCTGGTGAACTTCTCAACGCGGTTGTTGAATTGGTCGGTCACATAAACGTTGTTGCTGCTGCCCACCGCAACCCCCACAGGGCCGGCGAACTGGCCGTTCCCGCTTCCAGGACTGCCCCATTGGGTCAGATATGTGCCATTGCTGGTGAACTTCTCAACGCGTTCATTGCCGGCGTCGGTCACATAAACATTGTTGCTGCTGCCCACCGCAATCCCCGCAGGGCCGGCGAACTGGCTGTTCCCGCTTCCAGGACTGCCCCATTGGGTCAGATACGTGCCAAGGGCGGTAAATTTTACAACCCGGTCGTTGTCCGCGTCGGTCACATAAACGTTGTTGGCGGAGTCCAGCGCCACCCAGGCGGGGGAAAAGGGGTTAGATCCGCCGGGGGCGGCCGCAGAATCAATCGCGAACACAAAGGTTGGCGAAAGGAATTCCGCCGCGGCCAAGACTGTCAGCACGGCATTGCTGCTGAGAACGCTGCCATAGCTGTTGCTGACCAGCACGGCATAAGTGGCGGAGTCGGAGAGGTTGACATTGGTCAAGGTGAAACTGTCATTGGTGGCGCCGGACAGAACAACATTATTGGAACTCCATTGATAGGCATACTTGGCGGCGACAGCGACGCCGACACTAAAAGTCGCATTGGTGCCCGCCGGAACAGTTTGGTTCGTTGGCTGGCTGCCAATAATGGCTCGGACGATGTTGACATTATTAACGAAAACCTGAATCCGGTTGTTTGCAGAATCCGCCACGTAAATATAGTTCCCGCTGTTGTCCACCGCAACGCCCACGGGGTCGCTGAACTGGCCGTTGCCGCTTCCAGGGCTGCCCCATTGCGCCAGATATGTGCCATTGCCGGTGAACTTCTCAACGCGGTTGTTCCCGCTGTCGGCCACATAAACATTGTTGTTGCTGTCCACCGCAACCCCCACAGGGCCGGCGAACTGGCCGTTCCCGCTTCCAGGACTGCCCCATTGCGTCAGATAGTTGCCGTTGCTGTCGAACTTCTCAACGCGCTCGTTGTAGGTGTCGGCCACATAAACGTTGTTGCTGCTGTCCACCGCAAGGCCCACGGGGCCGTTGAACTGGCCGGTGCCGCTTCCATAACTGCCCCAATTGGTCAGATACGTGCCAAGGGCGGTGAATTTTACAACGCGGGCGTTGCCTTCGTCGGTCACATAAACGTTGTTGCTGCTGTCCACCGCAATGCCTGAGGGATAATAAAACTGGCCGTTGCCTGTTCCATAACTGCCCCATTGGGTCAGATACGTGCCATTGCTGCTGAACTTCTCAACCCGGTTGTTTTGGAGGTCGGCGACATAAACATTGTTGCTGCTGTCCACCGCGATGCCTTGGGGCACATAAAACTGGCCGTTGCCGCTGCCATAACTGCCCCAATTGGTCAGATACGTGCCAGGGGCGGTGAATTTTACAACTCGGTCGTTGCCGGAGTCGGAAACATAAACGTTGTTGCCGGCGTCCAGCGCCACCCAGTAGGGGTTAAAGGGACCGTATCCGCTGGGCGCGGCAGCAGAATCAATCTGAAACAAATACGTCGGTGATAGGAATTGCGCCGCGGGCAAAACCGTCAGCACGGTATTGCTGCTTAAAGCGCTGCCATAGCTGTTGCTGACCAGCACGGCATAGGTGGCGGAATCGGAGAGGATGACATTGGTCAGCGTGAAACTGGCATTAGTGGCGCCGGACAGAGCAACATTATTGGAAGTCCACTGATAGGCATACGTCGCGGTGACGGGGACGCCAACACTAAAAGTCACATTGGCGCCAGCCGGAACAGTGTGGTTCGTTGGCTGCTGCGTAATGAATGGTGGAATAATACTGGTATTATTAACGAAAACCTCAATCCGGTCGTTTTCAGAATCCGCCACGTAAATATAGTTTCCAGTGCTGTCCACTGCAACGCCTTCGGGGTCTTGGAACTGGCCGTTGCCGCTTCCATGACTGCCCCATTGCGTCAGATAATTGCCCTCGCTGTCGAACTTCTCAACGCGTTCATTGCCTGCGTCGGTCACATAAACATTGTTGCTGCTGTCCACCGCAACGCCGCTAGGCCCCTCGTACCCGAACTGGCCGTTGCCGCTTCCATAGCTGCCCAAATTCGTCAGCCAGTTGCCGTTGCTATCGAACTTCTCAACGAGGACGTTGTCTTCGTCGGCGACATAAATATTGTTGCTACTGTCCACCGCGACCGCTACGGGATAATCAAACTGGCCGTTGCCGATTCCAGGACTGCCCCATTGGGTCAGATAGTTGCCGTCGCTATCGAACTTCTCAACGCGGGCGTTGTCAGGGTCTGCCACATAAACATTGTGGCTGCTGTCCACCGCAACGCCGCCAGGCCCGTCGTATCCGAACTGGGCGTTGCCGACTCCAGGACTGCCCCATTGGGTAAGATAGTTGCCGTCGCTATCGAACTTCTCAACGCGGGCGTTTTCAGGGTCTGCCACATAAACGTTGTGGCTGCTGTCCACCGCAACGCCGCCAGGCCCGTGGTACCCGAACTGGCCGTTGCCGCTTCCAGAACTGCCCCAATTGGTCAAATACGCGCCAGGGGCGGTGAATATTACAAGACGATTGTTGCCGTCATCGGAAACATAAACGTTGTTGCTGCTGTCCAGCACCACTGAGATGGGTGAAAACCCGCCAGGCACGGCAGCAGAATCGATCGCAAACTGGAACGCCGGTGGATTACCCGCACGCAGCGGCGTCAACAGGGCCGGCAACCCGGCCAGGAGGAACAGGGCAAGGAAACACCCGGCGCGCGGGCGAGCCGCCGGATTTCGGGAAAGGTTCAGGTCAGTCATAATGGTGTCTTTTCAGTTCAATTTCATTTTCACTGCGCGGGCGGTTTGGCCCACTGCTAACCAATGCGAGATTCCGGGGACAAAGGGGCAAATTATTTTGCCGTGCCAGCCTCTTGCCACATTTTGTTCGCGGAAGCCTCATGGCATTTGCAGGCTGTAGAAGCGGCTGGGGTAATTCGTCCACTGCGGATCGCTGAAATAGAACGAACCGTTGACAAGCGCGTTGGTGGCGAGCGGAACCCAAACCGGGCCGGCCAGATTGGTGCAGACGGCCACCACAAACGTGAAATTGTTGGTGCCGGTGATGTTGAACCCAAATTGATTGTTCCGCACACCCAAGCCGCCGTCGCCCACCTGG
>Ga0182030_10009858_pt1 | contig 19492 bp, 21 predicted proteins | sample 812S3MmetaG_FD_121299 | JGI IMG/M metagenome (GOLD analysis project Ga0182030, IMG submission 121299) | Permafrost microbial communities from Stordalen Mire, Sweden - 812S3M metaG (Illumina Assembly) | ecosystem: Environmental > Terrestrial > Soil > Wetlands > Permafrost | place: Sweden... | reverse complement strand
TCTGCTCCGGGAGCAGGACTCGAACCTGCAACCAACGCCTTAACAGGGCGCTGCTCTACCATTGAGCTATCCCGGAATGTTTTTCTAATGAACTCTCGCATTCTAGCCTAAACAGCTCATCGCGCAAAGCGGCCTCTGTAATAAAGAGACCAGATGTTCGTAGTATACTAAGTAGGAAGAGCCGATGGGCGCGTTACGATGATCGATATTAGTAGCTGAACTTTCCTCGCCATGAACATCACCATCAGAACGCCGAAGTACAAACTCAGTCCGGAAACGGAAGCGCTGATTGAAGAGAAGCTCGCAGCCCCCCTGCGATTGCTTGGAGAGAAAGGAGAAAATGCATTTCTAGAAATAGAAGTGGAACAGGCACCCCCTGAGGGCCGTTCCTCTGAGCCGTTTCGCCTCGTCGCGCGGCTCGTCATCGATAATAAGGTCTTTCATGCTGAGGCAGTGAAGCCGTCGCCCGAAAGCGCGGCGGACAGGGTGCGTAGCGAACTGGAGTCGGAGATTCGTAAGGACCGCGGGCGCTCGCGGAAGCTCTGGAAACGCGGAGGAAGCGCTCTGAAGCGGATGCTTCGATTTGATAATTAAGAATTGCGCGCGAAGTCGGCGTAGGCCATTTCGCGTTTGCCCTCAGGAATGACGCGCTCAACGGTGAACGCGTTATTTTTAAAAGATGCTTCGGTAATTTTCATTCGTTTTCCTTTTTCAAAAAAATAGGTGCCGATGGAGTCGGCGTATGCGCGATACTTATTCCAATTTTCCTGCGCGGGCGCATCGAGCGAGAGGAGACCATCCTCTTTTTTAATTTTATGTGCGCGGCTCGCTTGCGAAACGTCTTGAGTCCGAGGTGTCAGCTCACCTGAAGTGAACGCGGGTAATGTGTCAGCGAGAAGGTGGGCTCCGAGGGTGATGAGACGCGGACGTAGCTCGCGCGCCGTCTCGTCGGGAGCAATCTTTACCGACTGTTGCGCGAGGATATCGCCCGCATCAAGCTCTTTGACCATCTTCTGGATGGTGACTCCTGTCTCGGTATCGTTAGAGAGAAGCGCCGTCTCGAGCGGGGTAGCCCCGCGATATTTGGGCAGGAGCGAATAGTGCACGTTCAGGACGCCCAGTGGGAATGAATCGATGAGCGCCTCGGGGAATATTTTTCCGTAGGCGACACAGATCGCGTAGTCGCAGTTGAACGCCGTAATTGTCTCCATTGTTTTTGCGTCTAACTTTTCAGGAGTGAGGACGGGAATGTTGTGTTCAAGCGCGAGCAGCTTCGTTTCAGACGGTGTGAGCGTGAGGCCGCGGCCTTTGGGTGCGTCGGGTGAGGTGATAACGACGGCAGGTATGAAATCACGCTCAAGTAAGAACTCGAGCGTATCACGGGCGACTCCCGGCGTGCCGAAAAAGGCGAAAGTGTGCGAAGGCTTGTGCGAGATATGAATGAAGTTCTCGGCGTGGTCGGTAAAGAGGATGCCGTTCAAGTGGTCAATCTCGTGTTCGAAGATTTGTGCCATCAATCCGCCCGCGCCTCGCGAGATATGCGAGCCGTCGAGTCCGCGCGCTTTGATGGTCACGCGCTCATGCCGTGTCGTCGTACCGTAGACGCCTTGGACCGAGAGGCATCCTTCATCTACATGCGCCTTCTTGCGCGAGGTCTTAACTACTTCTGGATTCAGATACACTTCGATTTCTGGAGCAACTTTTTTAGACCGTTCTTCTTCATTCTCTGGCGGGGGAATAGTGCGGTCCTTGCGTACGATAAAGAGTCGATACGAAACGCCAACCTGCGGCGCGGCGAGAGCGACGCCCTCGGGAAAGGCGTCGAGCGCTTCGGACATATCGCGCACTAAAGATTTCAGCTCGGCTGAATTAAAAAGATTTTCCGGTATCGGCTTGGCAACTTCTCGCAGTATAGGCGCTCCCTCTTGCACGATTTCTTTCATTGGCGAACTATATCAAAAATTAACGTGCTGGGTGCTTGGTCGGATCAAGTTCCCACCAAAAGGTCTTGCTGAAGCTTTTTGCCTGACTGCAGACGCTTTTCAAATAATAGAGGTCTTTGGTCGGAATTTTTTCAAGGACGGTGCCAAGGTGCGCCATCGTCATCGGCGCGAGGCCGTCATTTTTCCGAGAATAATTCAAATGGCGGAGAAAGAACCGCATCAGCTCACCGCGCTCGGTCTGGCGTTTGCGGCCCTTGGGTGCTTCGACCGCCTTCTTCTCAATATCGGGAAGAATGTCGCGGATAGATTTCATATCTTCAGTATACCTTGTGGCCGCATGGTATAACAGAATTGCGAATATATGAGAGATTCTTTCAACATTACAGGCCTCGGTGGCGAGCGTAAGCTCAAAGGGGAAATCCGCGTCGGAGGCGCTAAGAATCACGCGCTCAAGCTCTTCGCCGCGAGTGTGCTCTGCGAGACGCCGCTGACGCTTGAGAACGTGCCGGCCATCGAAGACATCGAGAGAATGACTGAAATCATCGAAAAGCTTGGTGGCGCTGTCGTGCGTGAGACTGACCAAGTCCGAATTGACACGAAAAAAATGAGCACGGGAGAAATCGACCGCGACACGGCGAAGAAGATGCGTGCTTCCATCGTGCTCACGGGCCCGCTCCTTGCGCGCTTCGGGGCGACGAGCTTCCCGCATCCGGGTGGCGACGTTATCGGCGAGCGCCCAATTGATTTTTTCATTGAAGGATTCGAGAAGATGGGGGCGACAGTCGAAGTGACTGAACAAGAATACAAATTAGTCGCAAAGAACGGTCTCAAAGGCGCCGATATTTTCTTCCGCTGGATTTCAGTGACCGCGACTGAGACGTTGATGATGGCAGCGGCGCTAGCGAAAGGACAGACGACACTCCGGAACGTCGCGATGGAGCCGGAAGTTGTTGACTTGGCAGAGTTCCTCGTGTCCGCGGGCGCACAGATTAAAGGCATCGGTACGCCGACTCTTATAATTGAAGGCGGTGCGATGCTAAGGCCGATAAAACCCCACGCCGTGCTTCCTGACCGGATTGAGACTGGTAGTTTCCTTATTCTCGGCGCACTCGCGGCAACTGATTTGCGGATTACGCATTGCGAGCCCGAACACGTGCGGATGCTTATTGAGTTACTTCTGCGCTCAGGAGTCGAAATTAAAGTGGAGAGGGATACCCTGCATATTAAAAACGCGGCAGACTGTGTCCGCCGCGCGATGACGCTCAAGACACATGAGTATCCCGGATTCCCGACTGATTTGCAGGCACCGATGATGGTGTATCTCACGCAGGCAAACGGGGAAAGCCGCGTGTTCGAGACAGTGTTTGAGGGAAGGCTTGCTTATACCGAGGATTTAGTACGCATGGGCGCCGACATCACGCTGTGGAATCCGCATCAGGCGAGTGTCAAAGGGCCAACACCGCTTAGGAGTGCAACTCTCGAGAGTCCCGATATCCGCGCGGGCCTCGCCTTCCTCATCGCGGCATTGATTGCGACTGGCACATCGACCTTGGAGAACGTCTATCACATCGATCGCGGCTATGCGCAGATAGAAGAACGGTTCCGGAAGCTCGGAGCTGACATCAAACGGGTAAGCAAATAATTTTGCAAGGCTCTGCGCAAAGAGCTATGATGCCTGCACAATGTCATTCTTTTCTCCCAAGCTTGGTATCGACCTCGGCACAACCAACGTGCTGGTGTTCGTGCCCGAGAAGGGCGTAGTCATTAATGAGCCATCGGTTGTTGCGGTAGGTAAGGCGGAAGGGAAGCGTGGAGGTAACACGATTGTCGCCATCGGGGCTGAGGCAAAGCAGATGGTCGGCCGGACGCACGACGAGATTGTTGCGTACCGCCCGATGAAGGACGGCGTCATCGCCGACTACCGCGTGACTGAAGCGATGCTCCGCTATTTTATGAGAAAGGCACTCGGTAGAAATCCGTTTAAGCCGATTGTACTCGTCTCGGTTCCCGCAGGCGTCAGCTCGACCGAGAAGCGCGCAGTGATTGAAGCGGCGCTCAAGGCCGGAGCCAAGAGCGCCTACGTTGTGAAGGAGCCGATTCTTGCGGCCATTGGCGCAGGCATTCCGATTCACGAGCCAATGGGACGGATGATAGTCGACATCGGCGGCGGAACTATTGACGTTGCAGTGATTTCGCTTGGAGGCATTGTTGCCTCGACGAGTGTGAAGTGCGCGGGTGACCGCCTCGATCGGGCAATTATGGACCACGTGAAGAAGCAGCATAACCTTTCAATAGGCGAGAAGACAGCTGAAGAATTAAAGATAAAGGTCGGTGCGGCAGTGCCTCTGAACGAAGAGCTGTCAGTTGCAGTGAAAGGAAGAGATCTCGTGAGCGGCCTCCCGCAGACCGTCGATATCTCCACTAACGAGCTCGTACAGGCGATGTCGCGCGAGCTGCGTGAGATGACTCAGGCGATACGCAAAGTGCTCCAGGAGACGCCTCCAGAGTTGGCCGCCGACATCATCGATAATGGCATCATCCTGACCGGTGGCTCCTCACAGCTGCGTCAGATGCCCGAGCTTGTCTATCGCCGCACGGGCGTTGTGGCGAAGCTCGCGAACGACCCTTATTATTGTGTCGCTCGCGGCACCGGCATTGCGCTGAAGCATTTGGATACATACCGTAAGAGTATTTTAGCGAAACAATGAACAGCCAACAGCATGCGTTTGTTATTGAAGCAGAAACGGAAGAGGGAATAGAGGTGGCGCAGGAGTGGGCGAAGAAGGAGCTTGGGATGGAGTCGCAAGCGAATGCGGATGTCGTTGTGCTGCGGCACGGACTCTTCTCAGTCGAAGATGCGCGGAAGGTCTACGACGTTGCGAGCCAGGCGCCGTTCGCGGGAGATTCTAAGGTAGTAATCATTGCCGCGAGCCGCGCGTATCATGAAGCGCAGAACGCTCTTCTGAAGCTTTTCGAAGAGCCGCCACCGGGGACCTATCTCTTTTTCATACTGCCATCGCTTGGTGGGCTTTTGCCGACGTTGCGCTCGCGTGTGCAAGAACTCAACAGTAAAGAAGGATCAAAAAAAATTAATGAAGAAGCTGAAAAATTTATTACAGCAACAAAGGAAAAACGTTCGGCGATGATTAAGAAACTCACGAGTGGAGCAGATGAAGACGAGCGTAGGGAAAATCGCGAAGAGGCGATTGCGATACTGAATGGCGTTGAGGCGGTTGCATATGAGAAGCTCAAGCGCGGCGACAGCGGAGCCGTGGCCGCGCTCTTGGGCGACATTGCAACCTTGCGGGGGCACCTCTATGACCGCTCGGCGCCCGTTCGTATGATTCTCGAGCATCTCTCGCTTGTGACGCCAAAGAATTTGCTACAATAGCAGTAATGGCATACGATTTTTCAAAATTGAAGTCGCAGGTTAAAGAGACTGAGGAGTGGCTCGCCCGCGAGCTCTCGGGCGTGCGAACTGGCCGCGCGACGCCGACACTGCTCGACGGCATCAAGCCGGAAGCCTACGGCACGCGCACGCCGTTGCGAGAACTCGGCTCAATATCGGTGGAGGATGCGCGTACTTTGCGTATTGTCCCGTGGGATAAGGATGTCTTAAAAGATATAGAGAAGGGGATTATCGACGCGAATCTGGGCGTCGGTGTGTCGACCGACGAGCAAGGACTGAGGGTCTCCTTCCCGGAACTTACGAGCGAACGGCGCGTTCAGCTCTCTAAAATTGCCAGCGACAGGACCGAACAAGCCAAGGTCACCCTGCGTGGGCATCGTACCGACGCGATTAAAGAAATTGATGCCCTGAAGAAAGATGGTATGAGCGAAGACCAGGCCAAGCGCGATAAGGAGGAGCTGCAGAAGCTCATTGATTCTGGCAACGAATCGCTTCTGAAGGCGCTGAAAAGGAAGGAAGAAGAGATAGCTCAATAATAGAGATGAGTATTTTGATTTTCATCATTGTCATCGTTGTACTCATTGTGGTGCACGAGTTTGGGCATTTCGTTGTGGCGAAACTCTCCGGAATGCGAGTGGATGAATTCGGCCTCGGCTACCCACCACGCGCTCTTAGAATCGCAAAGATCGGTGAGACAGAATACACTCTGAACTGGCTGCCATTCGGAGGATTCGTAAAGATTTATGGTGAAGATGGTGGGGAAGCGGGTCCGCGCGCGTTCTCAGCTCGCCCGCGGATTCTTCAGGCGTTGGTACTCCTTGCCGGCGTCGTGATGAATCTTCTTTTTGCCTACCTATTAATAACGGGAGCTCTCGTTGCTGGGACCCCGCGCGCTCTTTCCGACAGCGAACTCGCGACGGCAAAAAACCAGCAACTCGTTGTGGCAGATGTGCTGCCCGGCTCGCCCGCGAGTGTTGCAAACATTCTTCCCGGCGATGCAATTATCGGCGCAGAAGATAAAGCTGGAGAGTGGCGTGCCGTTGATCCTCAAAGTTTCACGGCATTCGTCAATGCGAGCCAAGGCGCGCCCATATTGCTCGACATAAAGCGTAATGGGAAGGAGCAGACCATCACCGCCACCCCTGCAGTAGGCGTCGCGACTACTGACCCGACCCGCTATGCGCTCGGCGTTGAGGTTGCTACCGTCGGTGTCCTTCCGATTTCTCTCGGTTCAGCGCTCACCCAGGGGGCGACCCTCACGTGGGGCGTACTCACTCTGACCGCGCAAGGTCTTTGGCATTTCTTCTACGGCATCTTCACCTTTTCGGCAGACCTCTCGCAGGTCGCGGGCCCGGTCGGTATCGCCGGAGCAGTCGGATCAGCCTCCGCACAAGGCTTCGGCGACCTGCTTTCGATTATGGCGATTATTTCTATCAATCTTGCGCTCATCAATCTCATCCCCGTCCCGGCGCTCGATGGCGGCCGCTTGCTTTTCGTCATCATCGAAAGTGTAATTCGTCGCCCCATTAACGCGCGCGTTTCGTACGCTATCAACGCCGTCGGCTTCGTATTTCTCATTCTCCTGATGGTCGTCGTCACGGCGCACGACATCTTTAAAATCGTCGGATAAAAAGGTATTCCTGCTTTTGCACTTGCTGCATAAGCGGCATATACTGTGCCGATATGAGGCAATCGCAGCTTTTTACTAAGTCGCGGCGCGAAGCGCCTTCTGATGAGACCGCGAAGAATGCTCAACTTTTAATTCGCGCAGGTTACGTTCATAAAGAGATGGCGGGCGTTTATTCTTATCTTCCCTTGGGATTGCGCGTATTGCAAAAAATCCAAAACATTATTCGCGAAGAGATGAACACCGTCGGCGGCCAGGAAATCGTGATGACGGCGCTTCAGGATAAAACACTCTGGGAGCGCACTGATCGTTGGGACGATAAAAAAGTCGACAACTGGTTCAAGACGAAGCTCGCTGCCGGTGGGGAAACGGGTCTCGCGATTACGCATGAAGAGCCGCTTACGCGCATTATGACTTCGCATATTTCTTCATATCGCGACTTGCCCACGATGGTATATCAATTCCAAAATAAATTTCGCAATGAACTCCGCGCGAAATCCGGCGTGATGCGCGGAAAAGAATTTATGATGAAGGACCTCTACTCCTTCGCGAAGAGCGCGGAAGAGCACGAGACTCAATACGCAGCCCTGCGCGCTGCGTATATAAAAGTATTCGAACGCCTCGGTCTTGCCGACCGTACGTACCCGACGTTTGCTTCCGGCGGCGTATTCAGTGATTTTTCTGAGGAATTTCAAACTCTTTCCGAGGCAGGGGAGGATACTGTGTATGTGGACGAAGAGAAGCATGTCGCCGTCAATAAGGAAGTGCTTACAGACGAAGCGCTTGCGAAGCTCGGCATCAAGCGCGACAAGCTGGTCGAGAAGAAGGCGATAGAATCCGGAAATATATTCCACCTCGGCACACGTTTCTCGGAAGCGCTCGGGCTCACCTTTACTGATGAGAGCGGAGCGAAGAAGCCTGTCATCATGGGCTCCTACGGCATCGGAGTGACGCGTATGGTCGGCATCATCACTGAAGTCTTTGCCGATGATAAAGGTCTTGTCTGGCCTGAAAATGTTGCGCCGTTTGCTGTTCACTTGGTCTCACTCAGCAAGGGCGACGATGAAATCTCTAAAGCCGCAGATTCTCTGTATGCAGATTTAACGAAGGCCGGAGTCGAGGCGCTCTATGATGAGCGCGATTTGCGCGCCGGAGAAAAGTTCGCAGAGAGTGACTTGCTCGGTATCCCGAAGCGTATCGTCGTCGGCAAAGACGCAGTCGCTACCGGAAGCTTTGAAGTAGTGAGGCGCGCAACTGGAAAGGTTGAGAAGGTGCCACGAGAAAACCTCTTTGCGTAATATGGTTAAATTTTCAAGAAATGCGCTTTTCAGCAGCGACATCGCAATTGACCTCGGGACGACAAATACGCTCGTATACGTGCGCGGCAAGGGCGTCGTCATAAATGAGCCCACGGTCGTCGCCGTGAACGACAAGACGCATCAAGTGGTCGCAGTAGGGAAGGAGGCGAAGACGATGCTCGGCAAAACGCCTGCGCATATCCGCGTCGTACGCCCGCTCGCGCACGGGGTCATTTCCGACTTTGAAGTCACCGAAGAGCTGCTTACGTATTTTATTAACAAAGCGCAGAGCGGTCGCGCGCGCCTCTTTGGTCCGCGTGTCGTCATTGGCGTGCCGACCGGCGTGACCAACGTGCAGAGCCGCGCGGTTCGCGACGCAGCCAAGAACGCCGGAGCGCGCGAAGCGATTATTCTCGAAGAGCCGGTCGCGGGAGCCATCGGTTCGAAACTGCCGGTGGCTGACGCGGTTGGGACAATGGTGCTCGACATCGGCGGCGGTACCACTGATATCGCCGTCATTGCGCTCAAAGGAGTCGTGTCGTCGAAGAGTTCGCACGTTGCCGGTGATCGTTTTAATGAGAACATCATCGATTTTGTCCGCAGTGAATTCAAACTCGGCATCGGCGAGCGCACTGCGGAGGATGTGAAGATAGAAATCGGCACCGTCATACCATTCCCCGAGGAACTCTCTCGAAGTGTGCGCGGCCGTGATTATGCGACCGGCCTTCCGCGAGAAATTACGCTCACCGATGCGCACGTCCGCGAAGCCATCGCGCCGTCTCTGGACGCGCTTATGGATGTGATGAAAGAAGTCATTGAGGCAACGCCACCGGAACTGCTTTCCGACATTCTCCAGCATGGCGTGACGGTTTTTGGCGGCGGGGCGCTCCTCCGCGGTTTGCCCGAAATACTTTCTAAAATGCTCGGCGTGCCCGTGCGGGTCGCGGCGGACCCGCTCAGCGCGGTCGTGCGTGGTGCCGGTATCGTGACCGAGAATCCGGGGCCGTACGAAGATTTCTTTATCGATGAAGAGGACATTCTTAGCGAAGCGTAACGCGCTCCTTTCCTCCGGGAGCGTCTCCTGGGGTACGCTCGTGCTTGCGATAGCAGTACTCCTGCTTCTCGTACGTCTAATTGCGCCGAATTTTTTCTGGTATCTTTTTACCCCAGCTTTTCGCGCGTCGGAGGCGATTGCGCAAAAGACAGACAGCCTTTTCAGTGGTTTCAATAACGCTGTGACGCTCACACAAGAGAACGAAGCGCTCGAGAATCAAAACGCGCTGCTTGCGGCGCAAAATGAAGCGCTGCTTGAAAAGACAGGCAGTATCGCCGGCCTCGCAATAGATGCACAGAGCATTACGGCGGGCGTCGTCGCGCGTCCCCCCGAGAGTCCATACGATACGCTCGTGATTGCCGCAGGAAGCGCCGACGGAGTCACGATAAATCAGGAAGCCTTCGGCGAAGGGGAAGTCCCTCTCGGAACGATTACCTCTGTGTTTGCTCATTTCTCCCGAGTGACGCTCTTCTCGGCACCAAACGTCTCTTTGCTCGGCTGGGTTGGGTCAAAGCATCTGCCAATTATTATTAGAGGTTCTGGTGGGGGCGCCATCAGTGCATCCGTGCCCCGCTCTGACTCCGTCGCCGTCGGCGATGTCGTTTCGGTCCCAGGTCCCGGCAGCTTGCCGATTGGCACTGTCGTCCGTGTCGATAGCGATTCGTCGTCGCCGTCGGTTACTCTGCGAATTCAACCCTCTCTCAATCTCTTCTCCGTCACCTGGGTTACTCTGCGTGACAGCGGCACGGCACTCGAGAGCGCGTTTGCTGCGACGACAACGCTGCCATGATTCGCGGATTATTTACGCTATTGTCTTTCATCTCAGTAATCCTTTTCCCGTGGTTACTGACTGTTCTGCTTACGCTCGGCGTCTCGATTTTTGAGCCGCTGGTTCCGCTCGCGATAGGCATTTTCGCCGACACTCTCTATTACACACCACAAGCGGGAGCACTTCCTTTATTCGCCATATACGGAGCCATTGTCACGGCCCTTTCATTTCTCGTGCGTAGTCAGCTAAAGACGAGTATCATTGGGAGATGAAATGGTGGCGTAAACGACGTCGAGACCCGGAGATAGCCCCGGATGAGATATTCCTTGATTCATCAAACACGCCCGACTTCGACCGGTCGCGCTTTGAGGGACGGCTTGAGAAACCGCTTTCGGACGGAACCTTTGTCTATCTCGGTGGAGTACTTGGAGTATTGTTCCTTATACTCATTTTCCGAGCGGGGAACTTGGAGATTGCACACGGACAAGAATTCGCGACGGAAAGTGCGCATAACAGTCTCGAGACGAGTACGCTATTCGCCCAGCGTGGCGTTATCACCGATGTGAATGGCGTCGTCCTCGCCGACAATACTCAGAACGCCGACGGATCTATGGAACGCGATTACCCGATACCGGAGCTCGGCCAGATTATCGGTTATGTGTCGTATCCGAAGAAAGATTCGAAAGGTAACTATTACGATATTGCCGAAACCGGTGTCGCGGGCCTCGAAGAGGAGTACGACAGCACACTCGCGGGCAAGAACGGTCAGCTGCTCACCGAGACGGACGTTGCCGGCAATGTTCGCTCGGAGGGAACGGTTGTTCCAGCAGTCGATGGACAGACGCTCAAACTTTCAGTCGACGCCAATATGGAGCAGCTACTCGCGAAGGCGATTAAAGATACTGCAGACAGCCAAGGATTCATCGCGGGTGCCGGCGTGATTATGGATGTGAACAGCGGGGCTGTGCGCGCTATTGTCTCGTATCCGAGCTACGATCCGAACGTAATGGCCAACGGTAGCCCCGCTGATACTATTGCTGCGTACAACAATGACCTGGGTCGCCCATTTCTCGACCACGCAGTGCAGGGCGTGTATGCACCGGGCTCTATCGTGAAGCCGTTCGTCGCTTCCGGCGCACTCACTGATGGAATTATCACTCCCGACACCATCATCGACGATCCGGGCTCTCTTTCGGTGCCGGACCCGTACCATCCGGGTCAATCATTCGTATATAAAGGATGGAAGGCCCTCGGCCCGGTCAACGTGGAGCAGGCGATTGCCTGGTCCTCGGACATCTTTTTCTACACGGTAGGTGGCGGTTTCGGCAGCCAGAAGGGCCTTGGCATTGATCGTTTGGATTATTGGTTCCAGCAATTCGGCTTAGGAAGCCCCACTGGCATTGATCTCTCAGGAGAAGCAAAAGGACTCGTCCCGACGCCGGCATGGAAGGAGACGGTGTTCGGCCAACCGTGGTATACCGGCGATACCTACGACACCGCCATTGGCCAGTACTCGATGCAGGTAACGCCGATACAAATGGTTCGGGCGACAGCATCGATTGTAAACGGAGGAAAGCTCTTTACGCCGACGCTCCTTGCCGGTAAGACACCGTCGTATACAAATGTCCCGGTAAACCCGTCAGTGCTGCCAGTGATAGAAGCAGGCATGCGGCTCGGCGTGACAGTCCCGGGGGGGCTTTCGAGCCCACTCAATTTTTCATACGTGACCGTAGCGGCGAAGACTGGTACCGCGCAGACGGGCGTCACTAACCAGTACGACAATTCATGGGTCGAAGGATTTTTCCCGTATGACAACCCGCAGTACGCGTTCGCCGTGGTGCTTGAGCGCGGGCCGCCAGGGAGCGGCGAACAAGCGGTCAGGGTGATGCAAGAGCTTTTTGATTCTCTCCATGCGGAGAACTCCCCGTACGTTGGTGGGACAGCGACCAGCAGCGATTCACTTGCGCTTTAATACCAGCCAAGTACAATGCCTGCACTACTATGAGTGATGTACAAGAGATTGTTGTCTCGCAAGAAAAATTTGACGAGATGATTAAAGAGCTGGAGCATCTGAAGACGGTGCGCCGCACCGAGATTGCCAAGAATCTCGAATACGCTCGTTCGCTTGGTGACCTCTCCGAGAATGCCGAGTATCAGGAGGCCCGTGACCTGCAGGCTGCGACCGAAGAGCGCATCAAGAAGCTCGAAGAACTCCTGAAGAATACCAAGATTCTCACCGACGGTAAGAAGAAGAGCGAAGTCAGCTTCAATTCGAAGGTATCCATAAAAAAAGAAGGGAGCGACGAGATGCACGAATACACTATTGTTGGGAGCGAAGAAGCCGATATGCGTGCGAAGAAGCTCTCGCATGTCTCTCCGCTCGGCGCCGCGCTTATGGGCAAGAAAAAAGGCGATGTCTTCACGTTCGAGACTCCCGCCGGCAAGCAAACCTACACGATAGAGAAGGTAGCGTAAGAAATATAATGGTAGGATGGGCGAATGCTCTGGGCTGACCGAATAGCGGGTGAGATACGAGACAACCGTACCCCCAAAGACGGCAAGAAATTTTTAATACGCGACGAAAAGACGCTTTCTGGGCGCGTACACGTCGGCTCGATGCGCGGCGTTGCAATCCACGGCCTCATTTCCGAAATATTTTCCGAACAGGGAATAGAAAATGAGTATCGCTATGAGTTGAATGACTTCGATCCGTTCGATTCAATACCAAGTTATCTGGATGTGCAGATATATAAAGAGCATCTCGGCAAACCACTCTATACCGTCCCAAGTCCTGAGCCAGGGTTTAAGAACTATGCAGAATATTTCGGAGCCGAGTTTACCGACGTACACAAACGTGCCGGATTCACCCCCAATTACTATCGGGCCACCGATCTCTATCAATCCGGGAAGATGGATTCGTTCATTAAGATAGCGCTCGAGCACGCCGCTGACGTTCGTCGCATACTGAAGGAAGTATCGGGCTCGCAAAAAACCGATTCGTGGCTCCCCATTTCGGTTGTTTGCGAGCAGTGCGGAAAAATGATGACAACCCGGGCATACGATTACGATGGCGAGACTGTTGCTTATGCCTGTGACGCCAATCCCGATGATACAAAGAGCTGCGGACATACGGGCCGGATCGCTCCGTGGAAGGGCACAGCCAAATTATTTTGGAAAGTCGATTGGGCGGCGAAGTGGGTCGCGCAGGGAGTCGACGTCGAGGGCGGCGGGAAGGACCATTCGACCAAAGGTGGCTCTCGGGATGTTGCAAATCACATCTGTAGGGAAATATTTGGACAAGAGCCGCCCTTCGACATACCATACGAGTTCTTCCTTGTCGGAGGGCAAAAGATGTCCTCGTCGAAAGGGCGCGGCACCAGCGCCAGGGATATGTGCGACCTCTTTCCGCCGGAACTATTTCGTCTCGCACTCATCGGGAAGGATATTCGCGAACAGATTGATATAGACCCTGCAGGAGAGTCGATCCCGCGCCACTACGACTGGTATGACGAGCTTGCTCTCGGTGTACGCGAAGGGAAAACCGATGACTACGCGCGCCTCTATGCGCTCTGCGAACTTCCGCAGAATCGCGCGGCCATGTCTGCTCCCTGGCAGATGAGATTTAAGGAGGTCGCTTTTGTCGTCCAGATGGCGCACTTAGTACTTGCTAAAGAAGCGGTTGGCACAAAGGGAAGTGCATTAACCGAAGATGAGAGTGAGGTGCTTACCGAACGCGCGAAGTATGCAAAGTTTTGGCTTTCGACGTATGCGCCAGAAGAATTTAAATACGTGCTACAAGAAAAGATGCCACACGTCGAACTTTCGGATATTCAAAAAAAGGCACTTGCTGCATTGGCAGATTTTCTGCAGAACGGACAACGTTCAGGCGAGGAGATTCATCTAAAGCTCCATGAATTTAAAACAGAGATTCCTATACAGCCAAAAGAACTCTTCCAGGCCATTTATAGATTATTTCTTAATCGCGATTCCGGCCCCAAAGCAGGCTGGTTTCTCGCTGGCCTTCCACGGGATTTCGTCATTGCTCGGCTCAGTAAATCGACGAACTAACTAACATCTTCGGCCTGTAATGGTCGTTGGGGATAACTATTATTAGCAGAAGTGGGGAAGAGTGGGATATACTCCACTAATGGTTAGTGAAGTGGGAGACGGAGCCATGGCCGCTTCTCATCCAATAACCGTCTTCCGTTATGTTCCTCGGAGAATACCTGCACACTTTTGATTCGAAGAATAGAATTTCGCTTCCGTCGAAGTTTCGGAAGGATTTGGGCCGCGTTGTTGTGGTGGCACGCGGCCTTGATCATTGCTTATATGTCTACTCGCGTAAGGAATGGGAGAAACAGGCGCGTGTTTACGCCGAAGCGGTTAATGGTAGTGCCGCTAGGCGCGGTCTCGCGCGACTTTTTCTCGCGGGCTCATTTGAAGCTGAGGTGGATGGCACAGGGCGTGTGCTCATTCCAGAGAATTTGAAATCATTTGCCTCAATTAAAGACAAGGCGATTATCGCCGGCGTCGCCGACCGGGTCGAAATTTGGGAGGAAGACGCATGGAAGAAATACACAGCTGAGATAGAGAATAATGCGAATGCATTTGCCGAGAAGGTCGGCGATGCTACCTGATATGGAAGCTCGTCATGATTCGGTACTGATGGACGAGTCGCTTGCAGCGCTTAAGGTTGAACCGAGCGATACGATCGTTGATGCAACGCTCGGCGGGGCAGGGCACTTTGCAGCGCTTTTGGAGCATCTCGGCGCAGCTGGCGTCATCGTCGGTATTGATGCCGATCCGGTAGCAGTCGAACGTGGGCGCGAAGCGTACGCAAAAGATCGCCGGCCCGAGCGCCCGACTGCGCATCTCGTTAATGATAATTTCCGTAACCTTGCCCGCATCCTTGAACGACTCGGACTCGCTCCGATACGCGCGATACTCTTTGACCTCGGGTGGAGCGGATACCAGATAGCATCTCCGCGCGGATTTTCTTTCCAAAACGATGAGCCACTCTTGATGACCTACGGCGACGGCGGAGAGACAGCAGCAGACATTGTTAACAGCTCGTCCGAAGCGGAACTCGCCGACATCATCTTCACCTACGGAGAAGAGCGGTTCGCTCGTCCTATCGCGCGCGCAATTGTCGCAGCTCGTGCGCACGGACGTATCCTAACAACGAGTGCGCTCATGGCTGCCATTAAAGCGGGCACTCCAGCCTGGTATCACGACAAAAAAATCCATCCGGCGACCAAAACATTTCAAGCGCTCCGCATCGCGGTGAACGACGAGATTGGCGCGCTGCGCGAAGGACTCACAGCGGCCATAGCCGCGCTCGCTCCTACGGGTCGGCTCGCGGTCATCTCCTTCCACAGCATTGAGGACCGCGTGGTTAAGAATATGCTCCGCGACGCGGCGTACGCGGGCCTCGGGGAGCTCTCGCCCAAGAAGCCGATTGTTCCGAAACATTCTGAAATTCTTAAGAACCGCCGAGCGAGGAGCGCAAAATTACGGGTATTTGAACGCTCAGCCGTTACCGCTCCCCATACCGCAGATAATCCTGCACTTTCCTATGCGTAATTCCCGGTTGCATCTTCCATTTTCCCTTACCTCGCTCGCGAGCGGCACGGTTATCGTGCTGTTCGTTACGTACATCGCCCTCATCGCAATCATCATGAGCTATGCAGCTCTCACCATCGAGTTTTCGCAATCGGTTAAAACGGACCAAGCTTCGGTCGCCATCCTCGAAGGGCAGTATCTTGCCGCGCTAGCTCAGATAACAAGTACTAATTACGTAGCGGAAGGGTACGTCGTTCCCTCAGGAGAGCTCTACGTAAAGGCACAGAGCGCAACCGCATTGCGCTAGCATCATGCGTGCCCAGTTCCGCTCTCGCATCCGTTACGTCCTTGTCGGGCTTATCATCATCACGCTCGGTATATTCCTCAGGCTCTATGTCATCCAGATTATAGAAGGGAACGACTATATGCTTAAGGCTGACAAACAATTTTCTTCCGGCAGCACGGGACTCTTTGACCGTGGTTCAATTTATTTTACTAGTAAGGATGGGACACTCATCTCGGCAGCAACACTCGCTACCGGATTCCTCGTCGCAATAAATCCGCAAACACTTGTCGACCCAGAAGCGGCATATGCGGCAATAGCTCCCCTCGCGTCAACAACCATCTCAAAGGACGATTTTATGGCAGATGCCGCGAAGAAATCGCAGGTGTATATCGAGGTCGCACACCACCTCTCGAGCGATGCAGGGCAGACCCTCAATGCCGAGAACATACCCGGAGTCCAGGTACTGGTCGAGCGCTGGCCGGTCTATCCAGGCGGCGACCTGGCTGCGCAGACCATCGGCATCGTCTCTTACGGTTCGAGTGACACGCTCACTGGTCAGACTGGTCTAGAGGCAGAGTACGACGATACGTTATCGCGTTCAGGCTCGCTCTACTCAAATTTCTTTGCGGAGATTTTCTCAAATGTTGGCAATATGTTGGTGAGTGCGGATAACGCCCGTGAAGGCGACGTCGTTACCACCATCGAACCGGAAGTCGAGACGCGTCTCCTCAGCGATCTTGCAAAAGTGAACACGCAATACTCGAGCCAGGGTACGGGCGGAATTATTATGGATCCTCACACGGGCGCAATCATCGCGCTCGGGTCCGTGCCAACCTTTGACCCCAATGACTTACAAAATGTGGACCCGTCACTCTTGCGCAATCCACTCGTAGAGAACGTATACGAATTTGGTTCTATTATGAAATCCTTGACGATGGCGTCGGGCCTTGACGCGGGTGTCATCACGCCGCAGACCACCTATGACGACACGGGATGCATCACCGTGAACAAAGCTCAGATTTGTAACTTCGACTTAAAGGCGCGCGGGATTACCCCGATGCTGCAGGTCATCGAGCAGTCGCTGAATGTCGGAGCTTCCTGGATTGCGACACAACTCGGGCAGGAAAAGTTCCGTAATTATTTTCTCTCCTACTTTGGTACCAAGACAGGTATCGATCTACCGGCTGAACAGGGCGCTCTCCTGAATAATCTTAGGACGACCGAGCAAGTGAATTTTGACAATATGTCCTTTGGGCAGGGAATTTCTGTGACGCCGGTCGCGATGATTCGCGCGCTCGCGGCGATAGCCAACGGTGGGGTTATGCCACCACCGCACTTGGCTTCCGCGATTCAGCTCGACTCAGGTACTCTGAAGCCTCTCGATTGGGGCAATGGCACTCAGGTTTTCTCTGCGCAGGCCGCGCAAGAAGTGACCACCATGCTCGAAACCGTCTACCCGAATGACGCGAGGCTCGCCATCAACGCCGACCCATCGCTCCAGTATGCGAATGTGCCGGTGGCGGCGAAGACCGGCACTGCGCAAGTGGAGAAGCCGGGTGGCGGCTACTACACCGATGTGTACTTCCACTCGTTCTACGGCTTTTTCCCGGCCAACAATCCGCAGTTCGTCATCCTGCTCTACACTAATCGCCCGCAAGGCGTACAATATGCTTCCGGCACCCTGACGGCCACATTTATGGATCTCACCAATTTTCTCGCAGACTATTACAACATCCCGCCTGATCCGCAGGACGTACTCCCATTGCCCGCACACGTGACCGAATAATAAAGTATGAAGAATTTTGCGAAAATGATTGTCGCTGGCTTGCTCGCTGTTATGGCTCGCGGCGTTGTCCGTCGCTACCAGCCGCGCATCATGATGGTCACTGGTTCGGTGGGAAAGACGTCGACCAAAGACGCGGTCGCCACGGTACTCGCCGTCCAGTTCCTTGTTCGTAAGAGTGAGAAAAGTTTCAATAGCGAATTCGGAGTGCCTTTCACGATTTTTGGAGCGAAAGACCCATCAGGCAATTTTTTCGCGTGGCTTGGAGTTTTTAAAAAAGCTTTGTCACTTCTTATTCTGCCGAATCATTACCCGAACATGCTCGTGCTTGAAGTCGGCGCCGATAAGCCGCGCGACATTGAGCGCATACTGCGAATCGCGACTCCCAATGCGGTCATTGTGACCCGCTTGCCGGAGATACCGGTGCACGTCGAGGCGTACACATCGCCAGCAGCTGTGCGCGAAGAAGAATTCTCCCCCGCATATGCGCTAGCTCCGGGCGCACCCCTTATCCTCTATGCTGATGACCCCTACGCACTTGACGCTTCGGTGCGCAGTTCAGCTCATGTCATCTCATACGGAATGGCGAACACTTCGACTGTGCGCATCAGCGACACGGGCTTTTACGAAGAGGCAGGGAAGGTTCTTGGAATGCAGATGCAAGTCTTAGCCGGAGGAAAGGAAAAAAGTATTTCGGTGAAGGGCGCGGTCGGATTACCACAGCTTCTGCCGATCGCGGCGGCCATAGCAACCGCGATTGCGTTCGATATATCACCCGCCGACGCGTTTAAAGCCCTTGAGAGTTACGAGCCGCCGCCCGGGCGCTGCCGCCTTCTCGCGGGCATACACAACTCAACTATTGTTGATGACTCATACAATTCCTCACCAGCCGCGGCTGAAGAGGCGTTGGCGACGCTTAAAGTATTTCCTCACGCGAAGCGCCGCATAGCTATCTTAGGCGATATGCTTGAGCTTGGTCGCTATTCGACTATGGAGCACGAGCGCGTCGGCGCTCTGGCCGCTGGCTCTGCGGATGTGATAGTAGCCGTGGGCGTTCGCGCACGCGCATTTATTTCAGTGCCGAAGAACGCCGAGATATTATCTTTTGATAATTCGGCCGCAGCTGCTGCGGCACTTCCTGTGTTAATTAAAGAGGGTGACGTGGTCCTCGTAAAGGGTTCACAATCTATTCGCACCGAACGTATCGTCGAAGCATTGCTTGCGAATCCCTCTGATGTTGCATATCTCGCCCGCCAAGGAGCGGAGTGGAGACGGAGGGCGTAGTTTTTATTAAAATAAAAAATCGGCGCGATCAAGGCAGGACCTTGCGCGCCGATTGGACGAATTAACTTTCCGCTTCCTGACTACTACAGAAACTGCCGAGTATTGCTTTGATGCGGTTTCCACAGAAGCCCAGGACGCCGCCGATGAATAAACCGCCCCCGAGAACGAGTATTGCCACGTGACCGTCGGTGATTCCAAATGGTTGCCTAAAGCGGTCAATCACTTGCGGCATCTTATTGTCATGTAATGCAAGGTAAGCAGCCAAAAGAAAGATAGCAACTAGCCAGAGGTGGAATCTTCTCATCGTTGAATCCCGTCGAATTTCTTCAACCAGGGAGCCAACCATCAGTCCCGCGAAAATCAAAATTCCCAAACTGAAAACACCGCTAAGTATAGACATAAGGCCCAGCCTCCGTTGATTGGAACAGTTGAACCAAGGAGATTATATAAAAATGTAACACATTGTCAATGTGACCC
>Ga0182030_10009855_pt1 | contig 19502 bp, 13 predicted proteins | sample 812S3MmetaG_FD_121299 | JGI IMG/M metagenome (GOLD analysis project Ga0182030, IMG submission 121299) | Permafrost microbial communities from Stordalen Mire, Sweden - 812S3M metaG (Illumina Assembly) | ecosystem: Environmental > Terrestrial > Soil > Wetlands > Permafrost | place: Sweden... | reverse complement strand
AATAGAGCAAAAAGTAATATCTAAGATTATATTATACTTTAAATTTTAAATTCTTAATTCTTAATTCTCAATTCAAAATATTTAAATTCTCAATTGGCCGTTTGGTCGATAAAGCCCACGGTAGCTCGTAAACTATCATACATACTATATTACAGTACTGTATTCAATTTGTCACAGTAAAATTAGTTTCACATTCGGTATTCTGACTGACTTACATTTGGACCCATATGCCTAATGCTAGTCGCAGAGGTTAGAAGGGTTTGACCTGTAATGCTCGCCCTCTGTGGAGTCAGAAATGAAGGCTCTGCTGACATTAACGTAAGGTCGGTTACAGAACCAGTACGTGCAATTTGTGAACGTTTTTTTGGCTGACAAACACTTCAAGCCAGCAAGCCATTTAGGTACTGTCACCATCTTTACAGTACTGTCCTGTAGTATCCCTACTTTAGACATTTAAAATAGTCAATATGCGATTCATGGAAACATGTTTCCCCTTCACTTCTGAGCGAAGACTTGACATCCACATTATACTTACCCCTTGACGGTGACAAATAATCATATTTTTAAACATGGCTCAAATCTCTGCCGAGACAGATGTGTACACAGCTACAAAGCCGACCAAGTCTGGTAAAGGTTCTGGTGCCACTAATGCGCCCAATGCTCCAGATTTTGGAATAAGAGAATGCCCTTTTGAATTTGTGTGCGTACCTCGCCCATTTTGGGATTTCAAACTCGAGTACAAAGGCGGAAATGATGATGACGACGAATACTATCGCGCAGGTAGCCCATCGGAGAAGGAGTGGACTCAGACGTTGAAAGAAGCAAGAAAAACTTGGCTGAAGCCTGCTGCAGAATTTCCGGGTAATACGTGGACGGTATATTGGACTTGCCATTACGCGCTTTATGCAATACTAATTCCATACGATATAGCTATCTTTGAAGGCGCGAAAGCTGATCAAGAAATACGACTTACAGACTCAGAAGAGGGATCAAGACTCGTTTGGAATGTTCATCTATAACGACTTCACAGGATACGGACTGCAAGAGGTCATTCAGAACCAGTTATCTGCATTCAATAAAGAATTCACGTCTGGCAGGCCAAGCCCCTTCGTATTGTGGTACATGATGGAGGCTTTAGCGTGGTGGTTCAATAGCACTGATACGATGCTCTGGAATAGTATGTATACTCCATTTGTCGATTGTTCCACTAGCTCATCTGGTCACAGTGATCGATGATGGTAGGAGGGTCTACGAGACGCTTCAGACAGTTGGCCTTGCTATCTTGTCGACTCTTAACATGCTCGAGCAAGCCGATCTACTTACAAATGACTCGGTTATCCCAAACATCCCATTGGTTCTATCGCTGTTCTTAGGGATTCTGGGGAATTTTGTTGACGCCATGAGCTTAAAAGGCGAATATCAAGACTGGCCAGACGCAATCATGGCTTACGCAAAGAAGCACGACATTAAGATCAAAGGCAAGCATGGTGTGACGGGGAAGCATTATCGCACAAATAAGCTGTCTACGAAGATGATTGTTCTTGTTGAGAAGGCAACATCTGTAGATAAATGGAAGTTCAAAAGGCGGTACAGAGAATTCTCGGCCGCATATGGAAACGGGGGCGTGGAATTCGATATCACGAAGATGTCTAAGGCTGAACGCAGAGCAAAAGCGTTTGACAACAAGGATCCCTTGGATGATATGCCTCCGGTACCTAGCGAAGACCAACCGACAGATGCCGATGAGCCTTTCCCGGAGGTAGATTAGCCAGGAGGGTACGAAGATTGATTCCCCATGGCGTTAAAGTCAGTTGCATTTTGACCTGAGTCTATTACTCAGCCTGTCTCCAAATATAATTCTACTTGCAATATGAATTGTCGCTTTACAGTTATAGAAGTTAAGAATGATATTAATTACTACAGTACCCAGCTGCTCTGTACAATTATCACTATTTCAACGTAGTCGCGAATTGCCGTAGTCAACTTCTTAATGACAATCTGTTAACCCTTTGCTGACAGAAAGCTACAACGCCTGTAACGGCACTGACATTCTTCTTAGGTCACGGCATGATGTCAAATGCGCAGGATGGCTATTTTTATCTTGCCTATTTTTAGTTCTTTATCATTACACATCTCTTCCACTATAGATGCGGCGGTAATATGAAGTTGGTGAGTACCCGAAGAATATACACCTTACCCGCTCAATACCACAGACGGTAATGGAGCACCGGATGTCCACTGACGAGCAAATCAACCACAGTAAGAGGGAAGCAATGAAGTATGTTGGACGTGGAGGAGAGAGCGGTAGACGAGACATTCATCCATCTAAATTCCTCAAGATATGTTTTCGTTCAAGTAGTCGATTTAGTTGCATGGTGAACATTCTCTGGCCTCTGGTAAAACTTCTGAAGTCTATGCTATGAACAATCTTAACGAGATCTTAGGTTCCAGTTGCCATCGCTGTTCGCTATGCTCGAGTCGACTTGACCGTTCTTATTTTTATACTCAACTATATCGCAATGATCCCATGCGCAAACTTAATTGGCTTCTCGGGACAGGAGCTGGCTAGAAAGCTGCCTAGGGTCTTGGGTATTCTGCTGGATATTACATTGGGATCAGTCGTCGAGATTGTGCTCTTCATGATTTTGCTCAAGAATGAGCTCTATCCTGTCATAAGAGATGCCATACTGGGCTCAATTCTTGCTACACTACTTCTCTGCTTGGGGTTCTGCTTCATAGTAGGTGGTATAAAGCGGGTTGAGCAGACTTTCAATGGATCCGTCAGTGAGGTTGGGAACGGACTGCTTTTGACTGCGTAAGTACACCTTTTGATATGACTTCTCGTAGCATATTGGTGGGTGGGTGGGCTCATAATTGTCTTCGATCTAGAATCAGGACTTCTAGTCGTTGACAACCCACCCCCCATTAAATTAGATTGGTCCTGTTAACGCAGTATTAGAGGACTTGGGCTCATCATCCCAACAACTTATCACGCCACTCTGAAGGGAAAGCCGATGCCAGCCATCATTCCAGAGAAACTTGCCGATAATGTACTTCGCATTTCTCGCATTACTTCTGTAATCCTCATCGTCTCATACACCGTCTATGTATGGTTCAACATGCGTACGCACCATAGCATTTACAACAATCTCTTTCTCAAAGATGAAACTCGTGATGAATTACAGGCTACAAGTCTTGAAAGAGACAGGTTGACCCTCACAGAATGTGTCATCGCATTATTTCTCGGTATTGGCCTTGTCTCATTCATAGCCGTACACCTTGTTGAGCGAATTCCTTTCATTGTTGAAGCTTGTGGGGTGTCTGAAACTTTCGTAGGTCTTATTTTAATTCCCCTCGTCGAAAAGTTTGCTGAGCATCTTACTGCTCTTGACGAGGCTTGGGACGACAGCATGAATCTAGCTATGTCACACATCTTAGGCTCCACTGTTCAGACTGCTATATTTAATACCCCACTTGTAGTTCTAGCTGGTTGGGCTTCAGGTAAACAGATGAATCTTGACTTTGAGTTATTCAACATTATCTTGGTAATTCTATCTATTATCGTGGTTGGTAACTTCCTCCGCGACCAGAAAAGTAATTACCTAGAAGGTGTACTCTGCGTCTCCGTTTACAGCATCATTGCAGTTGCAGCTTTCTATTTCCCGACAACACCCATGGATCGTAACCCTGGCCTCGAATTCTCATAGCTTGGCTTTGAAATTACTAGGGGGATTGATCAAAAACAAGCAGAGTTGAAAAGCGGAGAAAAGATAGTAGGATTAATCAACTAAATATATTGTTTACTCTACTTTTCACATCCGATCGGGGCAAATCCAAGTCCGAAAGTTTTATTGTATAGACACAAACCGAAGTCCAGTAGTTCACTACATCTCGTCATATTCGTTTCGTAATCACATATAAGTAAATTAACACTTGTAGTGGTAGACCAGCTCCTAGTAAATCCTCGTAGCTTAACCGTATTCTATAACAGTGAACTGAGAGTGTCATGACTGCAAATAAAATTAGACGTCTGAACTGTAAGGTCTTGGTCAATTCTGAGTGACTAGTCTGCTTGAGTCAGTCCAATGGTCTAAATTTCTATGACGCTACACTGCACAGGAATGGTAAAAGTGTGACCCTTTCCCTGCATATAAATGGGATGTCACACTCGGGTGCTGACTTCAGACGTTCTTTGTCAGAAGGTTAAGTGCTTGCCTCAATAACTCACCATAGATTATGAGATCCAAAGGGTTGAACGAGCACCAAGATTATGTCGACCTTGTATAACGACGTTGTAATAATAGGAGCCGGCTTTTCTGGGATTAACCTAGCTTGCCAGCTCCAGCGAAAATTGAACTTTTCCGACTATGTGATATATGACCGAGGTCATGATCTTGGAGGCACATGGTCGTCTAATAGATGTAAGAGCCCGAGATTTTTCGCATAACAATCACTGAGATTATCCAGATCCCGGTTGTGGTGTCGATATACCAGCCATATTCTATTCGCTCTCGTGGTTTCCCTATGCGAAGTTTACTAGCATATTTCCTCCCCAGGAAGAAATTCTCGAATACCTTCGGCAAGTAGCTCTGCGGCATAACATTATACCGCACATAAAGCTACGGACTGAGTGGAAAAGCGCCCGATGGTTAGAAAAAACGTCCAGATGGCAAATTGTTGTACAGAACATTGAGAATGGCGAAAGCTTTGTGCATGAAGCAAAGATTCTGGTGTCAGCCGTTGGCGGTTACACGAATGCTAAATATCCAACGTTACATGGCATAGAGAAATTCAAAGGCCCTGTGGTACATACCGCCAAATGGGATCAGGCATATGATCTCGAGGGTCGTAACGTTGTTATTATCGGTAACGGGTGTAAGTTCATTAGCGATGAGGTAGCCTATCATTTTACTAATCTCTTAGGTTCCGCCTCTCAAGTCATTCCGGCAATCATTGATGAGGTGAGTAGCATTACTCAATTCATAAGGGTAAGTCAGGAAAGCTCCATATATTTCCAGCAAGACTATTTTGACCACCTACGTAGAGCCCACAATATTATGTTCCGATGCCGAACTTCTGTATAAGTCGCCTTTGGCGGACGTTGTTCCAATACATACCTCTCTTGTTGATGCTAACTCGATGGGTTGTCTTCTGGATTCTGGAGACAGCACTTACTCAGTTTTATAAAGACAAAAATGGGCAGCGAGCACGGCAAAAATCTGTGCGCATAAGTGAAAACTATGTTCGTAACTCAGCCCCAGGTTTGTTACTCTGCAAGGACATCGACTCGTCAGGCAGGCTGATATGATATAGAGCGGTATTGGCCACTTTTGAGTCCTCAATATGATCTAGGTTGTAAAGTAAGAGCCCCGAGGTATTACTATTTAGTTGACTTGCTGAACTGTCGATAGCGAAGAATCCTTGATCACAAATATATCAAATCTCTCCACAACCCCAAAATGCTCCTTACCAAGGACACGGTTGTTTCAGTACGATCAAATAGTGTCTTAAGCGCATCGGGGAAGGAATACTTTGCCGACTTCATTGTGAGCGCAGGCTAAACGAATTTGAATAGAAGGTTTTCACTAACTGGACGGCACAGATCTTAGCAACTGGATTTGAATTTACTCAGTGGCAAGCTGACTCCGTATTTGGACGCAAAGGTCTTTCCTTGAACCAACACTGGGATGAGTTTGGTGGAATTGAAGCTTATAAGACAATTGCCATGAATGAGTTTCCCAATCTGTTCTATATACTTGGCCCAAATTCAGGCCGTGGTCACACCTCCGTACTATATTCAATCGAATGGTATGTTAAACGTTAAGTGGTATCTTAAGGATAATCTTTACTAATCTCTGGTCTCAGCTCTGTCGACCTTGTTATAAACGTTGCCCGTCCAATACTTGAGGGGCGCGCGGCTTCTATAGAGGTCAGAAAAGATGCTGAGACAGAATGGTGTAAGACAGTGCAAGAAGCGCTGCGAGAGACTGTTTTGACAAGAAGCTGTCTTAACGTAAGTTGCTAATACGGAATCCCGTCCTATTTCTAGAGCTGACTGGTAAAACAGCAGTTTTCCGATCCCAAGACTGGCTGGAACTTCTTTTCCTACCCATTCAGCTCCGTCCGCTTATGGCTGGGCACTAGGTTTCCAGTCATGTCGCATTGGAACTACAAAAAGTGATCTCATAAGAATTTGGTGAATAAAAATATTAACAAGGCAATCAAAAACTCATCATGTCTTAAAACTCTTGGATTCTTCATTATTACAACTGGAGAATTATGTACCTAGCTGCTCGCTCTCAGAGTAACTCGTAACTTGAAACTTTCATCTTCATATCAATCCAACATTAACTATGCAATTTTACGCTTGTTACACAGATTTGTCAAATTTTTAGAACTGTCGAAAGTAGATCAAAGTCTTGAATGCCTGCATTTAGGCGGTGTAGTCTGGGGGTTTAAAATAAGAAGAGTTTGTGTAATATTTTCACTGATGACATAAGTCTTATTATGTATAATACAGAATCTGAAGGCGAATTGCTATATTATTGGGTTCACTCTAAAAGCTGTTTCAAGACGTATAGACCAAGGTAGGCGTGAAATATCTCATTTTCTTTTCCCTATGGCCGCATGGTGAGAGTTGAGGTTTCGTAATCGCTACAAATGCTTTATTTATACAGCAAACTTCGAATTTGCGCGAAGTCTTGCTCCTGTATAATAGAGTATCCATATACCGCCGATTCCTATACAGCTCAGTCCACCAAGCAATGATACTCCCTTCCCAATACCAAGGTTAAGAAAAAGTGGCCGTGCGAACATAATCGAGCCACAAGCCATCGCAGAACGACAGAAATCGTTTCCAGCAAAGAGAGAGGCAGCATACTAGAAAGTTTTGGTGAGAATCATCAACTTCAAGGTAGAGGCTGCGAAGACTTACCTGGGGATATGACATCGGCACATACATAAAAATGCACTGCAGGATAATAAAGACACTTCCTGCATATATGACAATCCCAATAGTTGGTGCTATCCAATGAATATCAGGTGTCGAAGTCCATGCGAACAAAAACAAGCCCGCTGGTGGTCCAAAGCATGCAAACAGAGCAGGAATAAGGCGATGCTCTTGCGGTCGCGTCCCATTCTTTTTAAGATCTGGAGTAACGGCCCATCTTACATAAATAGCATATATAGCCAGGGCAATGAGAGCTCCAACTATAACGCATGTAAAAGCGATACCAAGCTCGCCAATATTAAAGCCATAGTATGTTGTATAGACGATCGGAAAGGCTTCGAAGAATGAGTAGTAAATAGCATATACAAGTGACGTATATATGTTGACGAAGAATATCGCAGGATCCTTGATTGTGATCTCGATTGGCTTAATCATACTGTTAACGAAGAATGCAATCGGCTTGATATTTCTCTGGTCAATTTCGCTTCGGCTAAGGAGGCGGTCATCCCCCGTAATCTTCCGGAGGCGGCGTGCGCGGTGAAGGAGGATAGTTGGCGTTGAAGTTTCAGGTAGACATAAGAGCATTAGAACCAAGACCGGACCAGACATCCACACAATTTCCCAAAGTGACCATCGCCAGCTTTTAGCCATGACGGCAAATCCAGAGATTAGAGGTCCAAGTGCAGGGCCGCAGTACGCCGCCGTGGTCCAAAGTGCTATACCATAGGGAAGTTTAAAAAAATTGAACATGTCCCCTAACGTGGCGGCTCCATTAGCCAGACATGGGCTTCCGAGAAACCCTTGAAGGAATCGTAATACTAAGAGCCCCCCAAAGCTTTTAACAATAGACGTTGGGATTGAGATCAGTAAGAAGAGGCTGAAAGTAACGGCGTATATAGGATTTCTGCCGATTATTGGGATTTCGCTCAAGGGAGCCCATATTAAGGGCCCAACTCCATAGGCTAGTACATAGAGAGCCAGAGGAAGAGATGAGTTCTCGGCACTGACTCCGAATTGTTCTTGGACCCCCTGTTGACTACTTATGTAAATCGCCGATCCGCAATACACCACGAAGGTATATAGGCAGATTAATATACACACGAAGTTTTGTCTGCCAGTAGACCAATTTTGTGGATTTGCCGGATCTTTAGCTGCATACCAGTCCACGAGAATATGGCCATCAGCAGTCAAATTTGGGCGAGACCTTGAAAGATCTATTGACGAGTCTTTTTTTTCGCTATCGAGAGCTTGGGTATATGCTTCAGGCAATACAAAGTCCGCACGTTCTTCAGGGTATTGGAGCAATCTATTGTTTGACAGAAAGCGCGTCAACTGCCCGATTGGCGAGTCTCGGATGGTGTCTTCCATTTGAAAGTGTGACAAGTAGTTACAGGTGTAACAAGTAGATATTTCGATCTGAAAACCAAGACTACACCGTACAATGAAATTTGTAAGTGCTGAATTCATACATTACATTGACAGCACGGTGTCTCTTTTCAATTCACTTGTTCAGTGTGGTGTTACATGTACCGACGAGCTGCATTCAAATATTGATGACCAAGGTCGAAGCATTCAAGAGTACAGTATCAGTGGGGATGACCAGGTGGAAGCGAAGGTCAGCAGTAAATGGCATAAAATATTTGATTAGCATAAGCAGCATACAGTATATTTACAAAACTGTCATCAAGGATTAAAGGAGTCTGCAACCGATGAGAACGGCGATTTCGTCCAGGAATTCATTGGCTACTCCCTCATTCAGCACAATCTATCCAACGTAATTGCGCTTGAGGTTGTTCATCCTGTCGAAGAGCACCAAAATATTGAATGTACCGCTGAGATCGAGGTAGACAAGCTCGGTACCGTTGTGCTGCCACAGTCTATGGTCCCTACTGGCTGGCCCGGCCCACTCCAGCCTAGCGAAGGTGACCCCCCCGCGGGCCAATCATGGGCACCAAGAGTCAACGAGTCACACAAGGTTTTCATCAATAAGCCCATCATTACTGCCAAGGAGCTGATGGATGAGCTGGTCTGTCAAGGTGTTATCATGGTATGAGGAACTATAGCTCGGGTTTTGATTACAGTACAGATCTGCAAGAGATTATTGTAGCAATTAGCGCCATAATCCCCAGTTTGCTGCTAGCAGTTTATTCGGCGGCTAAGTTATTCAATACTCCCATATAGTGGAATTGACCAGAGTGCCTATTTGCACGCCTTGTGGTGAGTGGTATACGTGACATGTTGGAATCTATAGAGCACTAACTTGTTCCCCATGAATATGGGAAGCTACTGAAATTTGGAAGAGACGCTCGGCTGACCATAGGCTTATGTGAGGCCGCCAGTCCTAAATACAAGACAGTGTGATCATATATCTATCTGAACTGCCGTTTTATGATGCCTTATGATGAGTGTTGGGCCTCAGGTAGGCAAAATGCCTCGAGACACACAAATTCCTGATCTGTTTCCCTTAGCGGTGTCGCATTCTCCTTCTCAGGCCGACGATCAAAACCATACGTCCGGAACAACCCGAATAGCATCCCGACATCGATCGCCTTCTGATCATCAACGGATAGATCTCCAATAGCATTATAGAGAGTCTCCCAGAACACCGCCCGGAGGTGGCGGTGGTTAGGATAGAAAATCCATCGTGAAGCGGTTTGGACACCCAGAATAGTTTCGAGGCCCCATAAGGATGTACCGAACGGAGCAACCGGGGCATCGGACCAGTCAACGATATCAGTGATGCCACCACTTTCCTCATCCACATGGATATTCATTTCCAGAAGGCCGTCATGGTTAAGCACCATTGGATAGTCAGATCTAAAGAGAAGTGGAAGCCCTTGGCGTACCTCGTTCAATTTTGGTGGAAGCGCTTAGGCAGACTTTGGAATAGCTGGTCGACGATCTGGAAGTAGTGGGCAAACAGTTCCGGGGGCTGCTCCAATGTTACCCGATTAGTCCATGCTGAAGCGAAGAATCTATCTTCTAATTAGCAAAGAGCTAAGTGTAATAGGCTATAGATAATAGGAGACCTTGCAAAGTCCTACATAGTTCGAAGTAGACGCGGTTCCATTTCAGGGGCAAGAAGTTGACGCCGGGCTCGACAAAAGGCGACTCCCGGAACAAGATCCATCTCGTACACGTGGGCGTCGGTTAGTGTGCCGCCAGACTTGCAGTTTGGAACGAAATCTCTGTAAGTTTGTCGTGCTAGGTTGATGATTTCGAGATCTAATACTGATTCACGGAATTGGATGGCCTTTGGTAGCGCACTTGCACCAGCTGCTACAGTATAGCTAGTCTGACCCTGTACGAGCGTAGGAGAGACCTGACTACCAGTAATCTCTGTAGCAGTGCGATTACATAAATCCTTCGTGACAGATACGTGCCGGTTGAAGAAGCTGGCGATTTGGTGTGCAGACAATGGATCAATATCCTCCGCGCTCGCTGCGTAGATAGAGATGTCCATCGAGAATGAATTTTGTTATTATGCCAGCAATATGGCGATTTTCTTTGTTCACAATAAGGAAGAAATGATTTAGAATGCAAATCTGATTTTGATGAACTTAGTTGCGACTTCACCACATTGCGAGATAATTCTACGGTTAGGCACAAAGCCCAAATCCGCGCCTTGGCAGCCCCACCGCGGGAATCAATACAACTGGTCAGAATAACTTGCTCACTAAGCGTGATTCTCCACCAAAACGTCGACGAGTTGTTAATTCTGTTGTGTCGAATTACGAGTATTCCTTCTCAAACTGATCGTCAAAGATTGTCGTTAGAGATTGATGCTTCTAGACAACAAACAGTTCCACCGCAACCAAAGCATACACGTTACCCTGAGTCACTGATCGAGATTATGATATCAGTCGACCCAGATGATGGTGTCTCAAGATTCGCTCTTGAATAAAGACCGATTGGGAAGCCAGACAACAAGTATCAAAGATATTGTCTTCTTATGTCATATTGTTTCTATTATTTAAGTTAAGGGTATTCTGAAATTACAAGTAATAGAGACCTAAGTTAATACTATAGTGCTCAAATAAGACCCGTTACAGGGCATGAGAGAAGTCTACAGATTAGACTTGTGATTAAAAACGCTTTGTGGCAGGAGACTGTGTGAGATCTTAACATACAGTGTAGTATTTTCCTGTAATTACAGTTACAAATTGCTGAATTCCAACACAGAACAATACTCTTCATACCCAAAGCCCTGGTCTCATCTATAGACCCTCAACCGCCATATTGATCCTTTCTTTCAAAACTCCTCCACTGCTTTTTCTCAGTCTTAAAATCTTGCATTTTAATAGACATAATAGCATAACACATATCACTAACACCTTTTTCTCGAGAGTTTTCAAACACCTTCACAATGTCGATTCGTGAGAGAACTTGACCCGAAGCAGGCTTCTTGCCATATCCTCCATGTCCCAATTCTGTAACTCGGCTTTCAGTATCTTGCTTCATATTCAAGCAAACGCGGCTTAGCGTAGCTTGAAGAGAATTTAAAGGGCTTGGATCGTTAAACACCCTTATCTGAAATGGTTGGAATTTGATATCGCTAATGGCCCAGTTACATGTAGCAATTGTCTTTTCATTGTCTGGACACACTACTTCATCCTCCTTGCAGGTTACAACGCGGCGTAAAAGATTGCAATATATGATTTGGAGAGCTGAGGGCTCTCGGACGGAGTCTGAAAGCGACTGTAGTTGGAATGTGTGGTTCTTATCGCACGGTGTACCACTGAAACAATGAGGCTTATTGGAGGCAAGAGGTTTTAGTTTCTCGACGGAATTGGACATTTTGGCGGTAGCTTGTTTGATTATATTGAGGCAGAGGCTAATGTCGAAGGAGAAGCCAGATTAGAGGTGAGGGTAGAATTCGAGATATTTATTTTCCTCTCAAAGCGGAATATTATTTCCTTTGGATATAAGGACTTTGAGTACATACTATAACCTCATAGGCAATTCTCGCTCGTTCCGAAACACGCGAATAATAATTAAGCCAATCCCTTGTTCCCACCCGCTAGATTTTCTTATCCACTCAACAGGGTTAAATCCAATTCCTTTAACACGATCAGCCCCATTTTTCCTCAACCCCCAACAGGGTAAGGTCATCAATTTGATCCTGGCCGCTGCCTTGCCAATGTTGCCTTCCTAGCCATCACAACAAGTCCTCCATCTGGACTAAAAGTTTGGCTCCTTTTTTCCCCGTCGACACTACAGGGTAAGGTCATCAATCTCTACTAACCACTTTTGATCGTACCCACAGCAGTGTGAGTTCATCAAATGAACAGTGACAATGCTGAAGCCCGTTTCCTCATCCTCTAGCAAGGTTAGGTCATCAATCCAGACTCTATGCCTTTTTCCCCGGCATCAACAACGCTAATACTCCGAACCCACTTTTCCTCATCCAGCAGGGTAGCGTCATCAAATAGTACTAAAATCTTTGGGTTACCTTTCGATATCCTCTAGTAGAATAAGGTCATCAATTTGTACTAAACACTTTGAGCTTCTTTTACTTAACCTCTAGTTGTAAAGGTTATCATCCGAACTAAACAGTTTCGGTCCATAGCAAAGTAAAGTCAACCGACTGCCTATTTGGGGAGCAATATTCCGCCTGTACAAGAGCAAACTGAGGATGTAGCCTACTGGAGAGTAAATGGCCTTGCAGAGCCAGGTGTTTCGAATGTGGGCACATCGCTTTCTAAGATTTTCCATCCATACCCTCTCACTGGTCGGAATGGCCCACTGTCCTACCAGTGCCTTCCTAATATAGACCAGTCCGGCTAGCATGTAGGCGAATAGATGTGCTGGCCTAAACTGTCCGGATTGGCCATCTAATTCCAAGCACCGCTTCAAAATGCCAGAGCAGACTACAAAAGGCTCTCCATTCAAGTGCTGTATCCAGAAGTTAGCTGATATCCTGAGCAGCTCGCTCTCCACTGCCGCATCTAATCTGTTCTCATACTGGAGATGCCTGTGTAGTTTCTCTATTGCAACTCACTGAGGCCGTGAAAGCAAAGCCATGCTTGTCTAGGCCTGACGCGCTTTCGTGCTCTTTATGCCATAGTAATCCCACCCGCGCCCCGGATTGGCTGTGTTGTAATATCCACAATGGGTACACGTGACGAGAAAGGAAAAGCTAAGCTCGACCGAGCTGGCACTCATTCTCCAAACCAGGTCATCAACTATTCCCTACGATACTTGTAATGATATTCCTACCGCCAAGATTGAGGTTGAATGCAATGGGAGTATCACCCTTTCCGCATTCCATGCAGAAGATTGGAGCACTCGCGCTACGGTTAGCTGGCCGAACCCTAATAAGCCGACGGCTCATCTGGACAAACCCGGTCCGAATTAATCAACTAAAGCAGAAGGTGGGAAAACACACAACTCTACTTTAGAAGTCTCGACATTGAGGAGGAAGTCTTACAGAATCTGGCTCAGATGGGTTGTTGTTGATCGGGTCACAATTAAATAGGAAATTGCAGGGCTCCGTGAAACTGATTAGAAATTTGCCAAATGAGAAGATATTTTGTGAAATATGTGGAGATTTTCTTTTGGTCTTAACCATTCACGGAGGTGTTGACGATGGTGGTTTGAGTGGAGATAAATAGAGAGTATCTGCTAGTTGGATGAATATGTGTGGCTCTGGCTCTATTTGAGTTGACAGAATCCTTGCAAATCACCGAGAATCAAGCTCTTACAGAGAATGGTTGACCGTGAGCCATGGAAGGTAGTAGTAGAAGTTTCTCAAGATACACTCCTGACATGGCATTCTTCCACTCGTTGCCATGCGTCCGAAGTAAGCCCATCAGTCTAGCTACCTCCATTGAACGCCTGTCTAAGTCAGAAATCTCCCCAACTTCGCCATCAAACGTGTCCCAGAACTGCTGCCGCAAACGAATATGAGAAGGGTGGAAATGCCAATTCGTATTCGTCTGGCTACCCAGAACGATTTCCAGTCCACCAAGTGAGATACCGTAGGGAGCGACTATAGCATTAACCCAATCTACGATGCCAGTGACGTGGCCGGTTGCTTCATCGACATGAAAGTTGTTTTCCAGAAAGTCGTCGTGTTGAAGCACCATAGGGAATTCGGGACGAAAGATAAGGGGAAGGTTCTGCCTGACCTGATCGCTTGTCGGATGTAGGCTATCTGGCCTCTCAATGGAGAGCGTATCGAGGATAGCTTCATATTTGGCTTGTAGGCCCGATGGGGCTTCAACGGTAGGTCTTTTAGTCCAAGCCGAAGCAAAAAAGCTAATAAGGAGCCAAGGAGTTATTAATACTGTAAAGCAGGTATTGTAAGAAATCAACAGGTATCATCCAGCACTAATCAGGCAATGTCCTGAACAGTCTGGCTGAGACGCTGTTCCGCATCGACGGTAAACATCTCTCGTCTCACCCGACAAAATGCTGGACCGGATACCAAATCCCAGATATAAAAATGAAGGGTTCCTAAGAGGCCATGGTACAGACAGCGTGGCACAAACTTATCATAGACTCGTTGGATCAGTCCAAGACGTATTATGTCAAGATCCAGGGCTCGAAACTGGATCACCTGAAGAAATTGGTTTCTTTGTACAGTGTAACTAGTCCCACCTTGGATTGCCGTAGGGAAGATGGGGCCTCCGAGCAGCGCGACAGCGAGCTTGTCGCATTGCTCTCTGGTGACAGAGTTATTAGAGGAGAAGAAGTTAGAGATCTGTGCTTGGGATAAAGGATCGTAGCTCTCTGGCCCGGCTGCGAATGTAGTGACATCTATCGTAAGAGGCAACCGTCTTGGTTTTGGGAGAAATATTGATCTAATTCACCATTCGTACAACAAACGAAGTAAAGGATTTAGTTCGCGGTCTCTTGTAGTAATCTCCTCATTCTGTAAAGTGCGGTTTTGTTGGCTATGGCACGTACTTATTCCTGACTCCTGACCGCCCTTTATCATTATCTTAGGCACCTTCATCCTGATTGGGTAGACCCGCAATTTATGTTTTTGTGCTATTTAGTTTTACAAACTTGTGTACAGTCCACCAGAACACCAGCGAGTTGTGGATTCTTTGGTGCCCCCACAAATCTCTCCTCATCCACATCACCAATTTAAAACCAATTTTCTCCAAAGAAACTGTCAACTGGAAGCTGATACCAAAAACCCTATATGGAACTGAGAGACCCCAAAGATGACGTGACACGAATACTCTCGCAAGATGCATACTCGGTCAGCATAAATGTAGCTGGCGTCAGAAGAGCACGCTCCTCTAACAGCCCATGCGAGGACCGTTTCAATCGAGTTTAGTCACTCCCCCATGGGACGATGAAAATTGGATTGCGGGCCACACTCTTTGATGGCCACAATAGATGGCAGACCGCGGATTTCCTTGAAAAGGAGCTCTTGAATTTGTTACAAAGCAACCTGGGAGAAGTCCAGCCACAGTTGCGAACTGAAGATATAGCAATCTAGTGCGAGGCCACTTCAATGGTGACAACAAAGATCTCCTTAGTAAACCTACAGGGGGGTATCTTGGCTTGAGATGGAACTCGCTCTCACTGGGTACGTTTGCGTACTGCAGCGTCAGTGATGTAAACCTGCTCGAGGGCAAACCAAGAGAAAGATCCGTAACTTGCTGTCGAAGCCACCCCTCAGAGCATAATAAGCAATACCGAAATCTCTCGAACGTGAAAAGCAGCGATTGAAGGATCCTTGGAAGAGCAAGTATAGATGACCTCTAGAACGAAAGACACGAACTAGGGCATGGTCCGAAAAACAGCTCCCCACTGTCCGATGCTTGAAGTTTCTGAAAGAGTAAATAGTTGCATAATGGGAGTTCAAATGGTCCGGATTTGACCGGAGATAGTTAGAACTTTGAGGTACTACCACTTACGCGTTATAAAAATTCTTCGTTGGGTTAGAACCCCCTTACTATCCCGTGAATAAAGCTTGGGCACGTAATTTATAATACGCTCAAAAATATCCAATGGATTCATATGCCGGCATTGACCATTAACCTATTGGCCCGAGACTCTGCAACTTCAGGTTAAGAGCAACAATGATAATAAATACAATCCTTAGTTCGTTAAAGTCCTATATCTTAAATATACTATATTCTTTAATTTTTAGAAACGCTAATTGTTTTAATTAAAAACTATTATATAAATATTGCTTGTATTCCTTTAGGAAATTATTAAGTATTAAAAAAAAAAGGGTTTGGACGCTAGACACTAGCGGTCTATTATTTTAATTAATAAGAATTAATTATCGCTATAGAAAACTTATACTAAATTATGCTAAAATTCCTCTTTAGTACGTATATACTAAGAAAATATAGTAATTAAATATATAGCTTTCTAAGCTTTAATAGTACGAGGTATTTCTAAAGTATTATACTAAGATTTAATCTTCGTATATAGTATACGTTAATATTAGAATCGAAAGGGAAATTAGCTTAAAACTTACTTTAATAGAATAATATAAGAAATTAAAAATATATTGCTAATAATTTATACAATAAGCTTTATATACGAAATTACTATCATTTATAATATAAGTATCGTACGATTCTATATAAATTATAATAGTATTTTGCGTAATAATCTATTCTAAACGAAATAGAAAATCGTTCTTATTTCTAAAAATCTTAATAATGTAACGTAAAAGCTTATAAATATAAACGTTCGTAATTGCCTCGGATTTCACTTACTGATTATAACTTAATTAGTTACTCTTATCAAAAGGCTAGTAATTACTTAAAGATTAATCTTTGTGGAATTTTTTATTAGAAAATTCTAGAGATAAAAATAGTACTAAAGGCGAAAATAAAAAAAGACTTATACTAAGAAAAATATATACGAAAATCTCTTAACCTTGTAGTTCTTAACGAGAATTAGAAATAATAACAATCTTAAAAATTTATAAAAGTAGCGTAACAAACGAGGTTAATAGCTTAGTAATTTAAATAAAGTCCTTATGAGTTTTATTACGCTAATCCTAGCGGAAAAGCTAAAGGACTTACTATATAAATACGCTTTCTTGTACCCGAGCTAATGCTTCTATGAAGTGTAATTAAAGTTATATTAAAGGAGTTTCTTTGCCGGGGGACTTCGAATAATCTAGAACGTACTTAGCTCGCGGATGTCCTAAGAACTTCCGGCGGGTATACGATCGACTCTACGAGATAGAGAGTCGTCTGGCCATGTTGGAAAAATTGAATATATTTATATATACGACTGGAAGAGTATTCGGCTAATAGAGATAGGGAGTTCTAATAGGCAGCGGGATACGATCTATTTAATTCCTTTTTAATTCTCCCTATTTAAATATTATTTCCGTGCTTAATAGTATAAGCAAGGGGGTTTCGTTAAAATCTTTGTTTCTTTCTAATAGGATTATAATAATCCAATTTCCGTTTAACCTACGCTTATTCTATACTTTCTTTTATCGCTCCTATTTTTATTATTATAATTAATATTAGTAAGCTTTTTTTTTTTTTAAAGATTTATATTTTGTTTAATTATTCTCTTTTTCTTCGCGTATTAAATAAGTATACTTTATTATAGTGTAAAGTTTAATAAGTCTCTTAGAATTTATAAAAATAATATATTTTTAAATTTATAGCTTTATATTAAAGAATTTATATAGCTTATTTAATTTTCGTAAATATATATTATTAATGTTTATAATGTATTTTATTAAGCTAAAAATTAATTATTATCGTATACTTTTATTACGCTTTACTAGCGTTTATTTCGTAATTTACAATAATAAGAAATAATTTAGTACGAAAAGAATTATTTAAACGTTTTATATTAGCGTTATGTTTTATAACCTTTTGTATATTAAAAGAATAAACCCTTTATATTTAATTATTATCTTTACCTTTATAAAACTATTTAATTTTCTTTTTATACTATACTATAACGAGAAAAATAGTAATATATAATAGCTTAAAAGAACTATTATTTCTATATAACTTTACTAATCTTTGATTTTAATGCGCAAGGGTATATTAATATATTTCTCGCTATTTCTTAATAAAGTTCGGATTTATATATATTTATATTATTCTCGAATTTGTATTTTATCTATTAAACTTTAAAAAAGGCACTTGTATTAAAGTAATCGGATTTTACGCGAAAGATAAATAGAAAATTCTAAAAGGTATAAAATATTAGTTTATATAATTTTAAAATCGATTTTTATAAAACTAGAATAAAGGGAAAACTCATTCATGAGTAACTTAATTCGCTAGAAAGAATATTATCGTTATCCGCTTTATAATTTAATGTATTGTAATATCTTTTATTTTTTTACCCTTTTTTATACGTAAACGGAATAAATTGTTTAATAATACTTTTTCGAATTTAAATTATAATATAAATTCAACCTAATTTTTTCTCGTAGCTATTATTATATTTTTGGTTTTAAATTTGTAATATAGAACTCAAAGATATTTATTCGTTTAATATAGAGAATATATAAAGAGATTATTTTTTTTAATTAATATTTAAAGCGATCTTTATATATATCTATCGCGCTTTAATTATTGTTCTTTAATTTATTCGTGTCCTTTATTCTAAACTACTATTATAAAAGAAAAGAACTTTAATTTAAAGAATAATTACTTACATAGTTATTTATACCGTTCTAGTTTAAGTAAGCGCTATATTATTAAATTAAGGTTGATAATTAATAATAGTAATATAAGGAAGTTAATATAGCTACAACTATTAATATTTAGTAATCTCAGTGCTAAGACAAAATAAGACAAGTAGTATTAGTAATCTTTATCGATTTAACCAGGCTACATTTTTTATAATTTTATTAGTATAATCTCCTCATTTTAATATTCTATGCGTTTAGAACACTAAAGTATCGAGGAAAACCAAAGTAAACTTTTATATTAAATTTAAATTCGAATTTTTTTTTATATTAGATATTTACTTTTATTATCCTACTTTGCATTAAATTAAATTAAATCTAGTATTTATATTCTCTATTAATTCTATACTGAAATATTTTTAATATATTCTAGTAATAAAAATGTATTTAAAAAGAAATTCGAAGATAATATAACTATAATTTATTTTAGTACTATTAATTAGAAGTTAAATAATAACAATTAGAACATTAAATATTTTAAAGCTTTATACGTTTTTTTTAATATAAGTAAAAATGACTTTTTACCGCTTTTCTTTATATAAAACTATAGAAATTAAGCGAAAAAAATTATTTTTAAAACCGAGTTTTCTAGAAAACTCAAATTTCAATTATAGCTTTTTGCTTATGTAAAAACACATATTTACAAGGAGTTATAATAAAAGAATACTTTATTTAAAGCTTTTTTTATTACTATAGTTAATATTTTAAATTATAAACGCGAAAATTCGAAATTAAAAACATTAATTTTAATTTGTTTATTATAAATTTATTAAACTTTTAATTGTTTAAATATAATAATTAATAAAAGATTCTTTTTGCTACTTTAATCGTTTATAAGTAATTTATAAGAAATCTAAATACTATTTTTGAATTCTTTTTATTATTTAAAAAATAATAATTATT